>ENA-UOOK01006174-UOOK01006174.1-fermentation-metagenome-genome-assembly--contig:-NODE-6174-length-11617-cov-4.794586_pt1 | contig 11617 bp, 10 predicted proteins | sample MGYA00245777_ERZ724023 | MGnify/ENA primary metagenome ERZ724023 (study PRJEB28704, sample SAMN03018312) | fermentation metagenome | biome: anthropogenic terrestrial biome; feature: soil; material... | reverse complement strand
AATGTGAGACCAGCGACGAATATCGAGAGCTATTTTCTAGGTAGTCGCTCACGCCGGCTGCCGCTAACACAGATGAAATTATGAATATTAATGCCGAATAAGACGACAAACCTCATAGAAATTCTCTAAATAGAAAAGGAGGGATATTATGCCATTAACAGCTGATCTCTTATCTCAAGCGAACCAAATCCGCCGGTCCCATGTGGGAGACGAGGTACACCTTAGAGGGCTAATTGAGATCTCTAATCATTGCCGCTGTAACTGTCTGTATTGTGGTCTAAGAAAAGATAACCGGAAAATTAGCCGTTACCGAATGACCACCAAAGAAATACTGATCTCCGCTCGGTTAGCCGTCGAATTTGGTTATGGAACTGTTGTTCTGCAAGCAGGAGAGGATCCGGAGTTTGCTCCAGAGGCGATCGCTACTTTAATTCAACAACTTAAAAACTTGGGTCTAGCGGTTACCCTCTCTCTGGGGGAGTGGGACCGTCAGACGTATCTCCTCTGGAAACAGGCGGGCGCCGACCGCTACCTAATGAGACACGAAACAGCCAACCCTAAACTGTATTCAACTTTAAAGCCAGGAAAAAAACTCCACGATCGACTGAAGAACCTGGAAACTCTTAGAGAACTGGATTATCAAATCGGAGCCGGTTTCATGATTGGGTTACCCGGCGATTATGATCCGGAGCATAGAGCGGATCTCGCTTTACTCGCGCGCCTTCAGCCTGATATGGTTGGCGTCGGTCCGTTTCTACCTAACCCCGATACCCCGTTGGGAAATTTTAAAGCGCCCACCATTGAAGAGGCCCTTTCGCTCTTAGCCAAAGTTAGATTAACCCTCCCTTCCGCTCATTTACCAGCCACCACCGCCCTGGAGACCCTCTGTCCTCAGGGACGCCGTTGGGGATTGGAAGCAGGGGCTAATGTCATCATGCCTAACCTCACACCTTGGCGCTATCAGCAGCACTATCAGCTTTACCCAGGAAAAGCTCAAATTAGAAGTCCGGTCGACAATCACCATACCTTAGTGAAGCTCTTGGAAGAACTGGACAGACCGCTAGGAAAAGGACCAGGACATAGTCTACTCAGGGAAAGGAGACAAAATGATGGACAAGCAAACCGCATGGATTAATGAACAAAAAATTTGGGATCTTTTGGAGGAAGGTCGCCTCAAAAAAAACTATAGGGAAATCCTGAAAAAGGCCTCTACCGCCAAAGGATTATCTCCTCTGGAAGCCGCCGCTTTGCTACAGGCCCCGGATAACGAACTGTGGGACGAAATCTTTAAAACAGCCCGCCAGGTAAAGGAGGAAATTTATGGCCACCGGATCGTGCTCTTTGCTCCGCTGTATATTTCTGACTATTGCATAAACTCCTGCCTTTATTGTGGTTATCATCAGCAAAACCAAACCAAAAGGCGACGGCTCTCCCAACAAGAGATTGAAAATGAGGTTCAACTTCTGGAGGAAATGGGACATAAAAGATTGGCGGTGGAATGCGGAGAAGATCCGGTTAACGCCCCCCTTGACTACATTTTAGAATCCATAAAAACGATCTACCGTGTGCGTAAAGCAAACGGAAATATTCGACGAGTCAATATTAATATTGCCGCTACCACCATCGAGGATTACCGACAGCTAAAAGCTGCGAACATCGGCACCTATATACTCTTTCAAGAAACTTACCACCGTTCTACCTATGAACAAGTTCATCCTTCCGGGCCTAAACACGATTATGATTGGCATACCACCGCTTTTGACCGCGCCATGAAGGCTGGAATTGACGATGTAGGAGCGGGAGTCCTCTTCGGGCTTTATGATTACCGCTTCGAAATTCTGGCTCTGCTTCTCCACGCCGCCCATTTAGAGGAGGTCTTTGGCGTTGGACCCCACACCGTCTCTGTTCCCCGACTACGGGCGGCGACCGGGGTTGACTTGTCAGCTTTTCCTTTAGTCACCGATCAGCAATTCCGGAAGATTGTCGCCATTATTAGATTAGCTCTTCCCTATACCGGTATGATCCTCTCCACCAGGGAGGAACCGAGCTTACGCCGGGAGGTAATCTCCCTCGGCATCTCACAGGTGAGCGCCGGTTCATGCACCGGTGTGGGCGGCTATAGTCACAGAAAGAATGGGGTCAGCCAACCTCAGTTTGAAGTGGCCGATCGGCGTACGATGCCCCAAGTCTTGGAGGAGCTAACCGCCGACGGTTATATCCCCAGTTTTTGTACAGCCTGTTACCGCCAAGGTCGAACCGGAGACCGTTTCATGAGTCTGGCCAAGACCGGAGAGATCAAGAAAGTATGCGCTCCCAATGCCATTCTCACCTTTCAAGAATATCTTCTGGACTACGCTCCGGAACTTACCCGCATTAAGGGTCAAGCCGCCATTGAAAAAGAGTTGCGCCAGTTACCTCCGGAAATCAAAGACGAAGTGAACGCCAGGCTTCAAAGGATTAATGAAGGAGAACGGGACCTTTATTTCTAAAAAAAGAAAGGTTAATAATTTGATTATGCAATTTCTTAAATTGAGGAGGAGAAGCGATGCCCGGATTAAACGAAACCCCAACCTCATCCCGGTTCCGGATCGCCATTGTGGGAAGGCGAAACACCGGCAAATCCAGTATCCTTAATGCTTTAACCAACCAATCAGTTGCTCTGGTTTCAGAGGTAGCCGGCACCACCACCGACCCGGTAAGTAAAAGCATGGAACTTCTTCCCCTAGGTCCTGTTGTTTTCATTGATACCGCCGGTATTGATGATTTGGGTCTGTTGGGAGAAATGAGGGTAAAACGAACCTACGAAATACTACACCGGATTAACCTGGTTGTCCTGGTGCTCGATGGTCAGTTTGCCCCTTCAGAGTGGGAAAAGAAGATCCTAACAATTATCAAGGAGAAGAACCTTCCCGTCGTTGGGGTAATTAATAAGGTAGATGCCCCAAATTACAATAGCGTCAAAAAAAAGACCTGGGAAGAAGAACTCGGTATTGACCTGGTTGAAGTCTCAGCCCTCACTGGTCGGGGGATTGATGATTTAAAGGCAGCGCTCATCCGTAAGGCCTCCTATGCTGATGAGAATCGGCCTCTGATCTCCGATCTGATTAATCCGGGTGAGTTGGTAATACTGGTTGTCCCGATCGATAACGCCGCCCCTAAAGGTCGATTAATTCTCCCCCAACAACAAGTAATCCGCGAACTTTTGGACCACCAAGCCATCGCGGTAATAACCGGCGACAACCAGTTAAAACCGACCCTCAACAATCTAAAGTCCCAACCGGCGCTGGTGGTTACTGACTCTCAAGTTTTTGGTCCGGTCTCAACCATCATTCCGCTGGAGATTCCATTAACCTCTTTTTCGATTATTATGGCTCGTTACAAAGGAGATTTAAAAACGCTGGTCAAAGGGGCAAAAGCTGTAACCGGCTTAAAACCGGGAGACCGCGTCTTAATCGCCGAAGCCTGTACCCACCATCGTCAAGCGGACGATATCGGCGCCGTTAAAATTCCCCGCTGGCTACAGAAGAAGGTAGGAGGCAACCTGGATTTTAATTGGTGCGCCGGTTTTGATTTCCCTCCGGACTTAGCGAGTTATAAGTTAATTATCCATTGCGCAGGCTGCATGCTAAGCCGAAGGGAGATGCTCTACCGGATCTCCCTGGCAACGGCGGAACAACTTCCCATTATTAATTACGGAGTTTTAATCGCCTATCTTCACGGTATTCTACCTCGGGCACTCTTACCCTTTAGGGAATTATCTCACCCTTTGTAATAAAGATAACATGTTAAGAAATAGTCTAGTCTCTACCTTTTATGTTGTTCAAGCACATGTTTAATTGAAAAGGTTTCTTCAGAAACTAGACGATTCCTTAGGTAAATAAATGTCGGGGTATCACACTTTTTACAGTGTGATTTTTTTTCCAAAACCATTGGTCATTTTCTGGTTAGTGCCTCATTATAAAATTAATACTGATTAGTATCGTTCAACCTGGCTACTGAACACACACGGAAAGGCGCCGAAAATCAGAGTCGGATGATCGAGAAGCATCATTGATTTTCTAGACTAATTGAGGAGGGCTGTATATGAAAGAGATTAAAAAGGTTCGGTCATACTTAGTCATTGTATCTTTATTCCTTTTTATGGTGGGTGTTTCCACATTAACCGCTCTTGCGCAGGAGCTAACAGAATTTAAGGCTGATTTTACCACGGTTGAAGCTAAAGGCAAAATCATTTCAGGAACAATCTATATAAAGGGAGATAAAATCAGACAAGAAGTAGAGGAAGATGGAGGCACACTAGTGACGATCTTAAGGCTTGACCGGAAAGTATCTTGGATCTTAATGCCGGATAACAAGTATATGGAGGTCTCGCTTCCGTTCGACCCTAACCAACCGCAGAATCAAGACTTTGAAATGGCAACGATTGGTCAGGAAAAAATTAATGGCTACGACTGTGATATCATTCAGTACACTTATAAAAAGAAATCCTTAGGAGTTCTTAAACAGTGGGTAGCGAAAGAATTAAAATATGCCATCAAGATCGAAAGCCTGGATTCTAAAGGAAAAGTAACCAGTACCACCGAGTATAAGAATATTTCCCGGGGAATACTGGATGATTCCCTGTTTGAGCTTCCAAAAGGGTATAGTAAGTTTTCTTTATTTGGAAAGTAATACCTTATAAATTTTGAGGATCATTTTTGTTTCTTAGAACCTTATTAACCATATTGGCGCCCAACAATCGAAAAGAGCTAAAAAAGAGGCTATCCCGAAAAATAACAGGGACGGCTTCTTTGTGTTGTATCCTTTTTAAAAGGTCCCAATACAATATATAGTGTTTGACTGGTATTAGGTTATCAAGATATTGTATCGGGATAATTAAATCAAAAGGCAACGCAAAAAGCCCGGAACTGAATATATCTTGACTTTTTGCTTAGAGGGCGCGAAAAAACCAGTCTATTTGCTTTAAAAATATTATGTAAACAAATATATCTCTTCTATCCTTTCGTATGCTTAAAATCCCAGCTAAATACGATATTATATCATGGTCGACAACTATAAACCCTTCTGGTATAATGCATCAAGTCAGCGGCCCCCAAGACCCGATATCCCAAAACCAACTGGTCAAGCATGGGAAAGATACCGGCACGCACAAGCTGCGCGAAAATCTTACAAAGGGGTAATGTGACTATGAAGCTAAGAAATAAATGGATTATGAAGGTAATAACCTATGGTTTCCTATTAATCAATCTGTTGGTGAGTACCTCTCCGGCTTATGCCTGGACTTACAATGTCCAGTGGGGCGACTCTCTGTTCAAATTATCAGAACGTTATGGTACACAGGTAAATGAACTCAAGAACGCCAACAAGCTTTCGTCTGATAAAATACTAGCCGGAGAGGAAATATGGATTCCCGCTTCCAATCCCATGCACAATTCGCAGCTTTCTAGCACTCAGTATAGTGATGAGCTCTATCTATTGGCGCGTCTGATCAATGGAGAGGCCGGTGGTGAATCTTTTGAGGGACAGGTTGCTGTCGGGGCAGTTATTATCAACCGCATAAACTCAGGTAAATTCCCTACTACCATTACTGGCAATGTTTACCAAGGGATGCAATTTGAATCTGTGGCCAACGGAGAGATTTGGCGACCGCTGACGACCAGTTCCCTTAAAGCCGCAGAAGCCGCTTTATCTGGATGGGATCCGTCAGGTGGGGCGCTGTATTTTTACAATCCGGCTAAGATCTATAGTAAATACAACTGGATCTGGTCGCGTCCGATCATTAACCGGATCGGCGCTCATGTCTTCGCTTTATAAAATTGACACTAAGCGCAAAACATCAAGATCTTTTCTTCACAACACCATAGGAGAAAATTGAAGAGGGTGTCCCAAAATAACCGGAACACCCTCTTCTTCAATAACTTCTGCATACAGCCATGCTCCAAACGCAACGACCCGTCTCCGGTGTCAAGAGGGGGAGGAATGACGGCATCTGCAGGAAAAAGGCAGTAAATACTCATGTTCGATTTATTAAAGAAATTAGTTTTATCTACTATTATATTTTCTTACTATTTCAAAGAAAGCATCTATGTTTTCCATAGGTGTCTCAGGTGGTATATCGCAGCCAGATGATATAATAAAATTATTATAGTTGCTTGTTTTTTCTAATAATCTCATTGTTTCGGTTCTTACATCATCACTAGTACCATTTCTGAAAATCGTTGCAGGGTCAATATTACCGGATACAATTATATTAGATGGAACTTGGGTTAGTATGGCTGCTAAATCAACAACATTACCAAAATGATAAAGCTTTGAACCCGTAGAAAGCATTGATGAGACTAAATTTTCAGTGTTACCACAGTTGTGCAATATTACGATGAAATTATCATCTTGAACATTATCTACTATTTTTTTAACATATTTTGAAGAAAATTCATCACACAAATCTGGTGACAATAATCCAGCAACGGGTTCTGCAATTATAATACCATGAGCGCCGTGTTCTTTAAAGGCTTTTGCATATTCAATTAAAAACTTCGTTGTTTTTTCTAATAAGATATGAACTAATTCAGGTTCTAGCATTATTTGCATCAATGCATCTGTTACTCCTAATAACCTTGCCGTTAGAGAAAATGGACCAATTTCTCCAGCAAAGGAAGGACGATCTAATATTTTTTTCTGACATTAACTCTAGTCCAGGATATGTCATTATAGGCATTGGTTGTACTTCTTTATTTAATGTTATTTCTTTGACCCAAGTGTTCATATTTTTATCCATAGTTTTTACTCCTTTCTTTATTTAAGGCTTTGTATGTCTTAATTTTAAGATAGGAATTCTTCATTTGCGATTCAATAGTATCACCGAATTATATGGAAATCAATCCCTATTCCTACTTGACTCAAAAGCGTTCTCTATGGTAGCATACAAGCATGTAGTAAGATTATTATACACAAAAACAGGCAGGGGTAAAAATGAATATCATTAAACGATTCCTCAGCTATTACCAGCCATACAGAAGGCTGTTTTTTATGGATATGTTCTGCGCGCTAATTGCTGCCGGGGTGGATCTGAGCTTTCCGATATTGGTACGATTTTTGCTGAACAACGGTTTAAACAGACAGGCCTATGACCTTGTCGTTCAAATCGGTCTTTTGATGTTGGCGCTCTATATTCTTCAGTATTTTTGCAATAACTTCATAACCTCCTGGGGACATATCATGGGCGCCAGAATGGAATATGATATGAGGAATGAGATTTTTTCCCATCTTCAGAAATTATCCTTTACTTATTACGATAATAATAAGACCGGTCAAATCATGTCCAGAATAGTAAATGATCTTTTTGACATCTCCGAACTGGCCCATCACGGTCCGGAAGAAGTCTTGATCTCCTTCATTAAGATCTTCGGCTCTTTTATTATCCTTCTGACTGTAAATGTTAAATTAACTTTGATTACCTTTACCCTGGTACCGCTTATGGTCTGGTTCGGTCTTCTTTATAACGGTAAAATGAAAGCGGTCTTTGCGAAAAACAGGCAAAAAATCGCAGAAGTCAATGCCCAGATCGAAGATAGCATTGCCGGAATAAGGGTTGTGCAATCCTTCGCCAACCAGGAGATCGAAAGGAAAAAATTCATTACCGGCAATAAGCAGTTTTTAGCGACCAAGGAAGAAAGCTACCGTTATTTAGGGACGTTTCACAGCGGAGTTACTTTATTTCAAGGAGTTATTTACGTTTGTTCAATAATCATCGGCGTGCTTTTCATCAACGCCGGTCAGTTAAGCGCTTCAGATCTGGTCGCTTATTTACTTTATATCAATACTTTCTTAAACCCGATCAGGACGATCATTAACTTTACCGAACAGTTTCAGCGAGGCATGACCGGATTTGAGCGTTTTCAGGAAATTTTAAATATCAAACCGGATATTCAGGACAAGGTTGATGCTGTTGAGCTTACTGAATTTAACAGGGAGATTACATATGAGAAGGTTTCCTTTAAATATAGCACCGGCGATTATGTACTAAAAGATATTTCCTTAACGGTAAATAAAGGAGAAACCATAGCATTAGTCGGGCTTTCCGGTGGCGGTAAGACCACCCTTTGCAATCTGCTTCCCAGATTCTATGAAACCAGCGAGGGGGTAATCAAAATTGACGGTCGCGACATCCGGGATATAAAACTTGATTCTTTGCGAAGAAAGATCGGCGTGGTACAACAGGATATCTATCTTTTTGCCGGCACAGTGATGGAAAATATAAAATACGGTCGACCGGATGCCAGTGACGAAGAAGCCATTGAAGCCGCCAAAAAGGCTAATGCTGATGCCTTTATCCGCCGGCTGGAACACGGCTATCAAACCTATGTCGGCCAAAGGGGCGTCAAGCTATCCGGTGGTCAAAAACAACGGATCAGTATTGCCCGGGCTTTTTTGAAGAATCCTCCCATTCTAATCCTTGATGAAGCCACTTCGTCTCTTGATAATGAAAGTGAAAAAATAGTACAAAAGTCACTGGAAGTACTCTCTAAAGACCGAACAACGTTTATCATTGCCCACCGGTTATCCACTATCCGCAATGCCGACAAGATACTGGTGCTCACCGATAACGGCATCGAAGAAGAGGGGAGTCACAGCGAACTGATTGCCCGCAATAAAGTATACGCATCGTTATATAATACCCAGTTTGGAGATGAAGATAAGGAGTATTATGGGCATGGATAAAAGAAAATAAATTTGAGTGGAATACCCTTACGTTTTAGCGAAGCGCGATTTTTCCTGCCTACATGAGAAACAAATGGACTAGTTTTAGAAATTTTTCCGCCTTAGGAGACCTTGAAACTCTCGATACCAGTTAAGCCTTTAACAAGGCTACAACAATATCTCCTGGGGGCTACCCGTTATTTTGAGCACCTTTGTATCAAAATCCTGCACTTTAGCAACAAATGAACTTAAAATTTCATAGTCGGTACCAAAGTGCATCGGGATCAAGACCTTAGGATGCAACTGCTGAATAAAATACTCTCCGCCAACACTATAGTTATGCTCCAATCTCGGATCGACCGGAAAAAAGGCCAGATCAATTCTCTCACCCTTCATCTTCTCAATCTCCGCTTTAAACCTGTGTTCCGCCATTTTAATCTCTTCCTCCGGATCATCCCACCAGTACCACCAGTTTAGATCTCCGGCATGAAAAAGGGTAAGCTCATCTACCTTCACTAGAAAGGAAACACCTTCATCGGTTGAGCCATAAGTTTTAGTATTAAGATCATCAACCTCCAGTTGTTGATAAGGGGCAACCAACTTAATCCCCTCGTTTTTTCGAGCCGGTTTGATATCATTACTTAAAAAATAGTTGATCTCTGCTCTTAACTTACCCCATTCTAAAATTACCGGATTAAAATGATCCTTATGACGATGAGAGACGAAGATAAAGGCTTTTTTATCAGTATCTACAAACTTTTTTTCAACTTTCTTTGACTTTTCGTGACTTCCTTGGTTAGCCTGATCCTGATAATAATCAAACAACAACAAATGTTTTTCTGTCTCAACGATAAATCCACTATTAAACAGATATGTTATTTTTATCCCATAATTTCTCATCTTACTACCAACTCCATCTTAACAAGATTATGGCCTTCTTTATACCTTATAAAGCTACTTTTGCTTTATAGGCTTTAATTCCCTAAAGCTTTTTGGTTTTAGCCATAAAAAGTATAAAGTGGAAGGAAATTTTGCTTTTGGGAAGTAAATAATAATAGGGTATACTGCTGACGGTAGCGAACAAACAATCCCAGTCGGGACTCCGGACTGGGATTGTTTATGTGCATAACCTTCCTCCTTCTACTCCTCGCAACAAAAGAAGACCACAGCAAATTAAAGTTTTTGATTAAAGGTGCCTTCTGCTTTAGCTTTTTTAGAAACTAAGCTTACATTTATTGGTGTAAATAGCGTAAAAAGTAGTTATGGCGTCCGGATTACACCAAAAGCATCAGGTATCAGCTCATACTTTCTGGTCAGCCAGGAGAAAACTCCTTTCTTGATCTCTCCAGTTAACCAGAGCTTGCCGCCAATATACCCTTCCACCATTGGCAGAAGCTGTCCGGAGAGTAAATAGAATTTACCCTCCTCGGTTTGGAGAATTAATCTGCTTTTCGTTTTTGTTAAGACACCAACCACGGGTTGAGAGCCATTTACTGCCAGCAACTGGTAACCCGTGACCAGAAAAATTGGTAAGCGATACTCTGAAAGCCGGCCCGTATTACTGCCCTCAATTAAGACCCTGGCGCCCTGTAGATTTAATAACTCCGCCAGCAAATCTCCTTCGAGCTGAAAAGTCCCTTGTCCCCGGTCAGAAACTCCAACCTCAGGACGACAGATTAGCCGGGTAAAAGGTTCGTTCCCGATCAGCGAGAGCTTGCCGGTGATTGTCTCGCTCTTATGATTACTGAAAACAGTAGCAGAGGATAAAAAGAGCATCAATCCTAAAAACATCAGACCCGGCAGATAAAAGCATGGGCAATCGGTCTTTCGCTGTCTCATCAATCTCACCTCAACTTTATGAGCTTCGGTTGTAAATTAAAACTGTTACCCTCCGACGGGAACATCAGCAGTCTTAGTTTAAATTGGGAACTACCAAAACCGGAAATTGAAACCGTAATCTCCTGTTCTGAATGGAGATTCTCCAGTAAAATAAATGCGCCGGTAGTATCAGGGATACTAAGTGATGCCGGGAGAGTTTTAGTAATAGCTAAAGGATTCCCTTGACTGATCTCAAAAAGTTTAAGAGTACTATATTTATCATACACCTCAAAACCGCTCTTCTGCGAAGTATCCTGACAACCTACGTACACAGCAGTTAACCAGTTCCGGAAAAGCGAGACAAAGGGTTCCTTGTTGGAGACAGAAACCAGACTGTCCAAGCCGAACTGGTTTGACTGAAGCAACTCTTTGATTATAGGCTCCCCAAAACGATCGACAAAGTATCGCATAAACATATAGGCGGGAGCATAATCCGTTAATTTACTCTTCCAAGTACAGAGAGAATCGCCGGCCGGCGCCGTTAAGTAGGGAATTACTCGTAGCTCATCGAGAGCCGGATTATGCCCACCCGGATAGACCAGATCCTCCGCCACCATGGAGAGACCTTCGTTGATCCAAATTTCAGTTAAATACTCATCTAGTTGATCTTGATTCTGCGGGCATCGATTGGTAAAGTTAATCAAGTGTTGAAATTCATGAGCCATGGTACTTTTTACCATCTCACTCCACTTATTAGGATCGTCATATCCATGAGTCGTTAAAAACAGGATTTCTTTTTCATTGGAGTACCAATAATTACTTTTAGAATATTCATTTATCCCATAGAAATAACCGGCTACATATGAACCCTGATTAACATCAAGCGGGGTAAGTAAATAAAAGATCCCCGGGAAACCGTCAACATCCATACCCACAGGGGCAAAAGCCGCCACCAGCTGGTCATAGTAATCATCAAAAGTCATACCTAAATCAGTAATAATGGATTGGTCAATCTTGCCCAGAAACTCATTATCCAAGTAGATATAAGATTTTTCACTGCTGTACATTTGAGTAGCAGTTACTTCCACAGCAGTATCCT
>ENA-UOOK01006173-UOOK01006173.1-fermentation-metagenome-genome-assembly--contig:-NODE-6173-length-11618-cov-6.713656_pt1 | contig 11618 bp, 6 predicted proteins | sample MGYA00245777_ERZ724023 | MGnify/ENA primary metagenome ERZ724023 (study PRJEB28704, sample SAMN03018312) | fermentation metagenome | biome: anthropogenic terrestrial biome; feature: soil; material... | reverse complement strand
ATGACAAACGCTGCATGCGAGTTTTGACGCAACCCTATGCAAGCTTACAAAATCTTAGTCCCGGAGCTTTCGCAATCGTTATCAGTCAGCACAAAAAGGTTACTTGCCCAATATTTCATTTTCTTGCTCTTCCATGAACTGATTGGTGTAAAGCCTATAGTAATGGCCTCTTTCTTCCATAAGCTTGTTATGGTTGCCGTCTTCGATGATCCTTCCATCGCTTATTACCAGTATCCTGTCTGCAGATCTGATGGTAGAAAGCCTGTGAGCGATTATAAAGCTGGTCCTTCCTTTTAACACCTTTTGAATGGCATCCTGGATGATCTTCTCAGTCTCGGTATCAACAGAGGAAGTAGCCTCATCCAGCACAAAGATCCTCGGATCTGCAAGGATTGCCCTGGCAAAGGATATGAGCTGCTTTTCTCCCGTAGACAGCCTGCTGCCGCCTTCTCCCACTTCTGTATCATAGCCGTTTTCAAGCTTCATTATGAAATCGTGTGCATTGACCAGCTTTGCTGCCTTTATGATATCATCTGAAGATGCATCAAGCTTGCCGTATCTGATATTGTCCTTTACCGTACCGCTGAACAGGTGAGGCGCTTGAAGCACATAGCCCAGGTTCGACTGGAGCCAGGCCTGCGATCTCTCCTTATAATCAACGCCGTCTATCAAAATCTCTCCCTTAACGGGCTCATAGAATCTGCACAGAAGGTTTACTATGGTGCTCTTCCCCGAACCGGTCTCTCCTACCAGCGCTATGGTCTCCCCGGCCTTTACCTTCAGATTGAAGTTTTCCAGAACCGTTTCGCCTTCCTTATAGGAAAAGCTGACATTCCGGAAGGTAACATCGCCTTTGATAGGCTCCCAGTTTTCCCGGATGGGATGAAAGGCGTCCCCGTAAGCTTGAATGACGTCCGGCCGGTCCTCGATATCCAGGGGAGTATCGATCATGGATAAAACCCGCTCCGCCGATGCCTGGGCAGACTGAAGTTCGGCGAAAATACGGGCGATCTGGCCGATGGGTTCAAAAAACTGGATGGTATAGGTAATAAAGGCTACCAGCGTACCATAACTAATGGCGGTGGTCATAACCATTCTTCCGCCGGACCAGAGTGCCAGAGCCGTTCCGATTCCGCCCAGCGCCGCCACGATGGGATAGTAGACAGAGGAAAAAACGGCGACCCGTATGGAAGAATTGCGCATTTCACCGGTCAGGGCATCAAATTCTTCTATATTGCGGTCCTCCCGGACCAGGGTCTTCGTCGTCTTCGCCCCCATAATGCCTTCATTGAAAGACCCGGTGATCCTGGAGTTTATTTTTCTTACTTCCCGGTAACCTTTCAGGATTCTCTTCTGGAAATATAAGCTGATTACTGCCAGAAAGGGGATGACGGACAGTACGATCAATGCCAGCTTCCAGTTCAGCATCAGCAGGACCACGACGATTCCCAGCATCATGGTCACACCCCAGGTCAGATCCACAAGGCTCCAGGATATGGTTTCCCCCAGGCGCTGGGAGTCCGATGTCATCCTGGCCATAATCCAGCCCACCGGAGTCTTGTCATAATAGGAAAATGACAATTCCTGCAATCTTTCAAATCCGCTTTTGCGGATATCATAAACCAGACCGTTTTCCACTTTTCCTGCCGTGCGGATCAATATCCAGGTATTCCCTGCCTGGCAGACAACCAACAGGCCGTAAAGAACCGCGTACCTCCCCATGCCCTCCAGTTTCCCCGGCATGATGAAATGATCAATGGCATACCGGGTCATCAGAGGAAACACGACATCAATTCCGCCGGTCAGGATCATAATAAAGGCAATGGCAATCAACTGTTTTCGATAGGATTTTGCATAACGGAGGAGCTGTCTCCACAGCCCCAGGTCAAGTCCCTTGGTATATTCCTGCTCTTCCGGATAACTCATACACTGAACCTTCCTTATTCTTAAATACGAAGTCGAAACAAATCACGCTATCCTTCAGTCCCTTCGGCTCAGACCACTTATCGGCCAACGCAGCCGGAGTTCATGGACGAAGGTGCCGGGTACGAAACCCTTTCTCAGCCAACCAGCTGGCTGTTGTCCTGCAGATCCTTCTCCAGACTGTTCTGTATGGACCAGATCCGCTGATACAGGCCGGGCTGATGAATTAATTCCTCATGGGTGCCGGACTGAATCAGCCGCCCGTCGTCCAGGACCAGGATCCGGTCTGCTTCAGACAGGGTTGCAATCCGGTGGGATATGATAAAGGTTGTAACATCCTTGCTTCTTTTCTTCAATTCCTTCCGGATCGCGGCGTCGGTCTCCGTATCCACCGCACTGAGGGAATCGTCAAAGATCAGGATATCGCTGTCCTGGATCAACGTCCTTGCAATGGCCACCCTCTGCTTCTGCCCGCCGGACAGGGTAACGCCTTTTTCCCCCACAAAGGTTTCGTACCCGTCGTCAAATTCCTCGATCACCTTATGAACGGAAGCAATGCGGCTGGCTTCATAAATCTCCATTTCGCTGACATTCCGCTTGGCAATGCCGATATTCTCCTTAATGGTGCGGGAAAACAGGAACGGCTCCTGCAGAACAATGCCCACCTTCTGACGCAGCCACTTCCTGTCAATCTTCCGCAGCTCCACCCCGCCTATGGTGACGGATCCGCCTTTATAGTCATACAGCCTCTGCAGCAGATGAACCAGGGAGGATTTCCCCGAACCGGTGGGGCCCAGAATGGCAACCGTTTCCCCTTTCTTCACTTCAAAGGAAAGATCCTTCAGAACCGGATGTCCCCCTTCATATTCAAAACTGACATTCCGGAATACGATATTCCCGGCAATGGACGGCCTCCCGCAACCCGGGTCCTGACTTTCTGAAGGAACATCCAGGATCTCCTGGATCCGGCCCACAGACACCAGGGTTTTGCCCATGTCGGTCAAAATCCGGCCCATCTGGCGTATGGGCCAGAGAAGCATATTCACATAGGAACTGAACACCAGAAAGGTGCCCAGTGTAATGGAACCTGTCGCAGTATAATAAACGCCCATTACAACGACAATGCCGATCTGCAGCATGGCAATCAGATCCGACAGGGACCAGTACAGGGCCATCAGATTCGTAACTCGAAAGGACAAGTCCCTGTATTCCGTATTTTTCTGATCAAACTTTTCATTCTCATAGGCCTGACGCCCAAAGGCCCGGACGACCCTCACCCCGTTCAGATTTTCCTGAATCGTATTGGACAACCTTCCCTCGGATTCATCCGCCTGCAGAAAGGCTTTCTGAACCATCCGGAAGAAGATGAAGGAAAAGAGAAAGAGAAGCGGAGCAACGGCAAGGGAAACGATTGTCATGCGCACGTTCATGGAAAGCATGATGGAAAGCGCCATAACCAGCATGAACACGGCACGGCCCACGTCCACCAGCTGCACCGCCAAAAAACGGCGGATGGTCTCCATATCGGAGGTACAGCGCTGAATCAGGTCCCCTGTCTCCGCCTTGACATGATAGTCATAGTCCAGGCTCTGCAAATGGCCGTACAGCCGGTCCCGCAGACTTTTCGCAATGGACTCCGAAGCCTTGGCGGACCATTTGCCCCTGAAAAAGATAAACAATCCATTGATCAGATTAATACCAAGCAGCACCAGGCCGCAGATCCATATATTGCGTTTTAAATTGTCCACGCCTCCGGTGGACCGGAGAAGGCCGGCAACCCAGGCAGGCAGGTCTGCAGGCTCATTTCCGATCACAGAGTCCACGGTAAACCGAACAATCAACGGGGATGCCATTGTGATGAAAGTAGATATCCAGACACACAAAATGGATCCGAGATACAGCAGACGGCTTCCCTTCATAAAGCTCATCAGCAGTTTCATGTTTTTCATGTAGTTGTCACTTCCTGTTTTTAGTCTGTGTGGATGGCTCCTATAAATAAAAAAGCCACAGGTTTTGATTTCCCATGGCTTCAGCAAACGTATTTCTCACAGCAACGCATTGTTGCATAGCCGCTCGTGCAATCTTTCTGCAAAAAGCCACAGGTGCTCTCCAATGCAGTCCCATGGCTTTCCTTGTCAAAAAGCAAAACCGGAATCGTAAGAAATTATCCGATCCAGGAACATATGGAGAAACGAAAAGAGTATGCAGGAATTCCGGCATCAGAACCGTCATCCGTATCGGCAGAAACATCAGCAATCCATCCTGTCATTCGAAGCTTCATACGGTACATCCTCATCTCCAGGTTCCTCCTTTTCCTTGAAATCTTCAATAAAATTTACAAACTTTCATAAAGCAATGATAACAAGATTTCCATACACTTTCCAAAGAACAGTATACGATGTCTACTGGGGAAAAGCAAGCAGAACTTTACGAGTCTTTGATTATAATCATTTTTTCCGGAACTGCGCAAATGTCTTACTTTCCCGCATGCTTATCTCATGACTGGTTTTTCTATTCACGACTGGTTTTTCTATTCACGATTGGCTTTTCTATTCACGACTGGTCTTTCAAAAGTACTGGGATGAATTTTCATTGCTTTCCCTTCGGAATTCATGTATACTGGATGAAAATTTATACATCACTTTTCAATGGATGTGGGAGGCTGGAAAATGTCAGTTATCAAAAAATCATCAAAGCTGGACAATGTCCTGTATGACATCCGGGGTCCCGTTATGGATGAAGCCAAACGTATGGAAGATGAAGGCTACCATATTCTCAAGCTGAATATCGGCAACCCGGCCCCCTTTGGATTGAACGCCCCGGACGAAATCATTCAGGATGTGATTTCCAATGTGCGGAATGCCCAGGGATATACCGATTCCAAAGGTATCTTCCCGGCACGCAAGGCCGTTATGCAGTACTGTCAGCATAAAAACATCGAAAATGTATCGGTAAATGATATCTTTATCGGAAACGGCGCCAGCGAGCTGATTATTATGTCCATGCAGGCCCTGCTGGACCATGGAGATGAAATTCTGGTGCCTGCGCCGGATTATCCGCTGTGGACCGCATCGGTCAATCTGGCCGGCGGGACTGCCGTCCATTATCTGTGCGACGAGGAATCCGACTGGTACCCCGATATTGAAGACATGAAAAAGAAAATCACTCCCCAGACCAGGGGCATCGTCATTATCAATCCCAACAACCCCACAGGAGCAAACTATCCTGAATCCGTCCTTCAGGAAATTGTGAGGCTGGCAGTGGAACATCACCTGATCCTGTTTTCGGACGAGATCTATGACCGGATTCTTTACGACGATGAGAAACATGTATCCACTGCATCCCTGATCGATGATGAGGTGCTTTGTGTAACCATCAACGGGCTGTCAAAATCCCACCGGATCGCCGGGTTCCGGGCCGGATGGATGGTTCTGAGCGGGGACAAGTCCGGCGCCTCGGATTACATTGAGGGCATCAATATGCTGGCATCCATGCGTCTTTGCAGCAACGCCCTGGCCCAGTTCACCATCCAGACGGCTCTCGGCGGCTATCAAAGCATCCGGGAATTTATTGTACCGGGAGGACGACTGAGAGAGCAGCGGGATATCGTTTATCAAATGCTGAACGCCATTCCCGGCCTGTCCTGCGTGAAACCAAAAGGCGCGTTTTATGCTTTTCCCAAAGTGGATACCGAAAGGTTTCATATAACGGACGATATGCAATTTATCAAGGATCTCCTGTCGGAGAAGAAAGTGCTTCTTGTTCAGGGAACCGGTTTCAACTGGCCGGCTCCGGATCATTTCCGGGTGGTTTTCCTGCCGGCAAAGGAAGACCTGAAAATGGCCATCCGGCGCATCGGCTCTTTCCTGGAAGACTACCGGCAGGAAGACGGAGGAAACCCTACAGAATAAAACCCCTTCAGAATGGAATTGGAAACCCCTTCAGAATAGAGATCTTCAGGATCTCCCCGATTCAGTGGTATCGCTGCCGTCGGACTGGGGAGTTTTCATATCCGAACCGGACGGACTCTGGAAAATCCGGAGACCGAACTGCGGCAGGACAGCAAGGACATGATCAAAAATATCTGCCTGTATCTCCTCACAGATTGCCCAGTCCGTGGTATCGGCAAAGCAGTAGATCTCCACCGGAAGCCCGTATTGGGACGGAGCCAGCTGCCGCACCATCCGGGTCATATCCCCGCGCAGCGAAGGGTGATGTTTCAGATAAGCCTGTACGTATTCCCGGAAGACGACAACATTGGAAACCCGGAAGTTTTCCCCTTCCGTCTCCTGTTTCTGCCTGATACCGCAGATGTACTCCTTTAAATAATCCATTTTTTCAAATCGGTCCAGCATCTCTTCGTCGCAAAATTCGATACTGTCCATATCGATGAAAATGGAGCTCTGTATCTTCCGTCCGCCGGATTCCACCATACCCCTCCAGTTCCGGAAGGAATCGGTTACCATGGCGCGGGTCGGTATCATAACAACGGTTTTATCCCCGCCCTTCAATTTCACCGTATTCAGGGTAATGTCCACCACTTCCCCTTCCGCGCTATATTTCGGCACCTCGATCCAGTCCCCCACATGAACCATATCGTTCCCGGAAAGCTGCACTCCTGCAACGAAACCCAGAATGGAGTCCTGAAAAATCAGCATCAGTACGGCGGAAAACACGCCAATCCCGCTGAGCAGCGCCCAGGGAGACCGCTCAATCAATGCCGAAACAATGATAATGGCAGCCAATATGGACAGAACAATCTTCACGATTTGAAGAAACCCCTTGATCGGTTTCTCCCTGGAGATGGAAAAGGAACGATAGATCCTCTCAATCTCGTCCAGCAGCGTAAACAGGATCCGGATAATCGTGAATAGAATGAAGCAGAACACCAGCCGCTGGATCCAGCCCTGCTGCTTTGGAAATGCCGGTGCCGAAACATGAATGACAACCGCAGCTGCCAGCCTGGAAAGCAGTACAATGAGCTTCCCGTTCCGAAGGGCACTGCCCCATTTGTTTTTAATAAATTTCCCATACACTTCGACCATCCGGGTAAGGATTCGCTTCACAACATAATACACAAAGGTACTGCCCAGCAGGATCAGTACGACAGCTGCAAAATTGGCCAGAATCCTTGCCCATATCTCATAGAACCCGTGATGAAGTAAAAACTGTTGAATCGATTGTACCATAACGCCCCCGCCTTATTTATCGCTATCCTTCTATATGCCCTGCTGCCATGCCAGACTCAAAACCCTGCGTCTCCATATCTCATGGCTCCTGTATGGCAGGCACCGATCTGCCTGCCTTCGTTCCAGACCAGTCTGCCGTCCAGAAAAGCCATATCCAGTCCGGACGCCGGACGCTTCGGATTCTCATAGGTCGCTCTGTCCTTCAGCCTCTGCGAATCAAAAATATTGATGTCCGCATAATTCCCCACCGACAGGGTCCCCCGCCCGGCAATATGAAAACGCTGCGCTGTCATCTGCGTCATTTTGTGAATTGCCGTTTCCAGACGAAGTACTCTCCGGTTCCGGACCAGTTCATGGATCACTCTGGGAAAGGAGCCATACAGCCTGGGATGGGGTGAATCCACATTGCCGTACAGAGAATCGGAGATAATCATGGAGTAGGGCAGCTGCGCGATGGCATTCACATCCCTTTGATCCATACTCATGAGGAGAATCCCCACTCTGCCCTGTTCCTTCACCAACAGCCGGCACATAAAATCTGCCGGATCCCCATAGCCTTGTTCGTGCGCGGCTTCCTGGATGCTTTTCCCCACGTACGGCTTGTCTTCCTCCCGATTGGCCGAGCTGATCCGGATCCGGTCCCAGCCGATATCCAGAACCATATTGTCCCAGCCCTTGTGTTCCCGGTAAATCTCCCGCTTCAACCGCCCGGCGCCGCCGGGAGTATCCAGCATGCGAAGGGTATCCTGAAGGTCCGGTTCCTGTATGCCGGGAGGAAGCAGTGTCATCAGAGTGGTGGATCCTCCGGTATAGGGATAGAAATCCACGGTTACATCCTGCCCGGCGGCTCTGGCTTTCTCAATTTTATCCATCGCCTGATATATGGTTTTGTGCCAGTTTTTCAGGCCCACTGCCTTGAAATGGCTGATGTTCACCGGTATCTCCGCATCCCTGCCGATTTTCAGCACTTCCTCCACGGAAGAAACCAGGTTGTTCCCCTCCCCGCGGATGTGGCAGGTCAGAATCCGGCCCATTTTTGCCGCTTCCCGAACCAGTTCTGCAAACTCTTCCGTGGTGGAATAGCACTCCGGAACATACATGATCCCCGCAGACACGCCAAAAGCACCGGCCTCCAGTGCTTCCCGGAGATATCCCTTCGCCCGGTCCATCTCCGATGGGGTAAAAGGTGTCTTTTCAAATCCCTTTGCCGCAATCTTCACGGCACCGGTTCCGATCATCTGCCCCACATGAAGAACCGGATTCGCATCCTCCAATGCTTTCCTATATTCGGGAAACCCGGAAAACTTCATCCATTCCGGAGCTTTCCCGAGACACGGTTCCATGAAATCCAGCATCTGCCGCCCGGTATCCTTCGTATACGGAAACGGCGACATGCCGCAGTTTCCGCCGAGAACCGCCGTAATCCCCTGCGCCAGTTCCAGGTTACCGAAATCCGGACCCGAGACGGCAGCAATGTCGCAATGCCGGTGAGAATCAATAAAACCAGGCGTCACCGCTTTTTTGCCGGCATCCATCACCCAGTCGGGATTCCATTCATTGTATGTATCGATTGTATTTTTATGAGCTTCATTTTGATCGGCAGGCATTCCCTGCCGGACACGGATTGCTGCAATCCGGTCATTTTCGATCAGAATATCTCCGTTGTAAGCCTTTCCGCCGCTGCCGTCATAAATCATGCCGTCCTCTATCATGATCCTCACAGGAACCTCTCCCCCATCTTTTTTTCTTCCGCCCCTTTCGATTATACCATCCTGTTTCAAATTACTAAACCCAGGAGAATGGACAATGGCTGAAAAAGTCATCGTAAATTATAGTGAATGGAAAAAGAGATCAGCAGAGTAATAAAGCAATGGCGTAATAGCGGATCAAAAAAGAATATGGAAACAGGATGGAACCCGTAGTATAATTCTATAATGATCAAGGAGGAGTATCATGTACGAAAATAATGAAAAATCCGGCACAGTAAAAAACGGCGAAGGGAGCGTTGTGTTTGGAGTCTTTACGGACTTGCACATGGATATTATGCACGACTCCCTTTTCCGGCTGAGAACCTTTCTGAATGCGGCGGAGCGCTGCAATGTGGACTTTATTGTAAACCTCGGAGACTTTTCCTATCCGGACAGGGACTTTCTGAACCGGGAAACAAACGGAAAGCTTTCCGGCTACAAGATAGATCCAAGGGCCTTCCAATGTAACCGGGATGATGAAAAGCGCGAGGCAATCCGCATGCTGCATTCCTTTAAAAAGCCTGTCCATCATGTGCTGGGCAATCATGACATGGATATCTGTACCAGAGATCAGGCGCTGAAATTTCTGGGAGCCGGCCGTGCTTTCTATTCCTTTGACAGGGGGCATCATCATTTTATTGTGCTGGACTGCAATTATGTGCGCGGAAAGGACGGCAAGTTCCTGCACTTTCAGCACTGCAACCATTACCAATATTCCAATGAAAGTTTTCCGTTTCTTCCTCCGGAGCAGCTTTCCTGGCTGGAACAGGATATTATGGCTTCGCCATGGCCGTCCGTGGTCTTTTCCCACCCATCCCTGTCGGACTCGCACATGGGGTTACAGAATCGGGAAGATGTGTGGAGGATGTTCCACAGGGTCAATGAAGACAAAAAACGTGTCATTCTATGCATGAACGGCCACAGTCATATCGACGGTGTGACCCTGCGCGGCGGGATCTGCTATGCCAACGTGAACAGCATCTCCAACATGTGGCTGGGAGAGAAATACTCCCATATCCGATACAGCAAAGAAATCGACCGGGAGTATCCCTATCTTAAAAAGACGGCGCCCTATCGGGATCCGCTTTATGCCATGGTAACGATATCGGAGGATCAGGTCCGGCTGAAAGGAACCAGAAGTACCTTCGTCGGACCCTCACCCTATGAAACAGGATACCCCGTATCCGGCAGCGAGTTTCCGACGACCCCTGTCCTGTCTGACTTTGTGCTCTCCCTGAAGTCCCCTGATGAAAATTTCCGGAAGGAAAATCCGGACACGCCGTTGCATAGGATCCCATAATTCCTTAGATTTCCGGGACTTACAGCACAGCGGTTTCCACAAAACAGGGTGCAAAACCATAGCGGCCGGAACAGGCACCATACAGGGTCATGCCTCCTTCGTCACAGCAAAAGCGCAGGGTATGTGTTCCTCTGTCCAGTCCATCCGGGACCGGCACTTCAAAGCGCTCCCCGTAGCCAAGCCGGCCGGTCCTGCCATAATGATACGGATCGCCGCCCTGCATGGCATTGGAAAAGAGGCCGCGTTCGTCCGAAGGGTCGTCTGCCGGCGCGATGGTTTGCAGGAGTTTCCCATCCAGATGGATTTCAATATGGCTCCCATGAAGACGTTCATCGGTTACCTTTACGGCATTCTTCCCCTCCCTGGCACCGGCTTCCAGAATGAGTACAACATTCGCCGCGGATCGTTCCAACGTAAATGAATATTCCAGGGATCCGTGCCCATGAACGGCAACGGCCGAAGCCCCGCCGCAGCTTTCTTCAAACAGATAATCGCCCTGTGCGCTCCGATAGTTTTCCACAGGAATCTCAGCCAGTTTCCCTATCCTGTCCCGGACATTGCGCACGCAAAGCTGAATGTAGTTGCGGCATAGAACGGTTTCGCCGTCCTTTACTTCCGCGAACAAATAAGCGCCCCGGATGGTTTCAGGAACGGCCATTTCAAAAGCAGCCTGCTTTTCCACAGCAAACGGTAGGAAATCCACAGCCGTATCCCGGGAAAACAAATCCGGCAGGTATCGCCCCAACGTGTCGATCCCCGTCACCGTAATGTGAAGGACCGGCTTTTTCACGGCTTTCCATGAAAAATGGGAAGTATAGAGACCCACAGATACAGTTTCGCCGGGCCTGGCATAAAAGATGCGGTTCTGATCCCAGACCACCATGTCCATGTTGTTGACCATATCATAGCCAACAGGATTCAGATCCGAATCCACGTATCCATAATCCCGTTCCCATCGTTCCGCAGTCAGCGGACCGGAATCCTCCGTCTCATGGGATGCCACATTCATGCGCACATATCCGGCAATCTTCTGAAACATACGCAGCTGCATGTCAATGCCGTTGATATGAAGAAACTCGCTGACCAGAATTGGCCGGCCGGTCTGCACCGCTTCCCCGATGGCATGGGGTGAGTGACTGTGATGAATGCAGTTGTAGGTGGAACCCGGATAGCAGTCCCGGACGAGCTTTTCCCAGTGCTTTTTGGCATCCCAATGCCCCGAGGGATAGATATGAAAGTCATTCAGCTCACAGGCGGCGGTTTTCCCATATCCGGAATTGTCACAAATCAGCACATGGGGCCAGGCATTTTTTGTTTCGCGGGCAGCGTCTTCCAGAAAGCGGGATTTCAGCTCGTTCTCCCATGGCGTCCGGTTATGGGTACCGGTGACGCCCCAGGATTCGTTGATGCTGGATACCATGAGGATGGAGGGATGATTGTGCAGCCGGGACAGCATGC
>ENA-UOOK01006172-UOOK01006172.1-fermentation-metagenome-genome-assembly--contig:-NODE-6172-length-11618-cov-9.448672_pt1 | contig 11618 bp, 13 predicted proteins | sample MGYA00245777_ERZ724023 | MGnify/ENA primary metagenome ERZ724023 (study PRJEB28704, sample SAMN03018312) | fermentation metagenome | biome: anthropogenic terrestrial biome; feature: soil; material... | reverse complement strand
ACAAGGATACAGGTTATGGTTAATGCCTGCAATGGATTTTTTGCAATACTATGGATTTTCCACTTGCAACTTTCGGGAATTTGCTTTTGCAACTTTCGGTATTTTTATGGTTCTTTCCATAATTAGTTGAAAAGTGTTATATGCTCTTGTGGCGGAAGTAGTTTTTATTGGGGTTAATGAGACATTTATTAGCTTGTTTCAACTAACTTTAAAAAGAACCATTTTTATTATACAATAAACAACCCGGGTTTATGATGAATACGAAGTGTTGCTTTTTTGGAAGCTGCAAATCATGGTACTTATCATTGATTTGTGTGTTTTGATAGGGAATCACATTCTCAGTTTCACAGCTGGCACAGTATTCAGCCCACAATAATGAGAGGGTGACTCCAGGTTTGGCTAATTCCTTGTAGACATACTCATAATCTGGGAGCTTACGTTCTTCATGAGAGTTACGCTCTGGATAAAGAATGATTTGCAGATCTTTGTTTGTAAGGTTATCGGGAATTGGCCATCCGATTTCATGCTTTACAGCACGGCGTTAAACCTATGCAACGGTGTTACGCGAACTGCCAACACTGACAGCCACATGTGAATTGCTGTGATTCAGGCTTTTAAGCCTAATAATCTCTCGATAATCAATCATAATTATCGACCTCCTTGATACTAGTCACACTTTACGCGTGCTATTATCAGTATCGGACAATAATTATAAAACTGCACTGAAACCGGAAAGGATGCTCTGGATGACCGGTTAAGGTGCTCTTATTTGCCGGTCAGCGTGCACTAAAGCATCGGCGTATTCATTGTTGCTATATCCGGTATAAAATGGTAGGATTTTTGTTTTGACCTTTTTTACTTGACAACAGGGCTCGAAGATAGGGTACCAGAATTCCGTGTGGAATTTTATTCGAACTGCAAAAATTTGTTGATGATTTGTGAGGTTGAATAGAAGATCAATTTGGTTGTTTTTTATTAAGATCAGACATTTTATGGGAAATAAATTATGTTAACAATTTCGCTCCAACTGAGCAAGCCCCATCCTAGAAATTTTCATACTGTAAGAAGATAATAACAAAAAGTCTTAAAGCAATCAATCGAAATTTACTATTCCAAGCGTACCATCATACGCCAATAAATCGAATTTTTTTGCAATAATTCTAAATTGATTATCTTCAAATCTTTTTGAAATAAAAAGCTTATATACTATTTTTTGGTGTCGTTTAAAATTTGTCAGCACGGTATCAATCGGCAACTTTACCTTATAATCTATTGTTTCTAACTTATTATTAATATCGAAAGTATATTGTATAGGTTTATTATTTAATACACATTCTTTGATGCTTTTCTCTAAATTAAATTGAAATATGTTAGTATTGAATAAGCTGAGAACATTCTCTATATTTCTGCAATTAGTATTATCATCAAGTATCATTAGTACAATACGATAATCATTTTGAGGACTAATTTCATATTTAACAAATTCTGTACTAAATATGACTGAATCACATTCCTTTTCAAAATAATACAATGCTAAAGGACTATTGCAATACATATTATAAAGATTATTCTTTTTTAAATTGCTTGTTTCAATACTTGTAAAATAATTTTTTTTATAATAGTATTTTTGCTTTATGGCATACCCAAATTCTTTTTGATATTTATTATAATCAAACAACATATTTAGAAAGGGTATACGGTATTTTATATCATTATAAAATGATATAACGTCATTTTTCGTATCAAATAGGTCAAATGTTTTTTTATCAATAAAATCAGGTATAATTTGATTTATATTATTTATAACAACTTGGATCTTTTTATGTAAATTCATTCTAGAGCTAATATCACAAATTTCGTTCCAATCTATCATCCCAATATATTTTTTTATGAAAAGACAAATATCTAAATAATCCCTTAAATTAGTCGGATTAAAGGCAAATATAGGTCGTGTATTTGAATAAGCATTGGCCAATAAATGGGTGAAAGTGTAGTGTAGGTTATATGTATTGATCTCTAATCCATTAATTTTAATTGTTTCTATATTTTCCAAAAACTCAGGCATATATTTTATTAGTATTGCACTAGACCCTCTCTTTACATCTAAACTTATCTTTACTTCGTTTTCCAGTTTCTTTTCTAAAGCAATCTCTGGAAAATCTTTATGCAATTGAAACTCCGTAATCGGTGTAGCTAAGGAAAAACTTTTTTCTGTTCCTATGCCAATTAAATCCATACTATGGCATTTATACGCAAGTTCATTAATTAGCAAATTAGCAAAACTTAATGTATCTTTCTCCCTGAGCATTATATCTATATCGCCAATGTTTCTCTCATATATATTACTATAGATGTATTTTGCTAAAGGGAATCCTTTTTCAATTAAAATATCATAACCGTTAATTTTTGCTAACTCAATTACTTCTTTTAAGTGTTGAACATAAATATTTATTTTTTTTATTTTGTTATTATATTCATCATTGTATAAACATAAGAATTCATGGGGTACGAAAGTTATAATATGCTTATAATAACTTAAAAATACTTTTTGGGTGCATAATAACTTATAAAAATATTTATAGTCAATATCAAAAAAGCACTTTTCCAATTTGTGAATATTCCCTTCTATAACAATATTTTTAAATACAGATATTACTAATTCTTCTTCTTTTCCCAAATTCATTTATTTAACCTGCTTTCCTATAAAATATTATGCTATACTTATTAATTATAGAGACATATTCTTTTCATATATTTTTTTTATGACATCCTCAATTTCCGGCTCTTTTAACATCAAATCCTTTACTATATTATTTCTTGTAACCAGAGAAATAGCCTCGCCAGAGCTTATATCCTGTTTGTCATAAATAATTGTTTTTCTATTGCCTTCAACTTTTACTACTTTTAATCTACTGTCCTCTATAACAGAGTTTAAATCTTGAAAATCAACAATGATCACATTGTCATGACAGTATGTCCGTTTAAATTCTGAAAGCATACCATCGTAAATTATTTTACCTTTATCGATCATAACTAATTTGTTGCATATATTCTCAATGTCGTCCATGTCATGTGTAGTCAATATTACTGTTGTTTTCTTCTCCTTATTAATTTCTCTTATAAAGTGCCTTATTTTATCCTTTGCCACAATATCAAGCCCTATCGTAGGCTCATCCAAGTATATGATCTCAGGATCGTGAAGCAATGCTACAGCTATGTTTGCTCGCATTTTTTGCCCCAGGCTCAGCTGTTTTACAGGTCTACGGAAAAATTCATGCATGTCCAGCAAATCTACATAAAATTCAACATTTCTTTTAAATCTCTTATCCTCAATTCTATACATTTTTTTATAAAGATCAAATGTTTCATCCATTGGGAGATCCCAATATAGCTGAGATCGCTGTCCGAACACAACACCTATATTAAGTGCATTTCTCGCTCTTTCTACGGAAGGATCCCTTCCATCAACTAAAATCTGACCCGAGGATGGGACAAGAATGCCACAAAGCATCTTGATCGTAGTAGATTTACCTGCACCGTTCGGCCCAATGAAGCCTACCAGTTCGCCTTTTTCAATACTTATGGAAATATTATCAACAGCTCTTTTGATTTCATACTCCCTTGAAAGCAATGACTTTATAGCACCAGAAAATCCCTTTTGTATTTTATTTATTTTGAAATTCTTTGTAACATTGTTTATCTCAATAATTGGCATTTTGCCCACCTCTCCTTAAGTACCCGTACTCTTGTAATGCCTTAAACCGTAATTCCAAAACTTATATGCCAGAATGAAGAGCACCAATCCGATCAATGGTGTTAAATATTGAAATGACTGGTTGAACATTAAAAAATCCTGTTTGCCTAAAAAATATTGTGCTGGGTAAAAATTTATAAAAGCATAAGGTATAATTAAAGTAAGTATGATTTGTACAAACTGATTGTATAGCGATATAGGATAGTCTATAAATGTCCTAAGCTGATGAAATAAAATCTGTTTTAATCTGTTTTGTGTAATCCAGAAAGAAGGAACAGAAGTAAATAAAAATGCAGCTCCCTGAATCAAGGCAGCACCCAATATGCATATACATAAAAATATAATTTTATAAGGTGTGAGTTTAATTCCCAGATTTACAAAACTAACTGCCATGATAGCAACAGATAATGCAATATGGCTTACATATCCAGGGCTGAAGTTTCTTGATGCCAAATATAATAGGGGATTCATAGGTTTTGTAAGAACTTCATCAAATTCACCGTTTAGAATCATACTTGATAAATTACTCATCGTAATATGAAGAAAAAAACCTGCTATTGCATAAGAACAGAGACTTAATGCATAAAGAAACATAACTTCATAAGGTAGCCATCCATTCAATGTACCAAACCGGTATATCATAACCCATATTAATATGAACGAAACCCCATAATCCAGTGCCTGAGCCAGCATACTTGTTATATAGGCCACTCTATACTGTATCATTGAATATAAGTTGATTTTGATGAATTCCAGATATAACGACAAATAATGCATAATTGATCTATTAACCTCCAAACACTATTACTTTTCTCTCCGCACGATTCCAAACAAAATTCTCAAGGACTTTAAGGATCAATATCCACAAAAGCTGCATTATAATGACCTTTAATGAAGAAGATATGGACAACTTGCCCAAATAAATCTGTATCGGCTCAAATGATATAAATCTAAATGGAAGGAATTTTGTAATATCAGCCAGTATCTTAGGATAAAACCAGATTGGTACGACCGTACCACCGAACAATCTGGACAAAGCAGATAAATACCAATATAAATACCAGGTGGCATGCAGCCAAAATCCAAGAAGGCCTAAAATATAATTAATCATATTAATTAGTATAATTCCGTTAGTAATACTGATCAGAAAAAGTATGAAACCGGTAAAGTTCACGGGAGGTTTAAAATCCAATATGAAAAGCGAGAAGATAATTACCGGTAAGCAACCAAATATAACATCGTACAAATTTTTCCCAAGGTTATCAAAAATCAAGTAATACTTCAAATTCATAGGCTTGATAAAGTCATTAGCAATGGAACCATCACTAATCTTCCCAAGTAATACTCTCCCGATGTTGCAATAAATAATTGTTGAGACTATTGTATTTATTATGACAAAGTTTATCATGTCTCTGAAGCTTACTCCGTAATCAGAATTACTTCCTATTAAAGCATACCACAGGCTCAACTGAATCAATAATTGTATAAGCGTTCCGAACATATTCAGGTAGGTATTAACTTTGTACGTGGCTTTTTGTTGAAATGCTTTTTTCAAAAATTCGAAATACAGACCAGTTCTCAATCTTTACACCTACTTTCAGATAATTCACATTACCATTAATCCCCTTTAAATAACGTGATCAAATTCATTTTTCGTAAGACTTTACTCCACCTCAGGAAGAAAACATATATAACTTTATAGAGTTTTATAACGGTTATATCATCCATTATGCTAACTTATACCTATCCAAGTGTCTTAGTCTAATCAAAAAATGTTAACCGTATTTCCTTGTCTTCAGGAAGAGTAAATCTGTCAATGACATGCTTAATAGTGTATTCCACGTTACTTTAAAAACAATAACAATTTTTCTAATGGAAATATCATTATTTTCTGTAATGTTTCCATTTACTCATCTTTTAAGGTTATTCCATTATATATTGATTTTCAACTTTTGTCTCACACGCACCATATTGTACATTATATTCAGATAAAAACCGTAAAGACGACCTATAACATAGCGTTTTCTATACCTTTAGGTCACTTTCAAATGAAAATAAAATCCACTAATTGGGGACTACTTACCTCGTAAATTTACTGTGCCGAAAAAGCGAAAAAGCACTCGCATATTTTCCATCTATTGTGCGTAACCTACAGCTTTTCATTTTATTCTTGCTCTTTTTGATTTAAATTGTTAAGTAAATTAGGTAATTCATATAATGAATCAATTATAGCATTAGGAGTAATATTCGTGTTGTTTTGCGATTCTAAGCGGTTAAGCCAAACAGAATAAATGTCAAGTTGTTGCGTTCCCATAACATCATCTATTAATGAATTACCTATAAAAACTGCTACAGTGTGCGATATTTTTAACGCAGTAAGAATTTTTTCGTAAAACTTCCTCTGTGGTTTGTATATTCTTAATGATTAAGATGTAAAAACATGCTTATGATTTATGCCGTTAACTCTTATGTTTTCTAATAACGGCTCCGTATCACTCGTAGAGCCTATGCATACTGTATAACTTTTTATTTCTTATCTCGTTGCAACTACACCCATCTTCAATTAAACTTGAATAGTATTTGGGTATATATTTGCTTAATCCAACTTTTTGCATATTACTATATACTAGCGGGAGTTTCACACTTTTATCTTTCTAAATCTCCTCATAATATTTAGTATTAAAGGAACACAAAGAATCCAAAAGTGTATACGAAACTACTTCTTCTTGCAAAAAACTTTCTTTTCTAAAACGCCCCAGATGTCTTGTTAAATCGGTGACATTTGCTCCAGCTTTCTTTCAACACTAAAATCATTTTTGGATTTTTTTTCAGGCGTTAAAACATAAACCTCACGAACGTCTGACAATGTATCAATGATTTTTTTGTTTTCCATTTTAATGCCTGAATCCGCCAGCTCTTTTTTTAATATTGAGGTCAGTAATAATCCCAGTAAACAACAAAAGGTGTGTACTCTAACCTTGGAAACTGTCCAATGGAACTGAGGTTGTACAGAAAAATTATAGATGTGGGGATCATAAATATCGCATACAATTCCATTCATTCTTAAGTAGTTGTCAATATATTCAAGACCAAGATTTTCATGTACTTTGTAATTTCCAAAATATTTTAAGGAATTCCAAAGATTAATTAATAAAATATCACTCATCGAGTTATCTCCATCATTAGATTGTTAAAATTAATAATGTATTCTTGATTATTATTAAAGCCAGAAGGAGTTAGATCTATTAACTGAAGAAATGTTTTATAGATTTTCATTTTATCTTTACTGATACACAAGTCTTTCAAATTAGAGATGATTGATTGTTCCTTAATAAATATTCTTCCATTTCTATTTAAATAATATTTTATTAAATATGTTGATGCAAGCCTTATACAATAACGAAATTCATCCAGTCTATCGGTATCATATCTTGACATGGCTTTCACATAATACGATTTTGCTGCAATCAAATACTCTTTTGAATTTTTAATTTCGTTGTATATTGGTAGACATCTTTGTCTTATCTGTTTAAATACTTCTGTTTCATATATGGGTTTACCATCAATAATAGTTGACATAAAGCTTTTTCTCTGTGCATTAATACATATCTCAACATGTTCCAGGGAGTAAAACAAAAAATGAATTGAGTATTCATCATAAAAAAATTTTACTTCACAAAAATAATCCTCTATTTCATTGGAAATAACTCTTTTATCTTCTAAAAAAGTGTTTATCTCTTTGAGCATCATATTATAATCGTGAACGATAATACGAATATCCGTATCAGAACGCGATAGATTTTTACCTTCTGCTGTAGATCCTGTTAATAAGACAGCTATTATGTTGTTTTTATCAATATGTAAATACAAGTCCTCACAAAACTGTATTATTGTCATGCTTCCTCCTTTTTCTGGCCAATACATGTGTTCCAAATCCAAAATTACGGAAAAACCTTTTATAAGCGTATTTGTCAAGTTTATTTTGGATTTTGATTGCATTTTTCAACCACGGAACACAGATTCCGTCTGCCCCCATTTTGATTACTTGAAATGTATGTCGTTCAACTTCACGCTTTACAGACCATGGGAATCGCATGAAATGCATGAATGAAACTCCTTTTTCTGAATTTATCTCATAAACACCTTGCCGAAAAGATATCAGGCCTCCCAGAACTTTTATCATCCCTAAAAGCATAGCCGGTATGCTTTTCTTCGTAAAATGATAATAATCAGCTCCACCAATACGCGCAAATACACATGCGTTTAAGCATGTGGGAAGAGCAATAATGACATACTCCTTTGTAACTCGCCACAACTCATTCATTGCACAGTTAAACTGATCAACGTGTTCTAAAACATGTATACAAGAAACATAATCAAATGTTTCATTATCAAAAACCAGATTTGCAGGTTCACACAAGACATATTTGATATTATTTACATTATTATCCTGTGCGAATTTCTTAATAACATCCAGATATATTTGCTTAACGCTACAAATTGTAACATCCAGTCCTTTTTTCGCAGCCCAAACCCCTAAAATACCATCGACAGATCCGCCACGGCATACGTCAAGCAAGCTTCTATCCGGTTCCAGTAAATCTAATAGCTTATATATTTTGGTTCTGTGGATATTACGTTTGATGTCATCCGTACTATTCCACCTTGAATCCAAACGTTCATACAAATAGTTAAATTTTTCGATTTCTTCCATGTTATTTACCATCATTTATCCATGCAACGATTTTTTTAATATCATCATCTTCGTTGTCTACTGCATAGAAAACATTGACATCATCTCGAAACTTTTCAAAAATATCATGCATCGTGGTTACAAACTCAATTGTATCTTCGTGTGAAAAGATGCGATCCCTTTTAACCCGCACTTTTTCATTTCTTCTTTTTCCTAGGCGTTTCATAATTACTTCAACAGGCGGATTTAATATTATAGTCTTAGGCATGTACTGTATGTTGCTGTATATATTATGGAGAATATCATATTCATGCTGTAATATGATCCCTAATCTATAATAAGTTTCTATGTAAGCAATAGAATCATATATGCCCCTGCTAATTAATATTATTTTATGATCATCTTGATTTTTCAACGTTAGATTTCTTTGAAATACATAATAACGATGATATAACCTAATGAGGGAACGTTCAAAATTAGACAGTACGCTAAAACTTGGAAATTTCTTTATAAAATCAATTTCAAACTCATTATTTATAAATGCATCAGGTTTCTCACTGAGTAGCATTCTATTTATTAAAGTAGTTTTACCTGAACCATGTGGGCCAGAAAATGAAATTATACTCATAATTAAATCTCCTATGTATCAAAAAAATATATCATTCAATATTTGTGCTTTTGTCTTTGTTCCTTTATTATTTGCAATTGTAAAATCAAATTTTGTCTGTTTGCTTGGTTTGAATCCCAAAAAATCATCACAAGCCAAAGTATCGGATATATTTGACAACTCATATATAATCATTTCTTCCGTGACCTGTATATAAGGGATATTTAGATGCGCATAATATTCTATTTCATATTGTTCCTGTACCACATCTTGAGCTGTGCAATGTGTGATAGCCGATGCTGTTATAATTCCATTTTTTTTATTGATCACAAAACATTTTTCACGCTGTTTCCGCATACTGGCCATATATTGAATGGATGTTGACTGCAGTATTTGATAAATTTGTTCTTTATTATATTCAAATTTTTCACTGCTTTTAAAAAGGGTATATTTTTTCAACCGTACCATATTATGTTTTTTAATTTTCATCATTAATGAATTCTCATATACAAATACTGAATATTCAATAGCTTCATCTGTAAAGAAGTTAACTGTATAATCTGTAGTAATGTCACATCGTAATGCAATCCATTGTTTGCTATCATCAATCAGGTCCTCAATTGTTTCATTTATATCATGCAGATGATGTTTCTTGTAAACACCATCTAATTTTATTTCATATTCTGTTTCAGCATCAAATTTCTGAAGCTTTCCAAAATGATTTTCTAGATAATTGAAAAACAACTTGCTGTCATTTCCAGATTGAGCGACCGCCCTTTTTATTTCATCTCTCACATTTACCTGCAAATTTTTCCCCTCCCCTATTCACAATCATCCATTCAAAATGTCCATTAGCTATATCGATTTTTTTAATAAAGATTCCGACAAAAATGTTTTCATTTATAAGTTCACTATAATACTTGAAATTATCGTCAATAGTGTCATGAATTTTTAATAAATATGGTTTCCCCATGAATGGCTTACATAAGTTATCCCTATCATAAGTATGAATAAAAAGACCATATCCAGGAATGGTAGTTTGATAGCGATAAACTTCACATATGCTATTTTGCTCATCATTATAAAATATCCTATTTATGCTAAACCGGTAATCCATACGGCCTTTATCGAGACGCCTGGCAATAGCAGAAATCCTTGGAGTATTTATAGGTAAATCATATTCATGATTCCATGTATAAACAGCATCTTCAAAAGTTTTATTTTCTTGTAAGTATGTTAAAATCGTATCCGTTTGTTCTCCATTGCCAACAACATGTGTAGCGCCATGATTGCCGGCAACAGTGTACATAAGTAGTCTATTGTCTGCATTATTGATATTTGGATTTAACACAGGAATTGTTTTAATAATACCATTGTCTTCTATCAGCTTTCTTGCTTGACTTTCTTTACTCCTCCCCATCGTACAATATATCTGGTAGAAATAGTTTAATGTCTTTGACTGTCCCATTGAAATAAAACGTCCTATATAAGCTGAGTTCCTTATTTTATTTTCGTTTTGTTCCACAACAGATAATTCAATCATTTTTACAGTTCCTTTCAAAATGGTTACATTTTTATAATCTAATACAACCTATTCTTCCACAAATATCTTACTAAAAAAGCCTTCACTCATGTCGGTTATAACATTGATATTCAATTCAAACGCTGTTTTGGGTTTTTGATTATAAAGAATCTGAGCAGAAAGATTAACTTCTTCTGCACTTTCATTTTGAATAATCAAATTATTTTGTATCAACTCATTAATAAAGTAATTTAGCTCTTTATCCACAGTTTCGCTCGGTAAATCTATAAACTCATTTATAATTGCATATTTAACTTCATCCAATCCAACTGGTCTACAGAATTTAATAAGCACATACCAGCCCCAACTATTAAGTGAAAACAAATTTAGGGATCTCGACTCTAGTATTATGACTTCATTTTCTGATGTAGAGTTAATTATATTTTGCCTGTTATAAATAAACATTTATTGTTCCCCTTTACTAATATAAACTAAAAAAATGTGTACAGTTTAACTTTTTATTTTTTGAGTTTCGCTTATTTTCAGTTCTACGTAATCTATCATTGCTCCAACAGATTCATAAGATCGAGTAATCAGAAATTGTTTTATCCGTATGCAACAAAGTCTGATCAAGGTCAGTAACAATTATCTTAATGTCCATTTATTTCCATCATCGCCGATTAAAAAATCAGCATCAATATAGAATGCACTAATTTTCCCCGAAGTTAGCCAAAACGGGGAATCAGCTTCGCAAGCTTTAACGGCTTTAGTGCTGAATAAATAATTGATTAACGTGCTATTCATAAGAAAAACCCTCCCAATATTATGATTATTTTTAATAATACATCATAATATAAACTGCGAAAACGTCCTACTTCACCCTCTCTACATACTGTACATAACACAAGCTAATCTGTCTGCACAACACTAATCATCTATCTCATATTTTTCTCAAAAGTTCAAGTCCAACGGTGAATCGTCTTATTCCCCCCATAAACTCCATTTCAAATGATGCTTCCATCCTTTTCTTATTAAGTTCAAT
>ENA-UOOK01006171-UOOK01006171.1-fermentation-metagenome-genome-assembly--contig:-NODE-6171-length-11619-cov-3.017209_pt1 | contig 11619 bp, 8 predicted proteins | sample MGYA00245777_ERZ724023 | MGnify/ENA primary metagenome ERZ724023 (study PRJEB28704, sample SAMN03018312) | fermentation metagenome | biome: anthropogenic terrestrial biome; feature: soil; material... | reverse complement strand
AAAGATATACTCAAAAATTGCGGAACACACTTTGGTTGATCGAGACACAATTGCACAGTTTGAAGCAAAAGATTTTCATGTTAGTGCAGATACTTCCGATGAGATGCAATCATCGGGCGCTGATCAAAAGGCTGTCAAAATGGCTAGAGAGCTAATGGCTACTGAAAGCGGTATTAAGGAAGCAGAAAATATAGCTCAATATCTAAATCAGTTTGTAGATGACGTTATTCAACGTTGTGCCGGTATCGAGCCTAGTGATTTTGAACTGATCTTTTTAGAAATTCGAAAAGAGCTGTTTCATCTCGGTAAAAACTTAACGTTGTTCATCGAAGACATTACATCCTTTACCGGTGTCGATGTTGCACTATTAAATGCATTAAACACACCGCATACAGGTATGTACTCTGAGTCTAATACCTGTAGAATATCTTCCATTATTGGTAGCACAAGCAACTACCTGGAAAACAACTTTAAAGATAATCACAAAGATCGGGTGACTCAGTATGTTTATATTCCAGATGATGCTTTCGACCAATTCGGTGTTTATGAATTCGTAGGAAGGTACTTAAACACAATGTCTTTACCTAAATCTAAAATAAGCGAATGGCTTAAAAAGAAAGCAGACCCTATAGAGTACCCTATTCATGAAGTGACTGAAGGGAAATATTGGGAGTTCATAGAGATCGCTAAAGGTAAAAAACTATGTTTGTTTCCTTTCACTAAAAGAAGTATTGACTATCTTTATGCAAATGCAATGACTAAAGGGCATCAAACACCGAGGTATATCATTCGCGATATTATTGAGCCGATCGTTACAGATTTCATTTATGATAGTAAAAACTTCCCTAGTGTTAAATATAAAGTTGTAAATATTAATACAACCTTGAACTACAGGATTCATAGCCAAGTAAAGAATGAACAACTTTCCGACAGATTGCTACGTTTTATGAGTATTTGGGGGAATGGTCAACCTGAACAATATATAGATGATGGAGTGACATATATCTCTGGAATTCGAAAAGAAATTTTTGAGGAGTTGGGGTTCCCTGTTATAAATCTCGAAGAAGTACAGCCAAGTAATATAGCAACGGGCGGAGATGTCAGTTTAGCGACGAAAACATCTACACCTACATCCATATCAACACCCGAACAAAATGTTCTTCCAGTTCACAAAATCAAAAGAGTAAGTGATGCAATTGACATATTAACAAAGTGGATTAATGGAGCGCCAATTGATGTTTCGGCGACAGTTGGTGTTGGGGGCATAATTAGAAAAGCTCGAGAAGATATATGTAAATATTTATTTTTAGCAATTAATTGGCAGGCTAGCGGTGTTTCCATGGATCATGTTACTAAGATTAATAATTCCAGTGCAAATTTACTGGATTTCGAGAATCAAACAAAGACCGGAACGAAAGGTTTCTATACTCTGCCTGCTGTGTGGGAATCTTTAAATATTGTTGCTGCATTTATTAGATGGCGTGAATATGGCTCTGAAAGTTGGAATTATCCTGAGGCGGCATTTGATGCATTTTTAATCACATCATGGACATCAAAAGTAAAAGATGAACTTGTGAGAGGTGTGCTTTATGATGATAATAAACCCACTGAATACATAGAGGCTGCCATTGCTGCAGAAATATATAGCCTTATTTTGAATGGTGAATTTCAAGAAAAATCCTTAAGAAAACTATCGCCAGAACATTTGCTTCGTAAAAACCCTGCAATAAATGAAAGCACGAGTCATTGTACCGAGTGGACATCGTTACTGAATGTACTTTTTCAAAAAGGTGCCAATAAAAGTAATGATGAGACAGTCAGACAATATTTTAATATTATTCAAGGTAGCGGTGGTTCGGTTGTTGTTTTGGATGCCATGAATTTAGAAAGAACAATCAAAAAAGTAATAACTCAAAAACTAACAATTAATCAAGAAGATATCCAACTCGATGATCGTGTGAGACTACGAAGGGATGTTTATTCTTTTTATAATGATATTGTTAGTAGGATTGATGTAGTGGCTAAAGGTGAAATTCGTAAAGCATATTCTGTGATTGATCCGATGTATGCTCATTTTGGCTCAAAAGATATTGATAAGGTTGATATCGATAATTTGATTGAAATAACTAAAGCTTTTTATAAGACGATAAATGAAACTCAAATCAATATCCCAACAACATCAGTAGAAAATGTTAAAAAACAGGCAACACAAATTGCTAAGGCACTACATGATATCGGAGAGGTGCTTGAGGAGGATGATTCCCTCACTATACTACTGGCTTTTTCAAGAGATCCAATATCTAATTTAAGCCCTTTGACTAAACTGCTTACTCAATTGAATTTAGATATTGAAGTAGCACAAAAGCAAATTGATGTTCGAATTGCCAGACTAGGTTCTAGCGATTATAGTGACGCAGGTACTCTGAGGTATTCTTCAGAAGTAACAACCATTGATAATGATTCTGAACGCTTAGAAAGTATGAGGTGATGAGAATGATTTTTGAACGGCTAGAACAGAAGATCACAGCGATGAAGGATTTACAAAAACGAGAAACTTTAAAAGAAAACAGGAAAGAGCAAGAAGCAGCAGATCAAAGATACAGTCTCTTGGTTTTACAAACACATCAATTGATTGATGCAGTAGTATATACAAAACAATACCTTACATTCTCGTTAGATGATGATAGTATAACAGAGCTGAGCAGTCTCTGTGATTCATTAAAACACATTGTGCATTCTGGAAATGCAAACATGGTTGATGTAAGATCTGAAGAAGCAAATCTGAAGAAAGTGTATGCATCGGTAAAGAAGGAGTGGGCTGAGTTCTTTAACACATTAACTGGCACTGTTGTAAGCACCTTGAATGTAATCAAGGGTATTAATGCGTTAAAGGCTAATGCCTGTCTTACTAAAATCAATAGCGCTGAAAATTGGACAAATGATTTGAACATTTATGCTGAATTAAAAAAAGGTATCAGTGATGCGAAACTCCTAATCCAAAGCCTTGGACTTGATCAGGAGATAATTGAATTTCTACAAAAGATGAATGGTGGAAAAGCAACGGTAATGGATCTAAGTGAAAAAGTGTTATCTTGGATACACAATGAGAATATAGCTGGAAGAATATATTTATCGTTTAGTAAAAGCGTGGTGTTACATCTGTAGTAATCATTTATTCAATAATTGACTTTTCTATACCAAGGGGGTATACTTAAGTAGATACTTAAGTATACTCCCTTGGTTATTGGAGGAGATATGGAATTGGTTTATAAGTTCCCTGTAGTTCAAGGGATGCAAGCACAAAAAGAATATTATATTGCTATGATACCTATAAAAATGCTGTCAAAGATCTTCCCAAGTGATGAAGATGAATATGTACTTCCAGAATACCGTGCTCAAAGAAAATTAAACGAAGCTAGAATACCAATAATCAGCAAATATATACTGGATAACAGGGATTCCTATGTGTTTTCTGCATTAGCAGCGTCAATAGACGGGGAGTTTGAATTTATACCGGAGAAAATAAATAAAAATATTGGTATTTTAGAAGTGTCTATGGATGCAAAATTTTTGATTAACGATGGACAACATAGAAAGTCAGCGGTACTTGATGCTTTAATAAAAGACGATAGTCTTGGGGAAGAAACGATCTCTGTTGTGTTCTTTGCAGATAAAGGATTATCAAGAAGCCAACAAATTTTTACAGATTTAAATAAGCATGCGGTCAAAACTTCAAATTCCATATCAGAGCTCTATGATTCAAGAGATGTAATGGCTGTAGTCACAAGGAATGTTATAAGAAAAATTGATTTTTTAGATACATACACAAATAAGGAAAAAGACAATTTAGGAAAGTATTCATCCAGCCTCTTTACATTAAACACTTTTTATACGGCGAATAAATCAATTGTGAATAGAAAAACCAATTGTGATTATGAAAGCTTTTTGTTAGAATTTTGGCTTTTGGTTGTTAAACATATGCTCCCGTGGCAAGACCTAATAAATGATATAATTACAAAGGTAGATCTAAGAGAAGAATACATTACTACACAAAGCATTGTTATTCGTGCATTTGGCAGAGTAGGTAACTATTTTTATATGAATCCTTCCTTAAACATGGAAGGATACTTAAGTAAGCTAGAAAAAATCGATTGGAGTAGAAATTCTTCCAAATGGTATCTAAGAGCAATAAGTAAAAATAGACGCATTATTACAAATAAAAAAGCGGCTGTGTTAATCGGGAATGTAATCAAAGAGGAAATTGGTGTTCCTCTAACTATAGATGAAAATGTTGCAGAAGAAAATTTAAAGAAATTATTGTAATTTAATTTGGGAATGGAGTTAATATGTCAATTACTAAGGACTTGATCAATGGTTTAATAGTTACTGTACAGAACCTATATTTGGCTGATGATATACCATGGATGATTGGGTATTCCGGTGGTAAAGACAGTACGGCTGCACTTCAATTGGTTTGGATGGCAATTGAAGGACTTCCGATTGAACAACGTAAAAAACAGATACATATTATGAATACGGACACCCTCGTGGAGTCGCCTGTCGTATCTAAGTGGGTAGAAAAATCACTTGAAGCAATGAAAATCGAGGCTAAAACTAAACAATTACCATTCGTTCCACAACAATTAATTCCCGACTATAACAATACATTTTGGGTAAATTTAATTGGAAGGGGTTATCCTTTTCCTAGAATGAAGTATCGTTGGTGCACCGATCGCTTAAAAATTCAACCGGTTAATAATTTTATAAAAAACAAGATAGCCGAACATGGCGAAGTTATCTTGGTCTTAGGTACTCGAAAGTCAGAAAGTACACGTAGAGACAAAACTATGACTTACTATGAAAAAAAGCGGGTAAGAGAATTATTAAGTCCAAATCCAACTTTAGCAAACGAGTTGGTCTTTTCGCCATTAGAATCTTGGAGTAATGATGATGTCTGGACATTCTTATTGCAGTATAAAAATCCTTGGAGTTACCCGAATACGGACTTACTGACTATGTATCGCGGCGCTACAGAAGACAACGAGTGTCCGATCATGCAAGATCAGAGTCTTCCTTCTTGCGGCAATAGTCGTTTTGGATGTTGGGTATGTACTATGGTAGAAAAAGACAAATCTATGGAAGCGATGATCGCTAATGATGATGAAAAAGAATGGATGACTCCATTACTAGAGTTTAGGAATGAATTCGGTGACATAGACGGAGATCGAGAAAGAAGAAGTTTTCGACGGATGCAAGGAAATGTACAGGGCAATTATGGACGGTTGTTTCATGGGCCATATAAAAAAGAGATTAGAGAGCAATGGCTCGAAAAATTACTAACAATTCAGAAAAATATAAATGAAAATGGACCTGAGGACTTTCGAGATCTTGAATTAATAAGATTTCCTGAGCTGCAAGCTATTCGAAGAATATGGGTACATGACAAACACGAATTTGATGATAGTTTACCGGTAATTTATAAAAAGGTTCTTGATAGAGATTTTGAAGATCCGGAATGGATTGCATCTGAAAGTTTTTCAAAAGATGAATGGGATATTTTGAAGAATGTTTGTTCAAGACTTTATCCTCACGAAGAGTTGGTGTTTGAAATGATGTATTATTTAATTGACATTGAAAGTAAAGCAACCGGTATGAACCAAAGAAAAGGTATTCTTGATAATATAGCAGCAACAATTACTCGAACGTTTTATAAAGATGAACAAGATGCAACGCAATATTATTCGGAGCGTATGCTTCGAAAAAAAGAGTATGGTGGTAAATACAATGAAAAATTCTTAGATTTTATAAAGGAAGAATCAAGTGAATTCGGAGAAGACGCAGGGGTAGATGACTTATGATTATTAAACGCTTAACAATGCATAATTTTGGAATATACGCGGGAACTAACACCTTTGAGTTTACCCATGAAAAACCTGTTGTACTAATTGGAGGTATGAATGGTAGGGGTAAAACAACCTTTCTCAATGCTGTATTATTAGCGTTATATGGTGAGAACTCTATTGCATATAAGGAAAGTCAATATAGGTCATTTGGACAGTATCTTCGTGCATACGTAAATAAAAATGATCAAACTAATAGTAGCTATATTGAGCTTGAGCTTATAGTTACAGATACAACACCTGAAACATATATAGTACATAGAAGCTGGAACGCGTTGACTAAGCGCACTAAAGAAGAAATAAACGTAAAAAGGGATGGGCTCGTTGATTCGTTTTTAACAGAAAATTGGGCATTATTCGTAGAAAATATTATGCCGAGTGCATTGTCGGGTTTTTACTTCTTTGATGGTGAAAAGATTGCAGTACTCGCTGCAGATGATACTGATGTGCAAATGAAAGAATCAATTAGATCTATGCTTGGCCTTTCGATCTTAGATGTGTTAAAAAATGATTTATTGAGGAGTCAAAGGAGGATTGGTAAACAAGTAACAGATATACAAACTCGTAAACAAATACAAGAACTTCGGTTTGAAAAAGATGCAGTTATAAAACAATTATCTGAGATTGACGGTCAAGTTGAGGCACTCCAAAAAGAAATCGAAGAGAAGCAGAGGGATATTGATCAACTTTATCGAAAACATAAAGCTAAAGGAGGGGACATCGTAGCACAACGAAATGATTTATTTCAAAAGAGATCTGAAATTCAAGCTGATCTAGCTCATGTTAATGATGAGTTGGTCCTTGCTGCATCGACAGTTTTACCTCTAACTTTAGTCAAGGATTTAATTCAGAAAATTAAGCTGCAAGCTGAAGATGAATATAATGACTTAGTTTTGCGAGAGTCAACCGAACAAATAGAAATGCTTTTTGATGATTTTGTTTCACAAAATACTGTAAGTTCTTCACAAGGAAAAGCTTTTATAAAGTATCTTAAGGACAGGACAGCATCCGGTCAAGAACCTCCTATTTATGAATTATCTAATCATGCTTTGTTTCAAGCTAATAACTTAATTGAGCATGAATTAGATGACAGTATCGGTTCTATGAAAAGTCTACTGACAAAAAAAACTCAGCAAACCAAACGCTTAGATGAACTGGATAGCTATTTATCCTTTGACATAAATGAAAAGGAGCTCACTGAGATAAGTTTTCAGATAAAATGTAAACAGAAAGAGGAAATGGATCTGAGAGTACATCTTTCCTCTCTTGAAAAGGAAAGGGCCAAAGTTAATTCTCTTGTTATTTCAAAGACAGCAGAGTTTAATCGCAATGTGGAAGAATATTTGGAAAATGCTGAAATGAAAGATGACGCAAGTCGAATGATGAAATATTCAAATATTGCTCTTAATATTATAGATGAGTACTCTATTGAATTACAAAAGCGAAAAACCAGTCTCTTAGCAGAGACAATAACTTCGTGCTATAAAAAGCTAGCAAATAAAAGGAATATGATACATACAATCATAATGGATGCAGCAACACTTGAAATGAGCTATTTGGATGGACATGGAAATACTGTAGATAAAAACTCTTTGTCAGCAGGAGAGAAACAACTAATGGTTATATCAATTTTATGGGCGTTAGCAATCTGCTCAAAAAAGCAGTTTCCGGTTATAATTGATACACCATTATCTAGATTGGATTCTTTGCACCGCACATCACTGATTACTATATATTTTCCAGAGGCTAGTGAACAAACCATTATTCTATCAACAGACTCTGAAATTAACAATGACTATTATGGATTGATGAAAGATTATGTGGGTGATGAATTTACACTCAAGTACGATGAAAACACCATGAGCACTACAATAAATCATGGATATTTTCGGGAGGTACAATAATGATTATAAAACAAATCCGCTTTTCGCAACAGTCTAAGGACCAGCTTTCTAGACTAAAGGGGAAAACAGGTATAAAAAACTGGAATATATTGTGCAGATGGGCGTTGTGTTACTCTTTGAGTGAAAAAACCCTACCTACAGATATTCCTATCGTCATGGACAGTAATTTGGAAATGTCATGGTACACATTTGGAGGAGAATATTATGAGATCTATGAGGCTCTTGTAAAAGCATGGTGCATCGAGATGGGTCTTTCTATCGATAATGAAACGGTGGTTAAATATTATTATTTAAATTTGTCAAGAGGTATCTCGTATTTATGTGGTACCGGATTTATTAAAAGCATTGATGATTTAGTTAATTTGACGGAAAAGAGCTAGTTAAAATGAGTTTATATTTGGATTATAATGCGTCTGCACCAATTGATTCGAGAGTATTAGACAAAATGATTTATGTTTATAAAAATTATATAGGAAATGCAGATAGCAGAACGCATGATCATGGAGATCGGGCTAGAAATGTAGTTGAAGATGCTAGAAAAAAGGTTGCGTCCTTATTGGGAATAACCTCCTCAGAAGTATTTTTTACTAGTGGAGCGACAGAAAGTAATAATATTGCCATTCAAGGTCTGGTAGACTATGCTGATGAAACCGGGAAGAAGCATATTATCACAACAACCATTGAACACAAAGCAGTTCTTGAGACTGTAAAGCAAATGGAAAAGAGGGGATTCAAGGTCGATATTGTTTCGCCTAAATCCGATGGTAGAATTGATCATGAAGAAATATTAAATAAATTGTGTGAAGATACATTGCTTGTAAGCGTTATGCATGTGAACAATGAAACCGGTATAATCCAGCCTGTTTTAAAGTTAGGGAATGAACTGACTAAAAGAGATGTATTGTTCCACGTCGATGCAGCACAAAGTTGTGGTAAGTTGGTTGATGAGATTAAATCACTTCAGTATTCCACACTTTCTTTTAGTGCTCACAAATTACGCGGCCCTCAAGGTGTAGGTGTTTTGGTCATGCGTAAACAAAGATATAAACGTCCTCCGGTTAAGTCGATTATGTATGGTGGGCATCAAGAAAATGGCATTCGACCGGGAACAATTCCAGTGGCATTAGTTGCCGGATGTGGTGAAGCATGCATGATTGCTCAAAATGAATATATACAAAATGATAGAAAACAGAAAAAAATTAAATCAACATTTATAAAGTTACTCAATGAATCCGGAATAAAGTACCACATCAATGGAGATCAAGCCCACTGCGTTAGTAACACCATTAATATTTATTTGGTCGGAGTGAGCTCTGAAGCTCTTATGATTTCAACTAAGCAATTTTGCAGTATATCTAACGGGTCAGCTTGTACATCAAGAAATTATTCACCAAGCTATGTTCTAACTGCGATGGGATTGTCCACTGCTGAAGCGGAGTGTTCACTTAGAATTAGTTGGGGGCCGGAGATTGACCTAGATGCATTTGTAGAGCAGGTCACAAACTTGATCAATGTGGCAAGAAGCCTTGCTTAATTAGGAGTAGGAGTATGGATCATATAGATTTAAATTACGACTTGATATATGAAAACAACTTGGATACAGATAAGTTTGCAAGAATGCTTGATGATCCTACACAGTGTTATAAGTTTTATTGGCTTGAAGCGATTATAACTTTGATGGCAACCACAGATTCAGATTTGACTTTTGATTCAATAATTAATGAAATGATATGTAACGCATGGTATTCAGTTACTAAGTATCACTTGCGTCTTGGTCCCGTTATAATGGGAAAGAGTGAAAACTTTCTGGAGCACGCAGTCAAAATTGTAAACGAAGATAATGAACTTCCGCAACAAGCTTCCAAAGAAGACATTCTTCTGTCTATATTGCGAAACGAAGAGACATTAAAAAAAGATAAACAAAACCTTACTGTATATGTACCCTATAGATTATTGTCCTCTTTCTTAGACGGAATTAGAGGTGGTGATCGGATTTGGGGTCAACGTCAACGCTTAATTGCATATATCGATGAAATAAATAAATCAAATCCTCTTCCGTATACAATCATTGACGGTGCAGGTTTAGAGAAGAAAATACATATTCACCCGGACTGGAAGCAATTTATTTTGGATAACTACCCTGTCATCCAAAGCTGGATTAAGTTGAAAAAAGTTTGTTTTTTGCAAGATCGAAATCCTGGTGTTCCAGGTATCATTTATAAACTAGATGCTGAAAGTGATGGTATAAGAAAATTAAACAACGTTAGAGTCCTTTGGAAAAGTACTGCTGTGATAGGAAAAATATCGATTCGCGATATATATTCCGGATCAGAATTAGATACGAACAAATTTGACCTAGATCACTTTGTACCATGGTCATATGTTACAAATGATGAATTGTGGAACCTTACACCTATGGATAGTCAATTAAATTCAAGCAAAAGTAATTCCCTTCCAACTTGGAAACGTTATTTTCCTGAATTTGCGAACAATCAATACCATTTATATAAAATGATTTTTGCATATCCGGAAATCCGAAAATTATTCGAAAAATGTAGACGGGATAACCTTAATGCAATTTGGGCATCTGAGACTCTCTTTATTTCCGGAAATTCAGAAGAACAATTCAAAAATGTCTTAGAGCATAATTTACGACCGATCTATGATATGGCGTATTTACAAGGATACAGTCTCTGGCAATTTGATGAACAATCAAGCGCTTTACTAGTAGATGACCGAAGTCAGGAGAACTATAAAGTAAATGCGAACCATTAAAGGGCTCTTCAGGTATCTAAAAACTGTTTGCAACCTTGCACCTGTATGATATAATACCTTTGAGGTTTAGCCATGTTGAAAGAATACTTGACGGTAGGTAAAGAGGGCTCTTTTGAGTTGATCGAAAGAAAGTCCCGCTTTATAGCGACTGTAGCACATACACAAAACATTGATGAGGTGACGCAATTTATGGATTCGGTTAAGAGCCGATATCCTGATGCCGGGCATCATGTTTATGCATACAGTACCGATCACCCGACTTTTCTACAAAAATACAGCGATGACGGAGAACCCGGTGGAACCGCCGGTTTACCCACTATGGAAGCCATCAAGAAGAACGGAATTGACAACGTTTGCATTGTGGTGATCCGATATTTCGGTGGAATCCTTTTAGGTGCCAAGGGTCTTGTTCGTGCATACGGGAAAAGTGCCTTCAAGGTGATTGAAACTGCAGGTATCGTCAAAATGACTCCTCACATACCGGTAAAATTCACATTGGATTACAGCCATTACGGTAAAATCGAGAACTATGTCAACGTCAGTCAGCTCATCAAAGAGGATATTCGTTTTGGATCCGATGTGGAAATGGTTTTAATATTGCCTGAAAAACAAATGGATTCGGTGATTGGACAAATCAAAGATTTTACCGGCGGCAGTGTTTTGGTAACAAAAGGACCTGCACAATACAGAGCTGTAGCTCTTGAAAAATAATAGAATTAATTTTAAAGGTGGTATATTTATATGTCCGGACATTCAAAATGGGCTAATATCAAACACAAGAAAGGAAAATCCGATGCTCAAAAAGGTAAGATTTTCACAAAGCTGGGCAGGGAGATACTGGTGGCTGTAAAAGCAGGAGGGCCCGACCCGGAGGGCAATTCGCGTTTGAAGGATATTATCGCTAAAGCTAAAGCGGCTAATATGCCCAACGATAACATTACAAGAAGTATTAAAAAGGCAGCAGGTGATGCTGATTCTACAAATTATGAAGAAGTGGTGTACGAAGGTTATGGTCCCGGCGGCGTTGCCGTTATCGTAAA
>ENA-UOOK01006170-UOOK01006170.1-fermentation-metagenome-genome-assembly--contig:-NODE-6170-length-11619-cov-3.722847_pt1 | contig 11619 bp, 5 predicted proteins | sample MGYA00245777_ERZ724023 | MGnify/ENA primary metagenome ERZ724023 (study PRJEB28704, sample SAMN03018312) | fermentation metagenome | biome: anthropogenic terrestrial biome; feature: soil; material... | reverse complement strand
AATACCATTGATATTCAGGCTGTCATTTATGAGGACGGCTCCATGAGCATCACACAAAACTGGGAAGGGAACTTTGAAGAAGGAACAGAAAGCTACATTTCCATGAATGTGCCTGATTATCTGACCATCAGTGAGTTCACGGTCTCTGATCAAAGCGGCGGCTATGATGCGGTACCGGATTGAAACATCCATCAAGGCAAATTAGTGCGAAATTGCCGTATGGGACATGCTTTCCTCTCATACGGCGGTAAAAAATAATCTGCTACCGGTGCAAACCATGTGTAGCAGTTGACATATAGCGGGCATGATGCCCTAATGACAAAATATTACGGAGGTTTTTATGAAAAAACGATTACTAAGCTTATTATTGGTGGTCTGTATGCTGGTGTCCATGTTACCATTGCAGGTCCTTGCAACAAGCACCCATCAAACACAGTTAAGCAGTGAACTGGTGGAAGAACTTCCTTTTTCCGATGTGAATAAAGGAACCTGGTTTTACGATGCAGTAAGTTATGCTTACAAGCACGGACTTTTTAACGGAACAGGAGAGAACACCTTCTCCCCTTACGGCACCATGACAAGAGCAATGTATGTGACGGTCATTGGTAGAATGGTGGGCGTGGATGTTTCCAAATATCAAAACAAAACGACTTTTCCCGATGTTGAGGCAGGTGCCTACTATGCCCCGTATGTAGCGTGGGCAGTGGAGCATGGGATTACAAATGGCAATGGAAATGGACTTTTTGCTCCTAATGAGCTCCTGAATCGTGAACAGATGGCAACCTTTACTGTTCGTCTATTTTACGCCTTTGGTTATACATATCCCCAGGTGAATGTGAAAGGCTCTCCCAAGGACTTAGACAGTATTTCGGACTATGCCAGGGAATCTGTTCTAAAGCTTTGGGCATGCGGGATATTCAAAGGCGATAATGCAGGCAAGTTTAATCCCAAAAACAATGCCACCCGTGCAGAGTGTGCCACCTTTCTCATGCGTACAGATGAGCATTTAGTTAAAATTGGAGTCAAGGAATACCCCCTAGAGGAAGAAGAACAACCTGAGGTAAAGCCAGAGGTGTCTCCGGAAGTAGAACCTGAGGTAAAACCGGAGATAAAACCGGAGATAAAACCGGAGGTAACGCCGGAGGTAACGCCGGAGGTAGAACCTGAGGTAACTCCCAATAACCCGCCTAGCGATGGCAGCAATACCTACTCCGTCACATTTCAAGATGGGGATCGCTATGTAGACAGATTTTCTGCTACCAAAGGTAAACCTTTGAGTGCTGTTCCTTCTGCTGACAAAACAGCTAAGGAAAACGCAATCTTTGTGGGTTGGTTTACTGATAAAGCATTGACAACCCCATTTTATCAAGACAATCCTGTCACAAGCAACATGACAGTCTATGCAAAGTACGCCGATTTGCCAGGCGAAGCTTTAAATCTCACTTCCTTTGCTCAGCTAGACCAAAGCCCTAATCTAAGCTTTGAGGTAATCAGAACGGCTGATGCTACAGCTTCACCTGATGAAGCCTTCACCCTTGTTCCCAAGGACGGATCTGACCTTATTCCGCTTAAATGGACTATTAATGGAGATGTTTATACCGTCACAGCTGATGGAGGCTTCAACAAAGGCTGCTCTTATGAGCTTACCCTAGCTGAAGGCTACAACTTTAAAGATAAGCCTGACACTATTCGTACTGCTTCCTTTACTATTAAAATGGAGAAAGTAGACAATCTCCAAATGAATGATGATATTATCTATATCAAAGATACAGCAGATATGGATTATGCAATTGGTGGTAAAACTTATGAGGTACTTACCCCAAGCCTTGTACCAGAAAATGGCGGTAAATTTAACTATGCAAATGCAAGTAACTTACAGGTAAACGACATTATCTGCTTCTACATAATAACAAGCCCTGAGAACAGAGATTATATCAACAACAGTTATAACGACGACCCTGAAGTCTATGCCAAGGTCGAGAGTATTTCTGGCACAACCGTCACCTTCGGTGCACTTGAAGAAGAGGATATGAATACCCTTTATAAGGTGCCAGACAACTTCCCTATTATAGTTTCCACGCTCCCAGCAGGCGATACAGGCACGGTCAATATCAGTGCTTTAGACGTTGCAACATATGCTCTTATTATGGGTGCAGATGGAACACTTGATAAAGCAAAAGAAAGCATCAATGTGGGTGACTTTATTTCACTATATATTTCTTCAGACAGCGTAACAGGCGAAGAGACGGTCTATTTCGGAGAGGTTACTGCCTACGACAAATCAAATGGCACGATTACCTATAAGAAAACCACTTCACAAGCAATTGAAAATTCCATGGACCTCTATATCACCCCTGAAATAAGCGGTGATGATTTAATCACACCTGAAGAAAAAGAAGCTATAGAAAAACAACTTTTTGCACAGGTACAGGCAAGCAATTTTGCTAGTAATGCAGCATTTATGCTTGCAGATATGGCAACCAGAACCAATGGTTTCCGTAATGTAGACAGCGTACAAAATGTATTTTTTAAAGATGAAAACGGAAATCCCCTCTCTGAAGAAGAAATTGCACTACTTAACTTAGGTGGTTCATTTGAGCTTACTGACGACATTAAGCTAACCGTTGAGCTTGTGACCCGTGGTGACCAGCTCCACTTCAATGACGGCGTGCAGCTTGCCATCGGTATTGATGCTACCTTTGAAGTGGACACTGAAGACGATGGAAAAGTCGTTATTGACCTTTCAGCTGTTTTTGTTGAAGAAGTTGCTCTGGGTATAAATGTCAAGGGTGACCTTGTTTGGAAAAAAGTTTTAGGCTTTATTCCTGTACCTATCGGTGTTTCTGTAAGCTCCGCTGTGGACATCAAAAACTTCACAGCTATATCCTTCAATGTAAATATCTATACCGTAGCAGCAGAACAGCAATCCGCTTGGGAAAAGCTAAAGGGCTTACTTACTGATACCCAAGTTGGTAATATACTAGACCAAATTGAAGAGGTACAGAATAAAATTGACCAAGCCAAGGGCACAGTTGAGCAAATTAAAGGCTATGCCAAGGATTTAGAAGATATTTGGAAAGCAGTGCCTAAAGATAAAACCAGCAAAGAAGATTGGGCACAGCTTGGAAAAACCTTAGGCAAAACTAGCATAACTAAAGACCTTATGGATATGATGAATCTTTCAACTGATACAAGCTTGGAAGCAGGAGTCTATGCAAAATCCATGCAGGACTTGATGGAGAAGTACAGCGAAATGCTCCAAAAAGAAACCGACTGGGTTAAAATTGTGGATCATGAAATGTTCGGGAAAGAGATGTGCTTTTACGGTATTGCCATTAAAGCACATGTAAACTTTGTTGTCCGTGCCGACGTTAATATCGCTATGGGCACAAGCCTTGAATATGAAGTGGGCAAGCGCTATACCTTCTGGTTCAAGATTGGACTGTTTAAGCCTAAAGCAGGCAGCGAAACCATGGATTTGATTGACGAACGCTTTGCCTTCCAATTTTATGTAATGGGTAAATTGGGCCTTAAAATGGGTGTTGCTGCATCTATAGAAGTGGGCATAGGCTCAACAGAGTTTGCATCAATCGGCATTACTGCCGAGCTTGGACCTTATATAAAACTATACGGGTTCTTCATTTATGAATATGAAAAAATGAAACCGGCAAATACTAGTAAGTGGATTTATCAAGAGCGTATGGCTGGTGCACTCTACATGGAGTTTGGTCTTTACTTTATTCTAACCTTTGATGCCCATGCAATCGGCAACCTCTTTGAATATAGCCACGATTTCTTCAACATGGAAATACCGCTGCTTAAAGCGGGTGAAAAGCGGTATCAATATGCCTTTGCCTACGAGCCACAAGAGGGCGAACAGGTGCGTATTGTGGATGAAGATAACAACAGCACCAACGGTATCACAATGAATTTACCTGATAGTCTTCGTGCACTCTCCTATGTGGATTTAAACACTGGAGTTTTAGGTAGCGAGCCTTATGCTTATGATAAATACAATATAACATTCTCTAATCCTAATTTCTCCATTGACAAAAACGGCAAAATCTCCGTCAACGTACCACAGGGCGTGCAGTATATGGAATGTGATGTTACATTAACTTGGCTCTATGGCAAGCTTGCCTTTAGTCAATATGATATGACCGTAACCATTCCTCTCGTGTGGACCAATCTTAGTAGCGCTGAACTAAACGAGTATTTCACTGCCAGCGTGAGAGTGGGTAACGACAAAGACGGTTATCAAACCATTTGGAGTCAACGTGTCAAGAAGAATCAGGAATTTGACTTACCGACAATTGAGAAAGTGAAAAAACTTATAAATTATGCAAATTATGATAATGGCAGTGGTACAAATATGAAGTACGCAAGTATCTCAGACTACGGTAGTCAAGATACAAAAAATCTTAAAATCTACACTGATACGGTGTATGATATTGAAGTAACATACGAGGATTACAGTGTTACCGTAAGTGGCATAGAGCAGGCAGATGGCACAAAAACAAGTAAAACCTACACCGCACAATATGGTAAAGCCTTTGATTTTACAGACCTTGCTAATACAGGCACAAACAAGCCAGGCGCAACTCCTGAAAACACAACATTTACTAAGTTTGCTACACTAACTGCTGAAAAGGCACAGGTAGATATAGGAAATGGCGAGCTTCCAACCTATGACCTCACAGCACCTATCGAGGGAAAATATGCCCTTGCAATTGCCGCAAACAAGGTAAATCCAGTCGCAAGCTATGTGGATGATTCTGTTTTGGCAACCTTCCAATTTGATGGAGTTACTCATGCAGATGTAATCCAAAAGCTTAAAAAAGGTACAGAACCTAACCTTGCTGAAATTGATGAAATCGTATCTGCACAAGGCATGGCACTTAAGGAAATATCTCCTGCTTTTGGCAAGTTATTTACAAACACAATCTACACTGTTACTTGCGGAAATCTGACAGGTCCAGAAGTCACCCTATCCTTTGAGACAAATGGTGGCAATGCGATTGCAGATATCACAAAGGTAGTGGGAAGTATAATTGGCACACTTCCAACACCAACAAAAATAGGTTACACCTTTGATCGCTGGTACTCTGACGCAGAACTTACCACAGCTTTTGCTGCAAACAAAATGCCTTCTGAAAGCATTACACTCTATGCAAAATGGGCGCCAAATACCTACACCGTAACCCTAAGCGCAAATGGCGGTACTTTCGGTGGAGATGAAAGCACAAAGAATATAAGTGTTACCTACGGCAACACTTATGGAGAGCTTGCAACACCAACACGCAGCGGTAAGAGTTTTATTGGCTGGTTTACCGCACCTCAAGATGGCACAGAGGTTAATGCTGATACCATAGTCGAAACCGCAGGCAATCATACCCTCTATGCTCGTTGGACAGATTTACAATCAATTGATACAAACGTATTTACCTTTACACCAGTAACTTCAACCTATGTAAAGGGTACTTTAGTACCTGCAAGCTATGTAAAGAGCGAAGCTTATGCAAACGTAGACGGCTTTACCTTTGAATATCGTTTGCAGAGTGATGCAAATGCTGTAATTGAAACACCTATTGGTGCAGGCACCTATGATATGGTTGTTAAAAGAGCTGCAGATAACACCTATGCACAGTTTGAATATAGATACACAGGTGTTGTAATTATTGAAAAGGCTGTAAGAACGATTGATACCGTAGAACTTGAAGTAAATAGAGCAGGCTACAACTTCTTAGATTTGAAGCCTGCAACAAATGCAATTGACGATTTAAGTGATAAGGCAACCTTTACCTATAAAGCTGTTAAGACAGATGGCAAATTACTCTATCCTGATGATAGTGGAAGCAGTAACCCTAGCGAAAGCTACATTAGCGGACTCTTGCCTGCTAATGATTACTATGTTACTATAACAGTAACTGGTGACCCTAACTATAAGGATGCAACCTCTAAAAAAGGTTATGTTGTTTCCACTTTACAAGCTCCTACTGAATCTTGGCTTGACCAAGCTATATTCTTTAATGCAAATGCTGACCCATTATACATACAAAACGCAGGTCAGCTTGCACAGCTTGCAAAATGGGTAAGAAGTGGTGATTTACAAACCAAGGGTTATACCTATATATTAGCAAATGACATTGACCTAACAGGCTATATCTGGGAACCAATTAGTTCCACAGATGGCAATTTGACTACAACTTTCCAAGGTACATTTGACGGTGCAGGTCATACCATCAGAGGACTTTATACCGATACATCAAGTTTTGTTAGTGGTCATAATTATGCTGGACTATTTGGCCTATTAAATAATGCTACTATTAAAAATCTAACAATTGAAGAGTCATATGTTAAAGGCCTTTCTAATGTAGCTGGTATTGCTGGCAGTGCATTTGAAAACACATTAATTCAAAATTGTGTTAATAATGCAACTGTTGTAGGTAATACCCAAGTTGCAGGTATCGTAGGAGAGGTATTTAATAGTTCAATCATTGAAAACTGCGTAAACTACGGTGAAATTATTGGAGTTAACACTACACATCCTATTTTTGGCGTTACGGTATATCCTATAAGAATCGCTGGAATTGCTGCCTTTGTTCGTGAACCTAAAAATACAATTGGTGTTATTAACTGTGTAAACTACGGCGATATCTTAGCCTCTAATACTGCTACACAAGTTGGTGGTGTTGTAGCACTTCAAGATTGTGGTATTATTATAAATAGTGCAAACTTCGGTAATGTATCTGGAGAGTCAAATGTTGGCGGTATTATCGGCTTGAATTCTGGTAAAAATGCCAGGGTTATAAACTGCTACACAGCGGGTAGAGTCTTAGGCACAGATAAATATGTGGGTGCAGTTGCAGGCAGAAACGAGAGTGACGACGGCTACGTATTACAATGTTATTACCTGGCAGGCTCTGCAACCTGTAACGGAGCAAATCGTAACGGTATGGGCACTGAAAAAGGATCTCTTACCGATGGCGAAAAAGGCTACAAGGTTGCTTCATTTACCTCACCGGAATCCGCTTTGAGTAGAGATTGCGGCTACGGAACGGAAGATCTTATGAGTGTTCTTACTGCATTTGTAGACGAATATAGAAAAACTAATGATGCTCCTATAAGCTATTGGATTGAAGGCACAGACGGCTATCCTATTCCAATAAACCTACCTCAAAGATAATTAAAGGATAAGAAAAATTAAAACAGGGCTTCCCAAAAACGGGAAGCCCTCACCTATGAGTAGGAGAAGCGAATGAAAAAAGTTATATTTATCCTATTGGCGGCAATCACAATTTTAAGTGGCTGTGCAACAGAAAAACCAAATACAAATATTTCACCAAAGGCAGACGGTATTGTCATCGCTCTTTTGGATACTGGCATTTCCACACTTGCCATTGACGAGACTCTACTTCTTGCAGGCTATAATTATGTAGAGAACTCAGATAACACCGAGGATAAAATAAATCATGGCACTGCGGTGGCAAGCGTGATTGTAGGCTCTGCCCCTGCCGAAATAGAGGGACTTGCCAAGAATGCATATTTGGTACCTCTGGTTGTTAGAAGCAAAACCGAAAGCGGTGAGCAAAAAGGCATTACTGCCGATACTTTAGCACAGGTGATTATTGATTGCGTATACAAATATGACGCCGATATTATCAACATAAGCCTTGGCATTAAAAAGGATGCTGAAGAAGTAAAAAAAGCCATCGCCTATGCCGAAAAAAAAGGTGTTTTAGTGGTCTCTGCTGTGGGCAATGAAGGGAAAGATGAAGATTACTATTATCCCGCCGCCTATGAAACGGTGCTTTCGGTAGGCTCTCACGATAAAGACAGTAAGCCCTCCGACTTTTCCCAAAGAAATGGCACAACGGATATTCTCGCCCCCGGTGAGGATATTTGGCTTGCTTCCAAAAACGGTAAGACCTACGGCACTCGGGGCACCTCTTTTGCAACTGCCTATGTCACCGCTGCGGCAGCAAATCTCCTTGCTGAAAATCCCGACCTTTCACCAAAGGAGGTAAGGGAAAATCTCTGCCAAACAGCCACCGATATCGCTGACGAAGGCTTCGACATGGACAGCGGCTGGGGCATCCTCAATTTAGAGGCGGTGCTTGCATATAGAATGAGCCACAAGCAGGCAAATGCTCTCGAATCGCAGAAAAGGTAATTGGTATCATCTATTAGGATGTCGGAATTATTGACAGTATCCAACATACAGAAGGAAAATCAGAAAAAAGAACAATTCATAAGACAGAACAAGGGGCTGTCGTAATAGTTGATGAAAATAACTGTACTCGGCTCCTTTTTCATGCTATAAATAGCTATTTTGGGCATGTTACTGTGAATTGTTTTTTAATTTTCATTATGCATGACATTCGTAAACCTACGAAATGGGAGCCATACATTAGAATATTAAATAAACCGAAAATATAATAATTATAATCATTAGGTATTTTTTAAAGAGAATGTCCAGAGATGAATGGGCGTGCTTTTTTATTTAGCAAAAAGCTCAGTAGCACGCAATTAGTAATATGTACTCGTAGCTACAATAAACGCTGGGACGCCAGCTAAAATGGGACAGCTCTATTTACTGTAGCAAAAGTGGCGGGGCATAGTAATACCCAGACAGCAGAGAAATATTATGTCGATGGTTATGATTCAAACAAAGCAGTGCCAGCAAGTACATTTGATAAGTTGGATTAATTAGTGAAGAAAGCTTTTTTGTTTTGTAAAACACTTTCGGGCAGGCACTTACAACAATTTATTCAACAACTGGGTAAAGATTTAATAAGATTGGATGAGATTAAGGTAATTTGATAATGAGTAGAAAGCCATAATAATGCGGATTTGAGAATGGATGAAATTATCTGTGATTGTTGTTATAAACATGGTAAGGATGAGATCACTGTTCGATTCCGATTGAGGATTCCAAGTTAAAAGTTCTTCATTAGAAGGTGGAGATATTATGGATTACAAGATTGAAAAAAAGTGTGCTCTGACTTTTATTGGTTACAAAAAGAAGTTCACAGGTGATCTTCAAGAACGATTTGAGCAAGAAAGGGATTTTTGAGTAAATACTCGTAAAGAACAGGATGTTTTAATGGAAATATGTAAGGAACCATTTATTTGGTACGACATAAATACTAATTTCAGTGATGACGGTTATGATCATTATATTGCTGTTCAAAGTAACAAGGATGCTATCGAGGGATTTGATAAGATAACCGTACCAGAATTAACCTATGCTATTTTTGAAACAAAAAGGATGGATTATCCAACTTTAGCACATTTGGATTTAAGAAAGAAAATTGTATCTGAATGGTTACTGTCATCTGAATATTTATTAGCTGAAGGTCCAGAAATAGTTGTTACACACTGGTTCAAAAAACCTGATAGAGATAAACGATTCATTGAACTCTGGATTCCAATTGAAAAGAAAAACTAAATAAATAACTGCCCTCAATAATTGACAAAAAGGTAAAGATATGAAATAATAACATATATTATTTATAGAAATGAGGTGCGACGATGATTTTAAAGTAATCTCAAATTAACTGATAATAGGTTCAATAGTCCGATTGTTCGGGCTTTGTTTTGTTGTCGGAATTTGGATTACTTAACCGGATTGATTCGGTTTGTCATTGATTGCGCTATAGTTATGTCCAGATAAATGTCTGTATTATTTTGGGTTAATTATGCAATAAGTAACTCCATTTTCGGCGATGAAATAATCGTTAAAATGGAGTTTTTACTTTTTGGGGGGAATTAGGCATGAGTGTGATTCGTGCAGCTGAATTGCTGATTGGAAAAATTAAAACAGATTATAAGGATGACATTGCACTGGTAGTAATAATGGGCTCGTATATTTATGGCGAAACCCACAGTAGGTCAGATTTAGATATGTTTTTTGTACCTAATACTGAACGTAGCTACAATCTTGGTTTTACATTCGTTCTTGACGAAATTGGCTTTGATTATTGGCCGATTTCATGGGAACGGTTGGAACGTATTGCAAACTTTGATGAGAGAATTACCTCTATTATTACAGAGGGAAAGGTGCTCTATTATTCATCAGCAGCAGATATTGAGCGATATAACCAAATTAAGAAAAAAGCGCTTGATACTAGAGAAAGGAAGAAGTTTATTTACAAAGCTAGCGAAAAGTTTAATGAAGTATATAAAGTCTATTGGGAGCTTTTAAATGCATACACCATTTCTGATGCTCGAAAATATGCCATCGGTATTATCTATACTATAACCTATGCACTTGCCCTGTTAAACGGAATTACAGTAAAAAGAGGTCGTGGAAAACTAAAACAGGAAATACTGAATATGCCGCTTGTACCAGACGGATTTTTGGAATTGTATGATACAGCATTTACTATAAGTGATATCGATGTATTCAAAAAAGCATACGGGCAACTGTTACAAAGTACAGAAATCCTGATTTTACGAGAAAAAGAGAAGATTTCTGAAAAAGTTTCTTTTGCGGGTGCTCTTAATGGGTTTTATGAGGAAATGATAAACCTCTACAATAAAATCTATCATGCTTGTGAAACACGTGATGCAGTTACCGCTTTGTTTGCAAGTGTAGAATTAACTAATGAGATAGAGCAAGTCCTGAAAGATACAGGTGTATCGTCAAAGAATTTACCCGACTTGGTTGGAGCATTCGATCCCAATAATCTGGAACCACTTGTATCGACAGCACAAAATCACCAGGTTAAATTTGTTGAGCTTTTGACCGCCAATGGCGTAAATATTAGGCAGTTTACCAGTTTTGATGATTTGAAAATTTACCTAGACTCATTATGATAGGAGGATTTCTATGGAACAGAACATTTATAAAAGAAAATATAAACTTCTTGCTGATTTTACTACGGTTCACAGATTTCTTATCGATATTTATTCTCTTGATACCTTGAACAGTTACCTTTTGCCACAGTTTTTTGAGTATGCACATACCCATCCGTTTTTTAATCACAAGCTTACACATCGCTTCGGACTTTGGGAGGATAACGGCAAACTTGTCGGAATTGTATGCTTTGAAATGAACATCGGTGAAAGCTTTCTCGTAACAGACCGCGAGCATACATTGCTTTTGCCTGAAATGCTTGAATTTGCAGAAAAGGAGCTGTCTGTTATAAATAACAACAAACACACCCTTTCTGTTTGGTGACCGATAAGGAAACTGATAAAATTGAATTATTATCACGAAATGGCTATAAAAAAGTACATACCGCATCGGTGCGGATATTCTCTTATAACAAGCCATTTATTGACGTTAAACTCCCCGATGGCTATTCGATAATTTCTTTGGAAGATGAAAATGACTATAAGAAAATCAATGATTGTCTTTGGAAAGGATTTAATCACGGCGACAATCCCGACGACGATATTGACTGTCGGATACATATGCAAAGCGGGCCGAATTTCAGAAAGGATTTGATAACTGTAATAAAAGCTCCTAATGGGGATTATGCTTGCTATGCAGGGATGTGGTTCGATGAGAAAAACAATTACGCTTATCTTGAGCCTCTTGCGACTGTTCCTGAGTATCGCAGGATGGGACTTGCCACAATCGCTCTTACGATCAGAATGAAGAAAACAAAA
>ENA-UOOK01006168-UOOK01006168.1-fermentation-metagenome-genome-assembly--contig:-NODE-6168-length-11620-cov-3.291396_pt1 | contig 11620 bp, 9 predicted proteins | sample MGYA00245777_ERZ724023 | MGnify/ENA primary metagenome ERZ724023 (study PRJEB28704, sample SAMN03018312) | fermentation metagenome | biome: anthropogenic terrestrial biome; feature: soil; material... | reverse complement strand
GAGCTTTGAGATTTTTGGGTTCCAATCGTAATTTTCACACCCGATTGAATTCCAAATATTACAACTTATAAACATCTATATAATTTGTATTACCAAAGTATCTAACAATTAGCACTTTATGCTCAGTTCCAAAATCTAGTGTTATGGCAACTTAATTATCGAGCATAATTTTTGATAGATTTACATCAATAGATAGCGATTCAAATTTAACATATAATCAATAACTAAATTGTCATGACGCTAGTTTTGGTTTTTCAAACCATGCTAAACGAATCCATGAATTACCATACAAGGCTTAGATGTGATAAGGAGCAGAAAATCAAAAAAGAGTATGGAGAACCAGTTTTATTCCGTACGTTCATGCTAAATTATTTTTAATAATTCTTCGTTCAAATTCATATTTCGATCTTTGATACTTTTGTATAATTTCAAATCACAAAAGTATAATTATGGTAGTAATCCATTAGCAAAATGGCCAGCATCAAGTGATTATTATTCCAATTTGGCAGATGGTCGGAATGTCAGTTTAAAGGTTCTCTTTTCTATATACTTCATAATCGGTAAAAGAACTGTTTTGGCAATTGTGACTAGTTCGGACAAAGTATAACTTTTGTTGGATTTGTTTTATTTTTCAGTCTCTCTGTGGGCCAGTTAAATTTCTCAAGAGAATTATTATGGTCAATAGGATATATTTCAGGTCTCCCATAATTATAAAAAATTCCTAAATATTAAACCGTTTATGGGAAGACTCAAGTTCAAAGGTAGACAGTTCTACATTAATAACTCTTATTTTACCTTTAAAGCATTGATATTAGTACAATTTAGGAAAGTTTTTTTATGTATAACAGGATTTATTTAAAAATTATATTGCAAAAGAGTTCATAAAAATAATTTATATAAAAACAAAGCAGAATATAAATCAAGAGAAAGAAATCCTAAATATCTCAAAGGGATATGGCATAAATGTCAATCAAAGAAGTTAAATAACTATGAAGTGTTTTTCGATAAAAATTAGTTGAGATAATGAGATTTTCCGGCACAGACAAGGTAAAAATATGAAGCTTGTAATTATTCTTGGCACAAGGCCAGATAAAATACGAAACTTGGCTAGAAAATAATTAATTTTATTGAAAATTTTTGGAGAGATGAGTGATGTCTTCTCAAATAAACAATTATTCGGCTGTTCAGGAAAGCTTTCAGGGTGAAAAGAGTGGGTCCGTTGACCTTACTTCTAACATTATAAATTATTCAGTTAGTCCGGAAGGAGAAAAATTTTCAATACCTGAACCTGAAGAATACAAAGAAGAGTTTAAAAGAATTAAAGGTCTTGTGGACAAAGCTCGTAAAGAAGGGAAAGAGATTGTCGTTGTGATGGGTGTCGGGTTTGTTGGAGCTGTAATGGCTGCGATTATTGCAGATACGAAAGACGAAAACGGGAATTATAGTAAATTTGTAATCGGTTGTCAGAGACCAAGTACTCGCAGTTACTGGAAAATACCACTGCTAAACAGAGGACAATCTCCTGTTAAATCAGAAGATAAAGAAGTAGATGAGATTATAAAACGCTGTGTTCTTGAAACAAAAACGCTTGTAGCTACATACACAAACGAATGTCTAAAACTTGCCGATGTTGTTGTGGTAGATATCCAGTGCGATTATGTAAAGTGTGAACTTGGAAATGTCAGGACCGGTGAAGCCGATATGGCAGCACTTGAAGCTTCCATGAAAATAATTGGAGAAAACATCTGCCCCAATTGTCTTGTGCTAATAGAAACAACTGTTGCTCCAGGGACTACCGAATTCGTTGCACTTCCTCTCCTGAAAAAAGCATTCCAGAAGCGTGGAATTGATTCAACCCCGTTACTTGCACACAGTTTTGAACGTGTAATGCCTGGAAGAGATTATGTGGCAAGTGTACGTGACTTCTGGAGAGTCTGTGCAGGTTGTACTGACGAAGCAAGAGAAAAGGTTGAAAAGTTTCTCAGTGAAGTAATAAACACTAAAGATTACCCTCTGACTATAATGGATAGACCTATTGAGTCTGAAACCGCAAAAATCATTGAAAACTCCTACCGTGCAACAATACTTGCTTTCCTTAATGAATGGAGTCTTTTTTCAGAAAGAAACGGTGTCGATCTCATAAAAGTTATTAATGCAATCAAAATGCGCCCAACTCATAGTAATATAATCTTCCCAGGCCCAGGGATTGGAGGCTATTGCCTTCCAAAAGACGGAGGTCTGGGTTACTGGGCTTATAAGCATATTCTGGGCTTTGAGGATGGAGATGAGGTCTTCAAGATCACCCCCACAGCAATTGATGTAAACGACACAAGAGCTCTTCACGTAGCCGAACTTACTCGAGATGCTCTTCGGAATATGGGCCACTATATAGCCGGGGCAGATGTTCTTATCTGCGGGGCCAGTTACAGGCAGGATGTAGGCGATACAAGATATAGTGGAAGTGAAATTGTAGTCAGGAAACTGACTGAAATGGGCGCTGAGATTCGTGTTCATGATCCATACGTAGATCACTGGTACGAGATGGAAAACCAGGATACATATCCAGCATCTGGTCATTCCTGGAAACATTTCTTTAGAAACCAGGAAGGTCTGGCAGAGTTAAAAATAGAAAGTGATTTTCCATCAGCAATTAAAGATATAGAGGCCCTGATCCTTGCAGTTCCACATAAGGAATATCTTAGTTTTGAGCCGGAAACCATTGTAGAGATGGCAGGCGGACCTATTGCAGTTATTGACTGTTTTGGAATATTATCGGATGAGAATATCAAAAGATATTTCGAACTTGGATGTGAAGTTAAAGCTCTTGGAAGAGGCCATATTCAGCAAATCAAAAAAGAAGTCCAGAAAAGAAAACTGCAACAGCTTTCATAACTTTGCAATTACAATTTTACAGAGGGGATTATTTGAAAACTAAAAATGTAGTAGTCACAGGTGGAATGGGGTTCATTGGTTCCCATCTTGCTGAGAAACTACTTGAGGATAATGAAGTAACAATTATTGATAATGAATCTACAGGTAAGATTGAAAATATAAGACATCTACTCGACCACAAAAATTTAACTGTAATAAAAGGTAGTATAGTAGACTTGAACTTAACAGAAATTTTCCAAGACAAGGATTATGTTTTCCATCTTGCAGCAATTCCCAGTGTTCCAAGAAGCGTGAAAGATCCTTTTAGTTCAAATAACTCGAATGTCACAGGAACACTGAATGTTCTGATAGCTGCAAAAGACGCTGGAATTAAGAAAGTAATATTTTCTTCGTCCTCTTCGGTATATGGTGACACTCCAACTCTCCCAAAAAGAGAGGATATGCCAATAAACCCGATGTCTCCATATGCAATTACAAAAGCAACCGGAGAAATGTACTGCAGGGTTTTTCAAGAGCTTTATGGCCTTCCAACAGTCAGCTTAAGATATTTCAACGTTTTTGGCCCACGTCAGGACCCAAATTCTCAATATGCAGCTGTAATCCCAAAATTCATAACTTCAATTTTAAACGATGAGAGTCCCGTGATATACGGAGACGGAGAACAAAGCAGAGATTTCACTTTTGTCAAAAACGTTGTTGATGCGAATATTCTTTCCTGTGAGTCTAAGAAAACTGGAATTTTCAATATAGCATGTGGTAGAAGAATTACAATTAATCAACTAGCCGATTACATTAATGAAATACTGGGAAAGGAAATAAAATCAATACATGCAGAACCAAGACCTGGAGATATCAAACATTCTCTGGCAGATATATCAAAAGCTAAAGAATTCGGGTATAATCCGAAAAATGAATTTAAAAAAGAATTAATTGCAACAGTAGAGTGGTTTAAAAATGTCCAGTAATAAACTTAAAAAAATAAAAACATAAACGGAAATTTTTGGATTTTGAAATGTGCAAGGGAGAGTATAAATGGAAAAAATATTGGTAACTGGTGGAGCAGGATTTATAGGCTCTCATATTATTGACCGTTTATTAAAATTGGGGAATGAGGTTATCTGTCTGGACAATTTTGATAGCTACTATGATCCTTCAATAAAAAGAAAAAACATACATTTTTTCATGGAAAATAAGAATTTTGAACTCGTTGAAGGAGATATAAGAGATGAACATTTGTTGAAAAGCATATTAGATGAAGTAGATTATGTTTTTCATGAGGCTGCTCAAGCGGGAGTTAGGACCTCGGTTACTGATCCCATGAAATCTCACGACGTAAATGCCACTGGAACCTTGAATCTCCTTAAAGCGGCCATGGACTCTAATGTAAAAAAGATCATAAATGCTTCTTCTTCTTCTGTATATGGAAAGGTAAAATATCTCCCTTTCGATGAAGAACATCCAAATCAACCTTTATCTCCCTATGGAGTTTCGAAACTGTTAGCAGAACACTATTGCCGGGTTTTCGACGAGCTTTATGGTTTAAAAAGTGTATCTTTAAGATATTTTACTGTTTACGGACCACGAATGAGACCAGATCTTGCAATCAGCATATTTACAAGATCAGCTTTGAATAATGAAACTATAACTATATTTGGAAATGGTGAAAAAACAAGGGATTTCACTTATATTGATGATATAATTGAGGCAAATTTGATCTTTATGAAAAAAGGAGAAGGTGTGTATAACATTGGTGGTGGGCATTCTATCAGCATTAATGAACTTGCACAAAAAATCATAAAAATAAATAATAGCAAATCGGAAGTTGTCTACACATCTCCTGTAAAAGGTGATGCAGACCATACCCTTGCAAGTTATCAAAAAGCATGGAACGAGATCGGATGGAAACCAAAAATCAAAATAGATGAAGGGCTTGAGATGTATTCAAAGTGGTTCATAAATGAGAATTGATTTAAATAATCTACAACAGATTTAAAAGGTCATTAAATAAGAAAGTGATGAAAATGAATGTGCCAACATGTGAATATATTATTCAACCATCTAAACTTCAAGGGAAAGTAAAAATAAGTGGAGCAAAAAATAGCGCTTTAAGGCTCCTTGCAGCATCATTGCTAACAAAGGAAAAAATAGAACTTACAAATTATCCTGCTAAGTTACTTGATGCTCAAATTCACGTTGGTATGCTAGAAGTTCTTGGGAAAAACTGTGATATAAGTGAAGACAAAATAATCATTTCTGAGAAAGAAACTCCCTTATCAGTTCTTAACTGGAAAAAACGTTCAATTCGTAACACCCTACTTGTATTAGGTGCTTTAGTTAGCCGTATAGGCGAAGCGAAAGTCCCCCTTCCCGGAGGGTGTGATCTCGGAGAGAGAAAATTTGATTTGCACGAAATGATTCTCAGGAACATGGGGGCAAAAGTTTGGGTTGAAAATGATATGCTTTGTGCCAAAGCAGAAGATGGGCTAAAAGGCACCGATATATTCTTACCTATTCGTTCGACAGGTGCTACTGAAAATGCAATAATATGTGGATGTTTGGCTGAAGGTATAACTAGAGTTTGGAACCCTCATATTCGTCCTGAAATATTAGATTTAATTAATTTTCTTAATAAGATGGGTGCAAAAATCCAGGTATTTGGACAGGAACATATAGAAATTACAGGGGTAGAAAAATTATATGGGGTTAAATATTCTGTAATTCCTGATAATATGGAAGCGATTACCTGGTTAATTGCTACAGTAATTACAGGTGGAGATATTGAAATTATCAATTTTCCTTTCCGAGATCTTGAAGTTCCATTAATACATCTTCGTGAAAGTGGAGCAAAGTACTATATTGGTGAAAATAGCCTGATCGTCAGAGGAGGGACCCCCTATCCAATAGAGATTAGTACCGGCCCTTACCCGGGAATTAATTCAGATATGCAACCTTTATTTGCCGTTTATGGCGCCTGTGCAAAAGGTAGTTCCAAAATTATTGACCTGCGTTTTCCTGGTAGATATTGTTATGCAAGTGAACTGGCCAAAATGGGCTTGCAATATAACATCAATGGTAATATACTGGAAATCATCGGTGGGAATCCCCTTAATGGTGCTCAAGTAAGAGCTCTTGATCTCCGAGCTGGTATCTCATTAACGTTAGCTGGCCTGGTGGCAAAAGGCGAGACTCGGATCTCAGATGCCTGGCAGATTGAAAGAGGATACGACAATTTTATAGAAAAATTAATTTCATTGGGGGGAAATGTGAGATATGGATAAAATAAATGATTTGATTAATAAAAATGTAGGAGATATTTATTTAAAAGAGCCTCTTTCAAAACATAGTAGCTGGCGTATTGGCGGTCCTGCAGACGTTTTAATTGAACCATATAATATCGAACAGATAATCGAAATTATACAATACGCTGATTTAATGAAAATTCCCACAGCCATTATAGGAAATGGAACAAATTTACTTTTTTCTGATGAAGGTTTTCGTGGAATCATTGTAAAGTTGGGAAATAATTTTTCCAGGTATACTATTAAAGGTGAAAGGGTTTGCGCAGAAGCAGGTATCTGGACTCCAAAATTTGCAAAAATATTATCAGATAATGGTTTATCAGGTCTTGAACATGCTATTGGAATTCCAGGCACTCTTGGCGGACTTATTTTTATGAACGGGGGAAGCGGTGGAAAATGCATAGGAGATATTGTCAAAAAAATATGGGTTATTGACAGGAATTATAATTTGATATCTTTTTCTCAAAAAGAATGTGATTTTTCTTACAGAAAATCAGTATTTCAGGATTCTGGTTATATAATTTGTAAAATTGAGTTAGAATGTGAAATTGGAGAAAAAGAACGAATAAAGTCCGAAATGAGAGATATACTAAATAAACGTAAGAACAAATTTCCACTTAATTATCCAAATTGTGGATCTGTTTTTTTAAGTAATCCTGTTATGAACGACACTGTTGCACCTCCTGGAAAGTTAATTGAAGAAGCAGGTTTAAAAGGTTATCAAATAGGTGGTGCTCAAATTTCGGAAAAGCATGCCAATTTTATAGTAAACTTGGGGAATGCTACAGCTAAAGATGTGATTTCTATTGCCCAATATATTCGAAAAATTGTATATCAACATTATGGAATTTGTTTAGAAAGCGAAGTAAAGTATTTAGGAGAGCTGGGAAGTCTCAGATCGTTGCATGAGGTTGGAATAATTGAAAAAAGATGAACCTGAATAGTTTAAAGACCTGCTTGAAAGATATAAATCAAGATTTAATTTTCTATGGTGGCAAAAATTTATTGGGTAAGGTTGTGATCTTTTCTTTGAATATTTCTTTTAAACTGATATTTTGGTATCGTATTTCTAGATATTGTTATCTAAAATCAAAAATGGCCAGGAGAGCTCTTCCTCTTATTAAATATAGACAATATATTCTTGGCGGCAATGAAATCGATTATAGAGCTAAGTTAGGTAATAGAATAAAATTTACTCATCCTTCAGGCGTAATAATTGGAGAGGGAGTAATTATTGAAGATGAAGTTACAATTTTTCAACAAACTACATTTGGAAGCCATGGGCATAAAGGCGAACCAAAGTCATACCCCACAATAAAACAAGGAGCAATAATTTATTCTGGGGCAAAAGTTATAGGTGGAATAACTGTTCATGAAAATGCTGTAATTGGTGCAAATTCAGTTGTACTGACTGATGTACCTAAAAACACAACCGCCGTAGGAATTCCTGCAAAAACAATTGAATAACGTAGGGTATAAAATGGTAAAGAACTACAGTTTGGCAAAAGATGGTATATCTGTTTTTGGCACTCAGATGTTAACATTGATTATAGGTTTCGTATCAGGAGTACTACTTGCGAGATGGCTTGGACCTGCGGGTAGAGGAGCCTTCACGGCTCTTTTAGTTTATCCTACAATTTTGATTAGCCTTTTAAGTATGGGAATGCGTCAGGCAACTGTTTATTATCTTGGTAAGAAAAAGTATTCAGAGTCAGATATTATAGGTGTAACATTATTATTACTTATTTCGTCGAGCATAATTGGAGTCTTAACTTCAGTTGCAATAATTGCGTACACTAAAAATCCAGATTATAACCTGATATTAATATTACTTGCTTCGCTTACAATTCCCACGGACCTAACTATAAATTACTTTACTGGAATTTTAATCGGCAAACAAAAAATAAATAAATTCAACAAAGTAATGTATTTGGTACCCATAATTAATTTTGTACTCATTACCTTTTTAGTATTTTTTATAAAATTATATATATTAGGCGCAGTTTTAGCCACACTGATTGCCAAAATTGTGCTTGCTATATATGCATTGTTGTCGATTAATAGAGAATATTCTTTAAAGATATGTTGGAAACCTGAAATAATTAAAAAGATGGTTTCTATAGGATCTGTATATGCTCTTTCATTGTTTATCTTGAATCTAAATTATAGAGTGGACATAATCATACTTGAACACTTGAGTAATGTTGCAGAAATAGGTCAATATACAATAGGAGTTGGTTTTGCTGAATTATTATGGCAGCTACCAGCTGCATTTGGGCTAGTTATTTTTGCGTATAGTGCAAACGCAAAGGATTCAAATAAATTCTCTCAAGATATTGCAAAAATGGTAAGGATTATTTTCCCTGTTGTCCTTTTCGGATCAGTATTTTTGTATTTTGCAAGTGGGTATATAATTCCTTTTTTGTATGGAGAAGAATATATTCCAAGTATCAAAATGCTAAAAATACTATTACCTGGAATAGTTATGATGAGTTTTTTTAAAATTATTAACATGGATCTGGCTGGTAGAGGGAAACCTGATATTACTATAAAATTGTTTTTACCAGCCGTTTTGATCAATATAGTGCTTAATATAATTTTAATACCAGATTTTGGAGGTTGTGGTGCTGCTTTTGCTTCAACCGTTAGTTATACGCTTGCATCGATATCAATTTTATATTATTATCTACGAATTACTCAGTTGAGTTTAAGAGAGTTATTTATTTGTAATAAAAATGATTTTGATTTTCTGTTAAATGTAATTTTGAAAATTATTAAGGGAAAAAATGTATCATCAAAATCGAACTAAAGTTTCTCTGCTTTCATGTTTAAAAGCGATTCATAGTACGAGTCAATGTATATTAAACCCAACTTCCGGCTTTTTAGGCGCATATATGCTTTTCCGTATCTCTGTGAGGTCAGATGATTGCTATTTAGAAATGTTACCTTGCATATGATGTGCTTAAGTTTAAGCACATGCATCGATATCAGGCGATAGTTATGTGCTTAAAAATGTGGAAATAAGGATGTAAACAGGCCAAAATTGAAAGCTTGTTTCTAATTCAAAATCGGTCCATGGCAAAAAAAGTCCTTATCCGATGACCAATAAAAGGAGCGTATAATCACTTCTACTGGTTTGTTATTACTTGGTGGTACACCACGCTGCAACCAGAGGTTCATCATTACTTTTGCATTTACTGTAGGAATAGATCCAGTATCTGTACAGTACCAATTAGCAATAATTTTGCCATCTGATGCTATAGCAGTGTAATGTATGTAAGTTGGTTGCCAGTCAAATGTATAAGTCACGCCAGTTGCGTTTATATAACTAGAAGTAGGTGGCACAAACGTTACTGTTTGGTCTGGTTGGCATGTGAAATGTAGATGGTCTGAGCTTGAGTCACCCCACTGACCGGATTCAATATCAATCTCATGATTATCATCTGTATATGTGAAGAGTCCAAGCACTACATTTTCATCAAGATTTAATGATTGTGAAGATACTACCCATGTATATTTACCGTATTTAAAGTCTTTAACACTGTCTAGTTCAACACAATTCCAACGATCATCTGAATAATTTAGTTCAAGGTGTAAATTTCCATTTGAATCTACATATGCGTTATTTGGGTTCCAATAGTTTGACCCGGGACCTTTTATACCACTTTTAAGTGTCCAGTCATATCCCGACCAACTAAGGGCACTTGCATTTGATATAAGTAATATAATTCCAATTAATATGAATATCGATTTTCGCATGTTTTCACCATATTATAAATCCTTTTTATTTAGTATAAAGTTTTATTGCAAAAAATCTCACAATAAAAATGTAAATTTATGTTATATGGATAAAAAGTTACATATAATACATTAATATTAAATTAGGATTTTAAATTTTCTATATGGATAAAATAACATCAAAAATCGTTTTTATTAATATTAGGTGAGTAAATTTTAATATTTTTATATTTTCTGAGTTATATAGTATTAGTTACAAATCATGCCAAACAATAAAATTTTAATTTTATTGAAATAAATTATATTTTACCTTAACTCTGCCACGAATAGGAAATATCTTTTTCAATAACACTGCTCTAGATAATGTTTCACTCGGAATCATCAAAACACAGTATTGAATTTTTCAGCGTGCCTCCCGCAGAGAGAAAGATAAATTGATGTTTGGGCCTATAGGTATCGAATTTAAAAAATAAGTACATTTTTTATACCATATAGGGAATAAATTTTCTTCATATTTTCTATATCATAAATTTCCGGTTGGAAAGTCTGATAACAGTCAAGACCTATTTCTATAAGATCGTCAAATATTGCATGACTGTCTCCGCAGGAATGCTGTATAACGAAAAGCCCTTTTTCTTTTGCTTTGATTGTTGCGAGTAATGGATTTTCTGAATACCGTCCTGTTCCCGCCAGGTATTTCTGCATTGCTCTATCCAGACAAGCTCATCTTTTTCCGCATTTGCGGGATTTATCTCATTATGAAGATTATCAAATATTATTGGGATCTTTAATCTCTTCCCAATGTCTAAAATACTTATCTGCATTTTGTAGGTCGCATGGTATACGTTCAGAAAATGTTTGGAGAAATTTTTCTTTTTCTCTTTGCATTTTTTCTTTTTGTTCTTTTTCTTTTTTTTGAGTAATAGAATCTCGAACAGAATTTAAAATGTTTTCAAATTCTGCAAATATTGTTTTATCGGTATCTTTGAAATGTTTTTGAACTATTTCTTGCATCATATCAAGATTCCGTTCATTTTCAATAAAATTCTCTTGCTTGCAAAGAAATAAGAGAATTTTGTGTAAAATGTTAGAACCTTCCTGTGTGCAGTTAATAAACAAAGAGTTGTCATTATTTAAGAAATAAAGTATGTTAGACAGCCAATCAGTACGATATTTGTTATTTGCTGATATAAAAAATATTACATCTGAATACAAAAGTAATTTTTTTAATTTTAGCAAATTTGAATCTGGAGTGTGAAAGGAAACTTCAGATAAGTCACCTATATCGATTGCTTTTACCACATCTGCTTTTGTATCTTCATTTCGATACAATTTTTCTAAAAGGGTGATTTCATCTTCCGTGTCCATTGTGCTGCACGCAGTTAAAAATTTTTCTTTTATGACGGAATCCTGTTTGGGACAGTTGTCCCAAAAATGAAGTGCATTGAGGTTTTCTGACTTTAATAAAATTGAAAAACATGTTGTGCTGATTTCTTTGCCATAGGTTATGAGAAAATCATCACCAAGTAATTGTTTTCCGAGTTTCATATGTTCACTTTCGTTGCCTTCTATATCGTATTCAAATGATTTAAGACAAAGGGTACGGAAAAGCTTTTTATCTTTTCTGCCGAAATCGCGCTCATAAATAATTACTCCTAAAAATCTAAATGAAAAGTTAATAATATAAACAA
>ENA-UOOK01006167-UOOK01006167.1-fermentation-metagenome-genome-assembly--contig:-NODE-6167-length-11621-cov-53.635224_pt1 | contig 11621 bp, 11 predicted proteins | sample MGYA00245777_ERZ724023 | MGnify/ENA primary metagenome ERZ724023 (study PRJEB28704, sample SAMN03018312) | fermentation metagenome | biome: anthropogenic terrestrial biome; feature: soil... | reverse complement strand
AGGGTAAAATTTATAGTGATATTATAAAAAAATATGAAAAAAGCAATCCTGAAGTCAAGATAGAAATTCAGGAAATTACAAGCGATGAAGATAAGTTAAAACAAATGATTTCAAATGGTGATGTTGATTTAGCAGGAATAAAAAGGAATCAATTAATAGAATATGCAAAATCAGGATATTTAATGGATTTAACTGACTTTATTGAAACTAATGAATTAAAGGATAGATTATATAAAATTGCTCTTGCTTATGGTAAATATAATGGGAAGACATATGGTATTGGAGATTCTCCAATTGCCATGGAGATTTATTATAATAAGGATATATTTGACAAGTGCGGGATTAATGAGCCGGCAAACTTAGAAGAATTTATTTCAGCTTGCAGCAAACTTAAAAATGGTGGTGTAGCTCCTTTTGAAATAGGAGCTCTTGATACCTGGACCCTGTCACTTTATTATGGAACTATTACATCCCAAACAACTGGTGCTAAAGTTTTTACGGATTTATATGGCTCAGACTCAAGATCAATGAGTAATATAAATGGGTTAAACAATGCTTTTTCAATATATAATTCAGTTTGCTCAAAATGTATTCCAAAGGATTGCATTGATATAAATTACAAACAGTGTGTAACTGATTTTGTGAATGGGAAAACTGCAATGATACCTGGTGGTACTTTTACGGTTAAGCTTATTGATGAAATGAAACATTCAAATTTTAATTATGATGTAATAAAGGAGCCTATTAAATATGTTGATGAACCTATATCTTCTATAAGTGCAAGTGCAGGAGAAGTGCTTGTAATACCATCAAACAGTAAAAATGCTGAAGATGCGAAAAAATTTCTAAAATATATTTTCAGTGAAGAAGCACAAAATATATATACATCAAATGGTTATGTTTCATCATTAAAAACAGCTAATAAAAGTAAAAATGATGTGGAAAAAGTGTTATTAGAACATATAGAGAAGGCCGATGAAAATTCTATTGCTTTTACGGATAATTTGGAACCCAATGTAGCAGAAAATGCAGGCAGAATACTGCAGGAGTTATTTGAAGGGAATATAAAACCTAGTGAAGCCTGGAAGAAAATTTTGAAGCTGTCATCTAAATAAAGGGTTAATTAAGCAGCCGTTAAGATATTTACGGATAGCAGCCATCGGATAAGGTGATTCTTAGGCTCGCTCAGCAGAGCCTTCTTATAAGTGGTACTTTCAAAGCGAGCCTTAGAAGAGCCGATCCAGGGGCGTACCAGCCGTTAGGATATTTACGGATGGTAGCCATCGGACAAAAGATAAAATCAAAAAAAGTCTGAATTTATTCAGACTTTTTTTGACATTCAGGGCATATACCGTAAAAATATAGTTGATGGGTATCAATCTTATAGTCAGTATATTTTTTAGCCTCGTCATCAAGAAAATTAAAATCTGCATTTTCAATATCATCAACCCTGCCGCATGATAAACAAATTATATGGGGATGCTGGCTTGTATTTGCATCATATCTAAAATTATCTTCGCCAACATTTAACTCAATTACCACACCTAATTCAATAAGAGTCTTTAATGTTTTATAAATTGTTGCAAGGCTCATTGTTGGATAATTAGCTTTTAAGTTATCATATATCATTTCAGCGGAAGGATGGGACTTGGTAGATTTTAAGTACTTATATATAGCATACCTTTGAGGCGTTAGCTTTAAATTTTTTTCTTTGAATAACAATGTTAAGTTTTCCATATCCACCATCCTATTAAAAGAAAATTATTATCTACAAATAGCATAATCTATTTATTTTTTTTTGTCAATTAATTTTGAATCATGATCATTAAAAATTGCAAATAACATGATCCCAAACGCAATTAAAGATATTGATGCTGAGTGATATTTTACATAACGCTTTATTTTTCTAATACTTCTGAAGTTCGCAGTAACAAAATCGAGATCATAACATTCATCGCCTATTAATGACAATATGAACTTACCTGAATTATTAAGATACTTATTATTAATTTGATTATTACTCATAGAATTTATTGCTTCTATTTGAATAATATTATAAGGATTAATGCTATCAGTAGATTTAGATACTATTTCTATATTATTTTTAGATGCAAAAGCTTCAACGCTTTCAGCAGTAAATTTAGAGGAGTTTGTATAACTTAAAATTACTTCGTTGCTTGAACCTAACATATTAAATAGCAGGCAGTCGCCTGGAATATTTATAGTATTTTTGAAATCAGGAACCATATTTAGCATCTGCCCTGGTAGGAATACAAAAATTATGGTTCTATCCGGTTGATTATTCCTCTGTAAATCTATGGATTTCATACATTCAAGAATGATTGAAGGCGGCAAGGCATAATTTATGTACTCTTCTTTTTTTATATAAGGGTTTCTATATATCCCATCATAATAGGTTAATATAACTAATGGCTTATAGGAAGTATTCTTTCCATCAATTTTTCCAGCTAATATTTTAGAATTAGATAATTCTATATCTGCACCTGACTGCACTTTTAAAGTATATCCCTTTTTAGAAAATTCCGTTAGCTCCGTATAAACCCGTCTTGTTACAATGAACTTAATAAGGGGGTTTTCTGATGAATTGTTTATTTGATCATACAAACCTGATTCATTTTTAAGATCTAAAGTGTGGGAGGGCGTTATAACTGCAGCGGCTCCATTATATTTTAAAAATGCATCAGTTTTTTTTATTTCTTCATCAGTCTTATTATAGTAGTCATCAAATAATACTATCTCATTTAGTAGTATATTTTTATCAGGTAATTTTTCTATAATATCAGCATGACCTTTAACTACACCACAATTATTATTTCCTTTAAAAAATTCAAAGAAATCCTCTCCGTAGTTATATTTTTTAATTTCTTTTCCATGTTTATCTATAACCGACAAAATTGAAGGATATTTAAAGTTTGGCATATATGTAATAAGGTCTCTTGAATAGCCCTCAGGGTAATAGGGTTTTAATCCAATGTTAGCGATATATTCAATTATATATTTTGAAGAAAGGTCATAGTATTGGGATTGATTCTTAGATTTGTCCCATATAGCTTGAAGATTATTTGCATGTTCAACAGCTCTATCATTTAAAAAAGTATCATCTCTAAAACTTTGACCCATATTTGAAATAAGCAGTATAAGTGAAATTACAATTAAGGGAATAAGATATTTAATACTGATTTTCTTACTGCTCATTTTATCACCTTACTTTCATAAACGAATATATTATAGCAGAATATTTGATTATGTTAATTATTATTATATTTAAATTTAGCTAATATAGTATAAATAATTAAAAAATAGCTCCCTGAGGCAGCTATTAGATTGCTCCTACATATTATGAAAGCAGCATGAAATATCAATAAAATATTTAATGCTGCTTTAGGAATGCTATTACGAGCTATTTTAATGCTTCAAGCCTGTACTGCTGTACTTTTTTATTGGATTCATCTAATAAAAGTTCAAATTCATATATGTTTCCACCATCTAACAATTTATTAAATCTATCTTGAATATCAGTTGATTCAGAGATCTTTCCAAGGGAATACAGCGTAATAATGTTATCGAGAATATCAGAAATAATACTGGATTTTATTTCAAAGGTTCTTTGTGCATCAATGATTTCCCCTTTTATTTGAGACATTTCTGTATCAAGTTCAGTTACTAAATCAGCAGTTTTTTTAAGCCTTTCTTTGATATCTTCAGGAATGCTTTGCTTATACTTGTAATTTAAAGAATGTTCAATAGTGGCCCAAAAGTTCATTGCTAAAGTTCTTACCTGAATTTCAGCTAATATTTCAATTTCTCCCACAGTAGTTTGAACAGGATACTTTATTATAATATGATAGCTCCTGTAGCCGCTTTCTTTCTGATTATTAACATAATCTTTTTCATAAACAATTTTTAAATCTTTACCATCTCTTTGGTGAATCAAATCAACAACTGTATATATATCCTCTACAAATTGACATACAATTCTTATTCCTGCTATATCCTCCATTTCATCTGCTATTTTGCTAAAAGGGATATCAAGTTTTTTAGCTTTTTCAAGGATGCTTGATATTTCTTTAACTCTGCCAGTGACAAACTCAATTGGAGAATACTGATTTTTATCTCTATATTGTTTTCTTATTCCTTTAAACTTAACTTTTAGTTCTTCGACAGCCTGCTCATAGGGTATTAAAAATTCTTTCCAGTCATTAACTAACATATTGTCCCCCTCCTTTGTCTCCCTTACCATTTTAGCAAATAATCTGCAATAAATAAACTTTTAATTCATTACATTTTTTCAACAACTTCAATACCAAGAAGTGAAAGGGCGTTTTTAATTACAATAGTTGATGCTTCAACAAGTTTAAGCCTTGCAGATTTTAAACCTTTATTTTCACAGGATAAAATAGGGTGCATATTATAAAGCTTATTGAAAGATTTTGCCACATCAATTACATATCTTGTAACAATTGAAGGTTCATATTTTTCTATAGCAAGATTTATTGCATTATTAAAGGCTGATAACAATTTTGATAGCTCAAATTCTTCAGGTGTTACCATATCAGTGAAATCTGGAGCAGCACTAAAATCTTCTTGTGAAGCTCTTCTTAAAATGCTTCTTCCCCTTGCATAAGTGTACTGTACATAAGGTCCTGTTTCACCGTCAAAATTAAGAATTTCATTCCAGTTAAATATTATATCTCTTTCTCTGTTGTTTTTAAGATAAGTAAAAATAACGGCACCAATTCCAATTTTTTTAGCTAAATCATCCTTGTTCTCAAGATTAGGATTTTTATTTTCAATGAGCTCTCTTGAGCGTGATACAGCTTCATTTAATAAATCTTCAAGGAATATTACATCTCCCTTTCTTGTAGAAAGCTTTTTATCCTCAAATTTAACAAGACCAAAGCCTACATGTATGCATCTATCTGCAAAATCATATCCCATAAGCTTTAGAACAGTAAATACCTGTTTAAAATGAAGCGTCTGCTCTGAACCTACTACATATACATTTCTATAAAAGTGATAAGTTTTATCTCTATAAATAGCAGCAGCTAAATCTCTTGTAGCATAAATTGTTGCTCCATCTGATTTTTTAATGATGCAGGGGGGCATATTATAGGCATCAAGGTTTACAACTTGTGCGCCATTGCTTTCTGTTAAGAGACCTTTGGCTTCAAGTTCATCAATAACAGCATCCATCTTATCGTTATAAAAGCTTTCACCTGCATAAGAATCAAATTTTATTCCAAGCATATCATATACTTTATTAAATTCTTTCATACTTAAATCTTTCATCTTTTTCCAAAGCTCAGTTTCATGAGGGCAGCCATCTTCGAGAGCTTTAAAATGCTGTCTTGCAATATCTTCAAGCTCAGGATCCTTTTCTGCTTCCTCATGAAATTTGACATAAATTCTAAGCATCTCATTAATAGGATTCTTTTCTAATGCATCTTTATCTACCCATCTATCATAAGCAGTTATTAATTTACCAAATTGTGTTCCCCAGTCCCCAATGTGGTTTATTCCTATAGCTTTATAACCTTGGGATGAAAATAATTTATAAAGTGAATTTCCTATAGCTGTTGAATATAAATGCCCTACATGAAATGGTTTTGCTATGTTAGGGGAGGAATAATCTATGGTAATTGTTTTACCTGCCCCATCATTAGAATGGCCATAGCAGTTTCCTTCACTTATTATATTTAAAATAGTTTTTTCTGTGAAAGCAGCCTTTTCAATAAAAAAGTTCAAATATCCAGATACAGAATCGATTTTTTCAAAACCTTCTTTATCAATAGATGAAACAAGCTCATCAGCAATTAGTTTAGGTGATTTTTTCATTGCCTTTGAGAGCTTAAAGCAAGGCAGTGCAAAATCACCAAGCGCAGCATCCGGCGGAATTTCTATCATTTTTTCAATTTCCTTTGCATCAATATTTATTATACTTGCTATTCTTTGTGCAATTGTCTTTTTATAATCCATATTTAACCCTCCATTTTATCATTTTAAAATAAGAACCGATTTATTCGTAACACCTAGCTTAAACGGGGTGTTACGAGTTATAGTCATCGAATAAAAAATCGTGCTATAAGGTCAAGGCAGCTGGTCAGTATGAATGTATTACAGATTATAGCCATCAAATAAAAAAACCGTCTCAAAAAGAGACGGTTTATCCGCGGTACCACTCACATTGGCTAAAAGCCCACTCGTTTTTTAACCCTTTCGGGGCAATCCATACTAATGCAATACTTCAGTTTCTGGATGCATCTTCAAGGTTCTATTCTCTTAACTCATCCTTAAAAGGCTTTCACCATCCCTTTCTCGCTTTAAGGCATCATTAAAATACTTATCCTCTTCATCGATTTTGCAAATTTGTATAATACTATATATTATAAATTTTAAAAAGTCAAGCTTGCTTTTTTCTTGTTTTATTTTCTGTGCCATTTAACAGTCTTTTAATATTTGCCCTGTGAAGGAAAATAACAAAGAAGGCTGCAGCAAGCATAACATAAAAGGCAATTTGGTTCTCAGGGCTAAAGAATTTAAATAAAAATGCAGATAATACACAGGCAATCATTGAAGATAATGAGACATAATTTAAAACATATTTAAGAATATTCCATATTGCAAAAGGTATTAAAGCTGAAAGGGGATTTAAAACAAGCATAACACCCATATAAGAGGATACACATTTCCCGCCTTTAAACTTTGCAAAAACAGGGTAGGCATGACCAACCATTCCACAGGCACCTATAATGGCTGCAATATCAATTCCATAGTATCTTCTTGCTAAATATGTAGGAATCATAAGCTTTGCTATATCAATTACAGTTACAATAATTCCAGCTTTTTTACCAAGAACTCTTCCTGCATTTGTGCCGCCCATATTTTTAGAACCGTGTTCTCTTATATCGATATTGTAAAACTTTTTTCCTATTACAACTCCTGTTGGAAATGAACCTATAATGTAAGATAAAACAGCAAGTAAAAATATTTTCATATCCAATCTCCTTTACAAATAATATTAATAATATTTTAAACAAGAAATAGATTTTTTACAAGAATTAATATATTTGTCATTAAATTATATTTATTTACCTATTTAAATTATTCGCTTTTTAATAATTTTAAGGTTTTATATATACATTGGCAGGCGTAATCTATATCCTTAACTGTTAAAAAGTGCCCTGGACTAAATCTTACAGTACCTTTTGGATAGGAGCCTAAAGTTTTATGAGCAGATGGCGCACAATGCAGTCCAACTCTTGTCATTATACCAAAATCCCTGTCTAAAACAAATGCAACTTCTGAATTATCAAGCTTTGGAAAATCCAAAGATATAACAGCAGTTCTGCCCTCTGTTCCATTTATTCCATAAAGTACTGCGTCATCCATATTGTTTATATTATCTAAAAATCTTTTCGTGAGATCATCCTCAATGGCTTTTATGTTTTCAATTCCTTTATCTTTAATATATTTTAATGAAGCATTAAGCCCATATATTCCTGGGATATTTAATGTGCCTGCTTCAAATTTATCAGGCAGATACCCTGGCTGAAGCTCTGATTCAGATAGACTGCCTGTGCCGCCTTCAATTAAGGGCTTAATTTCTTTTGCAAATTCACTGTTAATTAAAAATCCGCCAATCCCCTGTGGACCTAAAAGCCCTTTATGGCCTGTAAAGCATAGGGCACTTAAATTATATTTTTTAAAGTCTACAGGCAGTATACCTGAAGTTTGTGCGGTATCCAAAACAAACTTTATATTATGCTTCTTACATATTTTTCCCACAGCTTCTGCATCTATTATGGTTCCGCAGACATTAGATGCATGTATCATAACGAGAAGCTTTGTGTTTGGCTTAATATATTTTTCTATATCATTTGGATTAAGTTTTCCCAGTGAATCGCAGGGAACCCTGTCAATTTCTATGCCTTTAAGACCCATAAGAGGTCTCATAACAGCGTTATGCTCCATGGAGGATACAATAACGTGATCTCCATCTTTAAGATATCCTTTTATTATTGTGTTTAAGCTTTCTGTAATATTTTTTGTAAAAACAACATTTAAAGGCTCATCGAAATTAAATAAATCGCACAGCATTTCACGGGTTTTATATACTACCTGACCAGCATTTTTTGATGATGAATATATTCCTCTTGACACATTGCTTCCAACCTTATTTATGTATTCACACATTTTTTCAGAAACTTTAGGTGCTTTTGGATAAGATGTAGCAGCATTGTCTAAATATAACTTATTCATAATATTCCTCCTGCGTGCTTTTTTAAATTACAAATTACAGATATATTTTATCATATATATTTGATATAATTATTTAAAATAATAGCATATCTCTTTTTTATTTATTAAATATATATTACTATATTATTTAAACTTTTAAAAATAATAATAAATGGTAAAATAAAGTAAAGGAGTTGATGAGTATGTCTAAGCCCTTTATTGGAATTACAAGTAACTATATAATTGCCGAGTCAGGACGGTCTTTAGGTCAGGAAAGATATTTTGTGACAAAGGAGCTTGTTGATGCAGTATGCACGGCAGGGGGAGTCCCGGTTGCAATACCAATTATAAACAAAGAGGAAGATATGCTTAATATTATGAGCAATTTAGATGGGATTATATTATCTGGCGGTTATGATGTAAATCCAATTTATTATGGCGAAGAACCATCAAAGCATGTAGGTTTTACATATACGCCAAGAGATCTCTGTGAGCTTTTTATTGTAAAAGCAGCTATTGAAAAGGATATGCCTGTTTTAGGTATAAGCAGAGGACAGCAGATAATTACTGTAGCTTTTGGAGGAAAATTATATCAGGATATAAGTGAAAATGAAGAAGCCTACTTAAATCATATGCAAAGGGCTAATATCAATGATATAGGACATTATATAGACATTGTTCCAGGAACAAGGCTATATGAGATTTTTAAGGTAAATAGGCTTTTAGTAAATAGTTTTCACCATCAAGCTGTAATGGCTGCGCCAGCTAATTTTTTGGTTTCTGCAACTTCTTCTGATGGAGTAATTGAAGCTATAGAGCATAAATACAAACCAGTTATGGCTGTTCAGTGGCACCCTGAAATGATGGTAAAAAACCATCCAATAATGATTAAAATATTTGAGGAATTTATAAACCGCTGTAAATAGGAAGGAGAGATAAAAGTGGAAAAGGGGTATATTCAAGTTTATACAGGGAATGGAAAAGGGAAAACAACAGCAGCTTTGGGGCTATCACTTAGAGCTGTTTGCGCTGGCAAAAAAGTATATTTTGGTCAGTTTGTAAAAGGAATGGATTATAGTGAGCTTAAAGCTGTTCAATATTTACCTAATTTTGAAATACATCAGTTTGGAAGGAACTGCTTTATATATGATAAGCCATCAAAAGAGGATATAAGATGTGCAAAAGAGGGACTTGAGGAATGTAAAAATATTTTAAAATCTGGAGAATATGATTTGGTAGTTTTAGATGAAATTAATATTGCAGTCTTTTTTGAACTTTTTTCTGCTGAAGAGGTAGTTAATGTTTTAAAGGAAAGAAGTCCTAAAACAGAAGTAATATTAACAGGCAGATATGCAGATCCTAAGATAATTGAGATGGCAGATTTAGTAACAGAAATGAAAGAAGTAAAGCATTATTATACTGAAGGAGTTCAAGCAAGAAAAGGTATTGAATTTTAAACTTTCGCCTTGAGCCTTAAAAAAGCCGATTTAGGGGCGCAGCATCCGTAATACCCTGTTTAAGTGGAGTATTACGGATGGTACGCCATGAGATAAGGCGATTTATAGACTCAAATGGAGAATTTAAAGCTTTTGGGAGATGAATTTTTATGAATGTAGAAATAATATCAGTTGGAACTGAACTTTTACTTGGGAACATTTTGAATACAGATGCTCAATATATATCGAGAAGACTATCAGATATAGGGCTTACTGTTTATTTTCAAACTGTAGTTGGGGATAATAAGGAAAGGTTAAAGAAGGCTTTTAAAACAGCCTATGAAAGAGCAGATATTATAATTACTTCTGGGGGACTTGGACCTACAAATGATGATTTAACTAAAGAAACTGGTGCGGAATATTTTAATAAAAAACTTGTTTTGGATGAAAAATCATTAGATGCAATAAAGGAATATTTTAAAAGCTTAAATAGGAAAATTGGGGAAGGAAATAAAAAACAAGCTTACTTTCCTGAGGACGCTATAATTATTCCAAATGGAAATGGAACAGCTCCGGGATGTATTATAGAGGATGGCGGGAAAGTGCTGATAAACCTTCCGGGTCCGCCTTCAGAGCTTATTCCTATGTTCGAAAATGGTGTTATGCCTTATTTGACAAAGTATCAGGATGGGGTTATTTTTTCAAAAGTATTAAGAGTATGCGGCATTGGAGAAAGCTTTGTAGCTGAAAAAATAAAAGATATTTTGGATAAGCAAACAAACCCCACAGTAGCTCCTTATGCTAAAGAGGGAGAAGTTACTCTTAGAATTACAGCAAAGGGCAGGGATGAAGAGGAAGCTAAAAGACTTATTGTACCAGTTGAAAAAGAAATAAGAAATATTTTAGGTGATTATGTATATGGGGTAGGGGAAACTACTATTGAAGAAGTAGTTTCTAATATGCTCATAGATAAAAAATTAACTCTCTCGGTAGCAGAATCCTGTACTGGAGGGATGATAGCATCAAGATTTATTAATGTCAGCGGAGCTTCAAACTTTTTTATTGAAGGGGACGTTACTTACAGTAATGAGGCAAAAATGAGACGCCTTGGAGTAAAGGAAGAGACCTTAAAAAAGTTTGGCGCAGTAAGCGGTGATACAGCTTATGAGATGGCAGAAGGCATTGCAAAGGCTGCTCATACTGATATAGGATTGTCAACTACAGGAATTGCAGGTCCAGAAGGCGGAACCATAGAAAAGATACAGGCCTGCGGGGAATTGGGCATAATCCCCATTATAATTGGGCGGAGAGACGAAGAAGGGATATATGATATCGATGAAATAGAAAATATCATCAGAATGGTATAAACGTTAAGAGTTTCTTATAAACTTTATTAGCGGGGCTAAGGCTTATACGGTATTTTTGTATTTATACTGATAGGATAAGGGAGTGATGATTTATATGATGGATTACATTAAAAGCTTGAACCCCGTTATGCAAGCTCTTTTGGCTACATTATTCACTTATGGTATAACTGCTTTAGGTGCGGCCTTTGTATTTATAGGAAAGGAGTTAAGCCGTAAAATGCTTGACGGCATTCTGGCTTTTGCCGGGGGCGTTATGATAGCGGCAAGTTTTTGGTCATTATTGGCTCCGGCTATAGAGATGTCTGAAGGAAAGGCATTGCCTGCTTTTCTGCCTCCAACCATTGGATTCTTGGCGGGGGCTATGTTTTTATGGCTTATAGATAAGATAATACCTCATCTTCACGTAAACTTCGGAGAGGAGCATGTTGAGGGAGTTAAAACCTCATGGCAAAGGTATAGCTATCGTTACTGGAGGTGCTCTTTTCAATGCCGTAACAAGTACAATTAGAAAAAATGTCGTTAAAGAGGATGTTATTGAGGCCATTATAGCTTTACCGTC
>ENA-UOOK01006165-UOOK01006165.1-fermentation-metagenome-genome-assembly--contig:-NODE-6165-length-11622-cov-8.921847_pt1 | contig 11622 bp, 13 predicted proteins | sample MGYA00245777_ERZ724023 | MGnify/ENA primary metagenome ERZ724023 (study PRJEB28704, sample SAMN03018312) | fermentation metagenome | biome: anthropogenic terrestrial biome; feature: soil; material... | reverse complement strand
CATGGGAGAAAAGTACGAAAAATATTATGTGTGAAAAAATAGTGCGGAAAGTGGGTTGATGAAAAAAAATGGCAAGAAGCGAGTAATTGAAAAACTACCAGGTAAAATTGGAAAAAATAGTATGGAAAAAGAAAAATAAAGGTTCTGAATAAACCTTTATTTGAGATTTATTCAGATTTCTCTATGCTCAAAGGAAGCTAAGCATTCCAGCGGATTCTGCGTCAAATCCGTATTTTTTAAAGTTAGAGCTTTCCAGAATCCTCTGCTTGATGTAATAGAGTACACTCAGAAGGCTTTCATCACTTTCAGCTTCCATGTCTCCTGCATAGGGGTGGATATTTTCCTCAAGAGCGTTCAGAAGATTGGGATCAATACCCTCTCCAAAGTAAGCATCTACAACCAGCAGGTCTGAAATCTGCTCATAGAAACCTGAAAGCTCATCAATCCAGTTAGCGGCACCATACCCTGCTGCATATTTCTGCTGATTAAGGAACATGAGATAACCTGAAATATTGGTGATCAGGTTCTCAGTCAGCCTGTCTTCGGGAAACACAATCGGAAAACGTTTCATTACTGCAGGGGTTACAGAGCTTGAGTAAATCATCTCAGACTCGCAGACTGAGGGAAAAATTCTGGAAATCTGGCTGTTAAGTACTGCAGTTACATAAAGATACTTTTCTGGGTCTTTGAGTACAATGCCGCAGCCGTCTTCAAAGATATGGTTTCCAGAAGTATCATATGCTGCCTGCAAATGGTAACCTTCGGTAGCTATGATCTTTGGAGTATTGAGGTACTCCAGAAGTTTTCTGCCTCTTACACTATAGTCTGCAGGCTCAAGGGGAGAATCATTGTGGCTGAATTGATTTTTGAACTCCATAATTCTCCCGTATGTCATTGGGAACCTGACTTTCAGCTCTTCTGGAGGGATTATTCTGTACTCCTTCCTGTTGCCTTTCTCGGATAGCTCATAAGGGAGCATAAAACGGTAAGTCGAAGAGTTAAATGCAAACTTTTCGGAAAAAATGCCTGAGACATATGGATAAATAAGTTCAGACTCTAAAATTACGGGTTTACAAAGGCCCTCACAAAGATAAAGCGACTCAGAATCGCTTCCTTCCGGAACGGTAAGCCTGTGCATCAGGCCGTTTTTTGTGCTGACGCCTCCGAAGATGCTTTCGGAGATGTCTCCAAGTGTGGTCGAGAATTCACTGATCTTTTCTACAATTTCATTTTCATTAAGGAACATCTATTCTTCACTTCTGCAGGGATATATTGAGAGAATTCATTTTCTCCTGTTTTTTACTCTCAGGGTTGGACCTTGCCTGAGTTTTCGAAAAATACTTTTATCTCAGTCATCTGGACTTAATGCCCCATTAAATCATCAAATCCTGACTGAACTGCAGGGGTAGTTTTGGGTAATCATCTGCAGGAGATAGTAGTATAGCATAAGTATATAAATATATTCGCACTGAAAATTAATTATAAATATAAATCATGACAAATAACTGGGAAAAAAATACAAAAAACGAGATGCAGTAATCTACAGGATTCGAATGAGAATTATCATAAATGCTATAAATAGATTAAAAAGTGGAGAAGATATCGGTCCTGTGAACCAGAGAAAGAAAAAATGAATCAAAAAGGTACGGGAACTGATTAAAAAAATATAAATATTCCTCTGTAGACTACTTACATATGCAGGGAAACAGACGCTCCGGAGAATATTTAATAAGAGAAGCCTCAACCGAAGATATACCCGGAATACTTGAGGTCTTTAACTATTATATTGAAAACAGTTTTGCAGCCTATATTGAAAACTCGGTTGGGCCCGAGTTTTTTCAAGTTATTCAGAGCGAAAAAGATCAGGTCAAAGATGAGCATTTCCCTTTCTACGTAATTGAAGAAGATAGCAAAATAATAGGTATCGGAGCCCTCAGACCATACTTTCCATTCCCGAATTTCCGGTACACTGGTATAGCTTCCTATTTTATCCTGCCTGGACATACAAGAAAAGGACTTGGATCAAGAATGCTGGAAAAACTCTGTATGAAAGCCAGTGAAAAAAAGATGAAAAGCCTCCTTGCAAATGTATCTTCAAAAAACGAAGCCAGCCTGAACTTTCATCTGAAACACGGTTTTATTGAATGCGGAAGATTCAGAAAAATAGGAACCAAATTTGGGAAATATTTTGATATTATATGGTTTCAGAAGTTTCTTGAGTAAGATCTAAAGTAAAAAACAATTGGATAGAGAATATTAAAAAGAAACTGCAAGAGGCAGATAATCAACGTTTCCTCTACCCATGTCGTAAGCTGTTTCACAAATGCCATCGTAATCGTCATCTTGACTTGTCTGGCTGAAGCCATTTCCTTCAGGTGAAGCCCAGTAATTCCCACCAAGGAAAGATTTTCCAACAATGTTAGTGCCTGGGTTTTTGCTCACATTCCAAATATTGCCTGAACTTTTGTCATCGAAATATATGTTTTTCGAATTATTCAAGTAGTTATCATATATTGTGTTATAATTAGAGTTCAAAATATAGATACCGTATCCTGAATTCGAAACTACTCTATTGGCATTAAGCATGTTATTGTCAGAAGAGTTTAGATAGATGCCGTATAATGTATTCAGGTTTACATTATTACCTGTTAAAACGTTTTTTCCGGAAGCTTTCAGGTATATGCCGATTTTATTGTTTAGCGCTTCATTGTCAATTAATGTGTTATTAAAACTAAGAGAGTCAACCCAGATACCATAATTGCTGTTAGATGCCTTATTGCTGGCAATCATATTAAGACTGGAATTATGCAAAAGAATAGAAACATAACTGTAAGACGCTGTGTTGTTTATCAATTCATTTTCAATAGAATTCCACAAACTAATACCGTACTTACTGTTGTGTAATGCAGTATTGTTTTCAAGTGTATTTTCATTTGAAGCTTTCAGGTATATCCCGACATTATTGTACAATGCACTGTTTCCATTCAGACTATTGTTATTGCTTGAAGAGTCCACCCATATACCATAGCTGCTGTAAGATACAGTATTATTGCTCAGGCCGTTTGCGCTGGAATTATGCAGAATAATACAGACATTGCTACTGTTTGAGGCAACGTTATCTCTTAACGTATTTTCGCTGGAATCCCAAAGATTGATGCAGGACCCGGAGCTATTTAATGCCATACTGCTGACGACTGAATTTTTGCTGGAAGCTTTCAGATAAATTCCTATCTTATTATCTGCTTCAGTATTATTGTCCAGTAAATTGTCTATGGAAGAATCTACCCATATACCGTAACTGCTGTTAGAAACCCTGTTATTAAGAAGCGTGTTTCCACTGGAGTTACGCAGAAGGATGCAGGCATTACTATATGATATTGTATTGTTATCAAGAATATTTTTGCTTGACAAATCCAGACGAATACCGAACCCGGAATTTAAGCCAGGATTATTTCCGGCTACTGAAATATAATTACCGGAATTCTGGAGAGCGCCCTGGGAGACAAACAATTCATTGTTTTCAATTCGGCAACCTTCAACCTCATAAAGATGGATACCAGCATAGGGGGAACCTATATTTCCGGATATACAGAACCCTTTGATCCCCACCCCATTTGCTGTGACAGAGAAAACATCATCCGAGTTGCTGGCAGCGTGAACTATGGTATCTGAAGGGCTGCCGGAAGCTGAAATTAGAGTGAGGCCTTCCACACCTATTTCAACGTCTTCCACATAAACTCCCGGATAAACTAGAATTGTATCCCCAGGATAAGAATTGTCAACCGCAGCCTGAATCGAGGAGAAATCGGCAGGTTGGTCTGTGCTAGTACTTACTGTAATTACAGTGGAATTTGATTCTTTTAGTGGGAAGTAATCGATAAATCCGCTACCTTCAATATCGTATGTAGAGTCAAAAATACCATCAAGATCACGGTCTCTGACGCCCTTTGGATAGACCGTACCATCAGGGCTTCCCCAGAAGTTCCCGCCAAGATAAGAACCGCCTACAATATTTGTGCTTTTGGACTTTGTTGTGTTCCAGAGATTTTCCCCTGCGACCAGTTCGGATTCCACATTTACAGTGTTATTGAAATAGTTATTGTAAATCAGGTTGCTGGAAGTTCCGTAGATGTGCAGGCCCACCTGATTATTAGATTTTAATATATTGTTCCTCAGAAGGTTTCCATTTGATTCACCTGTGAGAGAAAACCCCTCGACGTTTTCCGAGGCTGTGTTATTTTCCAGGATGTTGTTGGGAGAATCAAAAAATGAAATTCCACTGTTGCAGTACGAAATTGAATTGTTTCTTACAATATTATTCGAGCTCCCACTGAGGCTGATTCCTGTCAGGCTAGATGAAATACTATTGTCTGCCAATGTGTTGTCTGAGCTGAACATGTAAAGATCAATGCCACAGCTGTTGTCCGGGAGAACATTGTGCTCAACGAGGCAATCAGTAACTCCAAAAAAATGAATTCCAGCAGCTGAATCCGCCCCTCTTATGGTAAATCCTTTAATAACCACTTCATTTGCCCAGATACCGAAAATATCTTTTGAATTATCAGATGCCTGAATTATGGTATCTGAAGAGCTGCCGGATTCCGAAAGAATAGTCAAAGATTTATTAATCTCAATGTTTTCCGTGTAAATGCCTGGTTTGACAATTATTTCATCGCCTGAATTTGCAGCATTTACTGCAGCTTGAATAGATGTGAAATCTGCAGCATTATCTGTACTGTTACTTACTGTAATTGCAATAGCTGCTGCATTTCCTGCAATCGAAAAACTGAACGCGAGAACTGCAATAAGAACGATTATGCCTTTTCTTTTTATTGGATGCATGGTAAACTCCGAACAAAAATTTTTAATTTTATAAAGAAACTTCTTGTAATCATCTGAATTAATGGCTGAATGTACAGAAATTCAGGTGAGAAAATTTGTCTAAAATGCTGCAGGAGAGAGCAAAACTGCTGGAAAAACTGCCCAGTCAGGATTGTACGGTTTATTCACCTGTGAACTTTAGACTTTGCAAAGATCTTGAAGCCAAGATCAGGAAAAAAATCAAATACTCACTGAAAATTTCCAATAATACTATTATCAGATTTATTAAAACGACTGCTTCGATGCTCTCAGAAACATAAAGACAACGTTTTAAGTAGGGAGGGCATTGATTTGAAATATAGTTAATATGTAAAAAAAAGATACAGTTATATAAAATTAACTCAGAATGTGGAAAGATAGTCTTTTGAATACATCATTTTCCATCAAGAGCCCCTATTATATACCAAGTTTAAACAATTAATGACATATGTAGTAAAATTATAGCTTAATTTATATCACAACCATAGTAGTAAGACAATATATAGAAAAAAGATAAAGGGCAGAGATTTCCTTAAATAAAAGAGTTAAGAAAAATACACCATAAAAATTAAAATATAGTGGTTAAAGCGAATTAATGACCTCTTAAAAACAGGAAAAATTAAAATAGAATAATCAGAGTATAAATAGATGGAGGGGAGTTAATTTGAGGGGGAAGAAAGCTTTGCTGCGATTAGTATTCATTTTATTTTTTTCACATCCGACTGCAAACATAGATTGGATAAGATATATGGAGACATCCGAAATTTCAGCCGGGGACTTGCTAACGGACACTACAGAAGGAGAGATAAAACTGAGTGATGATGGAAAATACAGGGACGGCTTAATTGATAATTTTGATTATTTTATAAACCCTGAATATCCATCAGGCAACGCCCGAATTTCTGGGAACAAAGGGAGTGGATATTTACGCTCTGCAAAATGACCCTGAAAAGATACGGAAAAAGTAAAATAAAGCAGTTATGCTGCGTGGATGACTTATCGGTTCATGGAAAGACCGAGATTTTAGGACCCTTAGTTTCAACTCAGGTCCTGGCAGTAGAAAAAATAAAAAGAGAAATCAGCGACGGGCTAGAGTGAATACGGACCGAGGCTGAATGGGATTTATTATATGCAGGCTAAACCACTTAATAACCGTGCTGGGAGATCTAATGCAAAAATCTCAACCATGTGGCAGGGGACAAAAAAGAGAAATAAAAAGGTTATTTCAACACTCTGAACCTGCCCACAGCATATAAGCTTCAACTATTTCCTGGCCTTCAAGGAAAATAAGCCCATGATCTTTGCCATACTCTTTTGATTTTTCTTTTGAAAGGGCTTTTCCGCTCTCGTCATCCAGCATCTCACAGACAACCATTGCAGGGGTGATCCCTGCCATGCGGGCAAGAGCAACTGAAAGCTCTGTCTGGCCCATGCGCTCATCGAGAAGCCCTTCGGCAGCCCTGAGAAGAGCCACATGACCTGGAGTCCTGAACTCGTTTCCAAAACGGACTCCGTTTCCAGAAAGGGATTCTCCCGTGATCTCACCTATTTTCCTGATTGTAAGAGCTCTTTCAATATCAGGAATTCCTGTCCTTGTATCCCTGTGGTTGACCCAGATGGAAAAAGAGGAATGTGCATCGTATTTGAGGTCCCCCTCTTTTTCGACAACTTCTCCAAGGGACTCGCTGGATTTGCTGGCTTCCCTGACAAGGTCTGCCATAAAGGGCAATTTGAGCTGCTTTGATGCCACAGGGTCCACTGCCACACAGATGAGCCCGCCTCCATCTTTCCTCATCCATTTCACATCTGTGTAGGTGACAGCCTTTGCAGGGATTACAAGGTCTGTTTCTCCTTCCCTGGAATCCGAGTCATAGATCTGGATCATATTTCCGGCACGCAGGGCTTCCAGTGCCCTGTTGATGTTTTCATTACTGTACTTCAGGCATTCGTATACCGTGCTCTCACTCACTCCTGTCCCTCCGTACCCTGCTTTTTTAGCTGTGTCACAATTCTGTCTCCATCTTTTAATTTCAGGGCATCCCTGAGTTTTACCGGTGCAATAATCTCGATTAAATCCGAGGGGTAATGCGTCCTATCAGGGACGACCACAGCAGCTTCTATGCCCCCCACTCTGATAGGATAACAATTTCCACCCCCGAAAGTGCGTTCTCCGTCATTAAAACCGTCTATCTGGACTGAAGGCATTTCTCGCAGCCTGTTTCGAAGAGCTGAGCTGCTTTCCGAGAGCTGCACGTTAAGGGTACCGGGGAAGGGTACAAAGTGCAGTTTATCTTCAAATTGCTTTCTGTATCCGGGGATGTTTATATAGTACTGACCTTCACCAAGGCCCTGAACCACATTTCCTTCGAGTTCCAGATTATCAGGCTCTGAAGAAAAGATCCTGCTGTATTCAACATATTCATTTTTCAGGATTTCAATCCCTTTTTCTGTCATTTTTATCAACTGGCCACCGGGAACTATTTTCCTATCAATTAACCGCTCTTGCTCAAGCTGCTTTAGCTTTCGGGCTGTGGTTTTGGAGCTGTCCCCTGTATGCTTGTGAAACTCACTTGAAGAGACCTTAACAGTTTTGTTTACCGCCCCTATGAGGGCAAGTTTCTTCAGGTATTCAATGTCCGGCACTGTCGGCACCCGTATCGCCTTAATTTTGAGATGCGTCTCAATTATGAGATAGTAAACTACGCATTTCAATATAATAAAACTTTTGATATAAAGAAGGAAAATAGGAAACAGGAAGCAGTATTCCTGATATATAAAAAAGACATACTTCAGGCTGAAGTAAGAAGAGTGCGTTTTACTCTTGCTGAGGAACTTGACACAGTCTGGGTAAGACCTCTCGATGAAATTACTTTCTCAAAAAGAAGAATAAGACTAAAACACCCGATATCCTCCGAAAATATGACTTCAGCGATTGGAATATCTATTTTATATAATCCTTCTTTTGTTTTTACCTTTTACCTCCCTGCAACTTTTTTTCTTCCCGATTACCGGTCTGGATATTTCCGGTTCAATGTCAGGACGCCTCAGGATTCAATGTCAGAAGAATCCGGAATATGCAAATTGGGCTTTTTACTGAGAAGAAAATGAGTTTCTGTATCTTCAATTTTTTCAAAACCAAGTTTATTGTAGAACCTTTGAGCTATAGAATTAACTTTTAACACCCTGAGAGTTATTTCGATCTTTTCCTTTTGAGCACTCGCAATAATATCAGAAAAAATCAAAGTTCCTATTCCTTTACTCTGATATTCTGGCAATATTTGAATTTCATCAACAGTAACGGATGTCTTATTTTTACTAAAAGCAAAAATGCCGATTTTTTTATTGTTTACAACAATAATTTGATGTTCTATAGCTTTGAGTTCCCTGCTAAAAAGAATTCGTTGTAAATCTTCGTCCCAGCTACCCCATGTTTTTATTACATAATCCTTCATGGTAGTCTTTTTCAAGCTGTAAATAAAATCGTAGTCTTCTGGTGTTGCAGTTCTTAAACTATACATATTCCCACCTTCTCAAGTAAACTTATTGCAATATCAGCTTTCTTAATGCGATCTGGTTTAAAATGAACTGCTATTAAACAGATTTTTTAACTGCGAGCCTATCCCAAAACCAACTTTTATTTCCAAACTCATAGAGTATCAGGACCAATTTCCATATCCGCAGCTGTAATAGTTATTTTGAAATCGAGTTTAAAGAAGTGATTTTTGAGTTTTGGGATCAGCTCTGCTATTAATCACATTTTTGAAAACATCACCGGAGAAGTTAAGTATTTAGTATCTTGAATCCATCTATTGATTAGACTATGATGAGAGAAATTGAAGTCGAATGTCCCTCATGTTCTCCTGAAGAAGAAGTAGGGCATGAAGTTCTTAAAGAAGGGCAGAGCCCACTTGTCCGCTGCCTGGAATGCGGACAGGTACATGCAGCGAAGATAAAAACCCCGAAATCAGTCAGTTTGAAGGTTATAGTTAGCAAGCAGGATATTTCGAACACCTACAAAACCAAACTGGATTCCGAAACTGTCCTTCAAGTAGATGAAGAACTGGTTGTGGATGACGAAGAAACAGGTTTTGTGTGCCCTATCCTTATTACAGCCCTTGATGCGGGAGGAAAAAGGGTCAAAGTAGCTAAGGCAGAAAATACCGAAACAATATGGGGAAGAGCCATCGATGAGGTGACTGTAAAGTTTTCTGCACAGGCAGGAACTGAAAAAACAGAAGTAATTGAAAAACGTGTTCCCGGAGATTATGAATTTGTTGTGGGAACGGAAGAAAAAGTTGGAAATACCCGCCTTTTCATCAACAAAATAAAGGTCAGAGATGGATTATTCAGGTCCAGAAAAGGCGACGTTGTACTTGCAAAATATGTGAAAAGAATTTTTGCCAGAAAGAAGGGGGATAGTTCTGGTCAACGCAGTTTCAGAAAAGGACCGTGGTGAGGATAGAAAAAAAAGAGAAAAAGAAGAAGAATTTGAAAAGCTCCGCAAGCTCCTTGTAGAAGGGCTTGAAGGTTTCATACTGGATGAAAAAGTTCTAAGGGCCATGCTCCGTGTTCCCAGGCACATGTTTGTTCCGGAATATGAGCAGAGGGCAGCTTACATAGACAGACCCCTGGAAATAGGTTACGGGCAAACAATATCTGCCCCTCATATGGTTGCAATCATGTGTGAGATCCTGGAGCTGTCTGAAGGACATAAAGTCCTGGAAATTGGAGCAGGTTCCGGATATAATGCTGCAGTGATGGCAGAGCTCGTAGGAAAAACCGGACATGTTTACACAGTGGAACGAATAGAACCTCTTGTAAATTTTGCGAGTAAGAACCTGAAGGAGACCGGGTACAAGAATGTTACAGTCTTACTTGAGAATGGGTCAATGGGTTATCCCAGGTATGCACCTTATGACAGGATAGCTGTAACATGCGCAGCTCCTTATATCCCCGAGACTCTGCTGGAACAGTTGAAGCCCGGAGGTATAATGGTAATTCCCGTAGGGAGCTATTCTCAGGAGCTTATAAGGGTTAAAAAAGACAGTAACGGTAATATACACAGGAAGAAAAAAGGCGATGTTATCTTCGTGCCCATGCTTGGCAAGCACGGCTTCCGCAAAATTTAAGAATGCGAAAATTTGGACTAAAAAATATGAGATAAGGCCGTAAGAGTCTTCTGGAATAAACTTAAAAGAATTGACAAAGTATTAATAAGTGTGAAATTAACTAATGGATATGGACATCGATATATACGAGGACTTTGAAGAAATTCGTGTCAAAGATGTCTATATAGTCGATGTCTTTAGTGACCCAACCCCTGTTGTACTTCTTGAGAACCTGAAAGGTGAGATGCTCCCGATTTATATAGGGCATCTGGAAGCCCTTTCAATAGGAAATGTGCTTAAAAATATCTCTCCTCCTCGCCCCATGGCGCACGACCTTATGGTCAATATTTTTGACCGCCTGGGAATAAAAATTGAGGGCGTAATGATCGATGACAAGGTAGACAGAGTCTATTATGCCCGCCTCCTGATAAGAAAAGATAATAACATAATGCAGTTCGATGCAAGGCCAAGTGATTGCATTGCCCTCGCTCTCCGGGTGGGAGCTCCAATAAGAATTAGAAAGAAAGTGCTGGAATGTTCTGAAATAGAGATGTCCAGGCTCGAAGGCGCACGTGTGATGAACCTTTTTGGTTAAATCCCCGACTTTTTTGCAGAAACCCTGGTAAGTCTATTTCTGCCCTGAACACTCAGTGCTCTATTTATGCATTTTCTAACAGCCTTTTTTATCCAGTAGTTTTTGCCGTTTCCAGCAACCTGCCGCTTTCCGGACTTTTACCGGTTTAATTTCAATAAGCTTTTAATAACAGTTAACTTCATTATCCCTTAGATGCTCACCAAAAGAATAATACCATGCCTTGATGTGACCCTTGACAGAGCAGGCGGCTGTGTTGTTAAGGGTGTTGAGTTTGTGGACCTGAAAGAGGCCGGAGATCCTGTAGAACTCGCCAAGCGCTACAATGAAGAGGGCGCAGACGAACTTGTTTTTCTGGACATTACAGCTTCGGCTCACGGCAGGAAAACTATGATCGATGTGATCGAAAGAACTGCAGACGAGGTTTTCATTCCTCTTACGATTGGAGGAGGAATAAACTCCATTGATGCAATTCGCCAGATCCTCAGAGCTGGGGCAGATAAAGTCTCAGTTAACACCTCTGCGGTCAAGAATCCTGACTTCATAAAAGAGTCCTCAGATATATTTGGAGCCCAGTGTATCGTCACTGCTATCGACTGCAGGCGAAATACCGACATAAAGAATAATCCCGACAAAACGATTCTGGAGCTCGAAGACGGAACACCTGCCTGGTATGAGGTTGTAATTTACGGAGGCAGGGAAGCTACAGGAATCGATGCTGTGCAATGGGCAAGAAAAGCAGAAGAATTGGGTTCCGGAGAAATCCTGCTCACAAGCATGGACCGGGACGGTACGTGTGCAGGTTATGACCTTCCAATTACGAAAAAGCTCTCAGAAGAGCTCGATGTTCCGATCATAGCTTCTGGAGGAGTAGGAAACCCTCAGCACATCTACGAAGGTTTTTCAATTGGAAAAGCTGATGCCGCACTTGCAGCAAGTATCTTCCACTTCAGAGAGTACTCAATCAAGGAAGTCAAAGAATACCTTAGGGAAAGGGAAATTCCTGTAAGGCTTTAAATTCAGGAAAAAACAGAAACAGATGGGAGTGGGGAAAAACAATGG
>ENA-UOOK01006164-UOOK01006164.1-fermentation-metagenome-genome-assembly--contig:-NODE-6164-length-11627-cov-59.222347_pt1 | contig 11627 bp, 10 predicted proteins | sample MGYA00245777_ERZ724023 | MGnify/ENA primary metagenome ERZ724023 (study PRJEB28704, sample SAMN03018312) | fermentation metagenome | biome: anthropogenic terrestrial biome; feature: soil... | reverse complement strand
CACGAAAAACATGATCGTCATTTTCGCAGCCGATTGACGATCATGTTTTTCGTGATGTAATAGTACCCCAGTTGAATCATGCTATAAAAGGCAATAACTATTAATGAATTCTTTATTACATTTATCACAACATTAGCTGTAGCCGCCGTCCGAATGATCAATACAATAATCAACCCGTACGAAAGCAAGACTGCGATCAATAATGGCAACCTGTGAACAATCGATAGCTCGATTCTGAATAACTGTTTTCCCGACTTAATAGGTTATGTCGTGATCATCAATCATAATATTGCCGGAGGTACTCGTATCAAGTGCGCCAATCAGGTTTAGCAATGTCGTCTTGCCGCTGCCGGAAGGGCCAATGATTCCTATGAACTTCCTCGGCAAATGCTTTACGCCTGCTATAGCAGCGCCGCAATCTGCTTTTTTGATTTCGGATCCAATATGCCGCCGGAGAGTGCGTCCATGACAAAACCCTCGATTTCGTCCGTTTGCAAAGTCTTTCTGATAAGCAGCAGCACATTCAAGATGTCGAGTAGTATGAATTTACGCATTGTTTCTTTGACAGCCATGATGTTGAATGAGACGAGCTTCCCGGCTATCTTAGCGCCTAATAAGGTCGGCTTGGCGGAGGCGATCTTGCCTAACGATTGAATGCATTGGCGTATTGTGATGGGCTTTTCATCGTTGAGCAGTTCCAATAAATCGTTGAGAACGCCCTCGATGCGGTCCCCTGCGTCCCATCTGACGTTCTCCGCAATCAACATGACGCCGATACTTCTCTGATAAGAGTTATCGCTCTTGAGCTTGTCGCGCAGGGTGTCCCAATAAGGATAGACATCATCGCAGAGAGCAGAGCGATGTTGCAGAAGCTGAAAAGCCCGGTATCTGATGTCGTCGTCCTTTAGACTCAACCATTCGACCAGATGGGCGACGTCATTACCGCCCAGCTTTTTCGCGGCTTCCGGCAGCAAATCATTATCAATCGCCATGATGCTTTCAAAAGTGACCACGTCTAATCCCCCCAAATCTGAGTCAAGTTCGATCCGCTCTAAATACTTAAACACTTATTCTGCCCGCCCTGGATAACACAAATAAGGCATCGGCTGTAACCCATTCATTCATGCATTTCTTCGAGTTGGTGCCCCAAGACACCTTATCAGAATTTGGTTTAGGCTTGGCATCCTCTGCCGCGGAGATCTGATAATACCTTCCTTCGGCAGGCCAGCCACCACCATCAGGCAATTCTTTGCTCTCTAAGATGTTAACGTTTCAAATTCTCCGTCTCGATCACGGGGAACATCGAGAATTATATCGCCATATTCACTGCGAACCGTCTTTTGGCTATGCCCATTACGCCGGTTCTCTGTCTGTTTATTGCTGTCATCGTGTTTCTCATAACCCAGATTCTGATCCATCTCTGCTTCCAACATTTCTTGCAGAGTACCCGAAAAAATGTCCCTTAGAGCATGTTGCACGTCTTCAGCGGTCTTGAGATTGTTCTCTTTAATGAACGCCCGCAGGACATCCTTGGGTATTGTACGCTCATCATCTTTCTTGACCATGTGCTCATCCGCCTTTCCTTTTCCATTATACGGGTTATTATTACGGAAAGGCTAAAAGCACAAATTATTTTACACACTCATTTTGATTGCCGAATGCCAATCACAGTTATGATCCGCATTCTCATAAGTAATATGGCATTACTTGGTGATATTTATATTATTTTGCCACTCTCTTCAGCCCATTTAAGAAAGTCTCATTCTTGCAGTCTGTTAACAGCTGTTTTAAGCTACTCCAGTATTCATCTGTCACAGCACCCGCAATTCCTGAACAAATAATAAATGAAAGGTCCTCTTCAAACTTAATCCATTTATCACTCATGATAACTTGTGTTCTTGACGAATTTAGATCAAGATCGTTTCTACTGCAAATATCAACGACTAACAATAAGGGAAATGGCCATAATAACTTAACTTGAGACTTATGCCTTTCCCAAAAATCTGGGAATAGTGATGTTGGTACTTCAATGCCATGTAATGATAATCTAGCTTCTGATTTGGCTAAATCTCTTGTATGAGATTCTGAAGTAATATCATTATCAACGTCAATAGATATTGATGTAAAACTTAACTCGATTGAATTCTCAGCCAGTACAATGGTTTTATCTAATTCGAATGATTCCCCGTCTACTTCAACATTTTTGGAAGTAACATCAATTCTTTTTACAGGCATACTATGCTCTTCCAAAATACCAACAATTGCGGAACCGATAATACCCATATCTTTACGGTCAAAAGATAACTCAATTTCTCTTATATATTCATGAGGTGCCCATGAGTAATCCCTAAGTGAATCCGCAGTAAATGATTTGAAACTATTTTCATCGTGGATCTTTTTATTGGAATTAGTATTAATAGATATTTTAAAAGGAGGATTTGGTATTACATTTTCAACAGACTTAATGAATTGCTCCTGCGTCATTTTCCCCCAAGGGTTCTTGTTCTTTCGGAGAATTAGTTTTGTTGAAGTTCCAGGGGTTTTCCGTTCTCCATCTTTTATCCAAAATATACTTTCTTGACCTTCAACGGTAATATTAAGTGGCTCGCTTGATTTATGAGGTTCATATACCCTCCGTGTATCCACAACCAACTCATCAGCTACCATAAAACATGAAAGAATGCCAATTCCGAATCTAGATGTCGGAATAAAGTCTACATTTGCTTCCGATTTTAGGTCGTAAAATTCAGCAGATGTATAAAAAGACGAACCGACTTTTGAATAAAAATTATCAATTATGTATTGATCCATACCCGTTCCATTATCAATAATTTCCAAAATATCTTCTCCCTTAGAAGTATAGTAATTTACGGCAATTTCAGGGGAAAAGGGATTCCCCCACTTATTTTCTAATGCTTGCCTTAGCAAACAGGCATCTATCGAGTTTTGTAATAATTCCCTTAATGCCACTTCAGGGTTGCCATATAATTTTGTACCCATAAGAAGATCTACAACTTGTCTCTTACTCAAATTGAATTGCGTTTCCTTATACAAGTAGGCGGGTTTACCGAAAACATTTCTCTTTGTTTCAATCCTGTCTCTATTTACCTTCAGCGGAAGCTTAAGACATATGTCCCTCCCTATTGTACTGTTAAAATCATTTATGGAAGCAATTACATTATTAGCTATGCTTAACTCTTTATCAATTAAATCACAAAAAGAGCGAATGGCAGACTCAATTGCTGGATGGTTGCATTTCGCTTGAAAACCAATTTCTTTATGACTTATGTTCCAAGCTTCTATTGCTCTATGTTTGTTCCATTCACGGATTGATACGGGATTACGGACTGCCAAATGAGAAAACAGAATTGACGGGGTTCGTTTGGCATCAAAATCTAAAATATCGGCCAATCTTAATATAACTGCTATAAGAGGTAAACAAGCATATGTATCTTGGCCACAAAGAAAGCTTTTATCAAAATCAAGCAAAGCCAAAGCATCCTCATTATGACTAAAGCATATTTCTGCAAATTCTACTGTTAAATCGGTATCTTTATATTTAATCTTTCCAGACCAATGCTCCTGAATAACTTCTTTCGCTCTTATTGCATGGGTATTTCTAATATAATCGCTTACTAGATAACCTTTTAGGATATCAGCCGTGCTGTTATTTCCTTCATTTACTAAACAATCTATTTTATCTAATTCATTAGGTCTTGCCGAACAATACCGTTTGAATTTCCCGTATTCATTTTCCTCATTTTGTGAGTCAAAAGAAGGTGCAGAATCCCATATTTTCTTCCATGACTTTACTTCGCCTTCTGATGGTGCCATGCCAATATCATGAAAGAATGCACTTAAAACTAAAAGCATTAATTCGGGTGTAGATAACTGTATTAGTATTGATTCAGGAAGCAATCTCTCCATTAGCTTTAATACCCTAAATAAGTGTTCTCCGTCATGTAAGGTAAATTCGCCCATATGACGCAAAACTATTTTTGTTCTATGGTAAGCATAATACGTAGCTTCGTCAACAAGTGATAGTACGTGAGATCCAGCCGCATCACTACATTTTGACTTAAGAACCTGATAGATTTTACTTCTGTCAAGTCTTGTTTGAGTTTCATCTCTCCAGTCATCACACATTAAATTCAACTCCTATAGCCGTTTTCTACCTGATAGCATGAACATGGCGCGTGACTCTCTATAGTCTGCGACGATCATCCGGCATAATGACGAAGCCGATTAATACCGGTTTTCACCACCTCAAAATAACTCAAACATCATGGATCATTGCGACTGTCAACGCCGGATTAAATTTGACCACTACCGCCGGGCGAAAATTGAACATTTACAGCCGGTCAGGAATTGACCACCCCGTTGGTTAAGTCTCCCGGTAATTGCTGCGGGATAGCATTTGTGCCAGCTTTAATCCTGGACTTCATCCTGTAACTCTGACCACGGATATTAACGACATGAGCATGGTGCAGCAACCGATCCAGAATGGCGGTTGCCAGCGGAACATCTCCCACTAATTCACCCCACTCTCCGAATCCTTTGTTGCTGGTAAGAATCATGCTGCCCTTTTCGTACCTGGAGCAGACCAACTGAAAAAACAGGCTCCCTGAAATTCTGTCTAACTGTGCATATCCAATCTCGTCAATAACCAGCAAACCGGGGCGTTGATACACCTTCCAGCGATGCTGGAGTTTACCTTCGTTGTTCGCCCTCCGTAGATCGTCTAGCAGTCGTTCCATGCTGACGAAGTAAACAGATAATCCTTGATGAATGGCTTCTACGGCCAAACTGATGGCAATGTGGCTTTTCCCGACCCCAGGAGGGCCTAGTAAAGTAACATTTTCCTGTCGATGAACAAAGCTCAATGTAGCTAATTCACGTATCTGGCGCTCATCAATGCCGGGTTGGAACTTGAAGTCAAACTCTTCAAGCGTCTTCTTCTGAGGAAGCCGGGATAGCTTAAGCCTGGTTTCTTCGCTTCTTTTGTGTCTGAATTCAGCTTCATCCTTTAACAGCCGGTTTAGAAAGTTCAAATATGTAGTCTCTGTACGGGAAGCATGCTCTAACTGTGCATCCAACGTTATGGCTGCTTGCACAAGACCGAGGTTTTCAAGTATCATGCGGGTTTGCTCAAGCTCAACCATCTCAAACCACCCCCGCCAGGTTTTCATAGACTGTTAATGGCCTGATTTCCACTTCATCTACTGGAACCTGTAGTCCGTAGGGCTCTTCGTAGGGCTTTCCTTCCTGTATCTCAAGCCCATCATACTGTCCTTTAGCCCAGACGTGCTTGCGGGACTGATGGCAGACATCATGGATGTATAATATCTCGCCATTTTCAGATACAATTGTGAGCATGTTGTCTTTTTGAAGCACCCTGACAGCTTGTCCGCAGTAATTCCAGTTCACACCGTAGCGGGTTCCATTGAAACTGATAAAGCAATCTCGTGCAACCTTACGTTCTTCCCACTGATATCGGTTGAGGATAGAAACCGCCGGTAGCGCCTTGAGCTTCTCATCCCTTAGCAGATCTACAGGACGCTCTCCTGTTGTCCCATGGATTCTGCGGTTGACTTTATCACACCATGCAATCGCCTGTGCCTGCAGGTCACCGAAATCTGTAAATTGCCTGCCAGCCATGAAACTGTCGCGTACAAAATACACAAGCCTTTCGACTTTCCCTTTGGTCTGCGGGCGGCGAACCCGGCAGAGTTTGGGGACAAATCCGAACTCGGTGGCGAATCGCTCAAAATCTGTCTGCCATACAGGTCTTCCATGATCGCTGGATACAACTACAGTCTTCATTCTGTCTGTTAACACGGTATCTGGTACGCCATTGAAATATTCAAAGGCATTCACTATACAGCGCAAAAGACTGGCTTCATCACATCTGCGACTGAACTCTACATAACGCATCCGGCTATACCCCAAGACCATGACAAAACATGCGATTTTGCAGACTTTTCCTTTTTGATCACGGTATTTCAGGATGCCCCAATCCATCTGGGCTTGCTTTCCGGGTTTGGTTTCGTATCTTTTGATAGCGGCTCCAGTCCTTATTGCAGGAGGTCGCAGTGGATTCATGTAATCTTTTACGATTGTAATTCCACCAGCATAACCGAGTCCCTGAATACGCTCCAAGATGGTATTAGCATTGTAAATGCCCATTTTCATTAACTCGTCGATTTTTGTCTTGAACGGATCCAGTTTGGATGACTTCTTCCGTCCCTTTGCCTTGTGTGCTTGGTCACCCTTACGAAGATATTTCTTAATGGTGTTACGTGACATTCCGGTCTCTCGGGCAATCTCGGATATCTTTTTCCCTTGAATTTTGACTCTGTTCATATAGCATAATATAAGTGCCACTCTCCTTCATGAGGCCACCTCCTAAGTCTTCAACTTAAAGGTAGCCGATTTCGGGAGGGTGGTCAATTTTAGTCCGGCACGACTTAGTCATTTATCTCCCGGCGGTCTTGATCAATTATATCCCGGCGTTAACACGACCAACCCGCTGGTTTAGGCTTTGCTCGAATTAAGCTGCTAGCCGCTTGACTGAAATGACCTCAATGATGTCTTTTTTGTTCAAGGTGGGTAGATCACATTTGAAGTAGATAAATCAATTTCAACAAACGCAACCTGGCAATTGTTATCATCTCTTTCAGAAAAGACTATTTTTCCCCCGAAATCTTGAATAACTTGACTTGCATAAATACCTGAATATGCTCCATCTCGACCCATCAAGATTGCTTTACTTATCCTTGAACAACAATCACTCATATTTGATAAACGTCTACCTAAGGGACAGTTTGTTCTTTCATGACCGTTTTGGCTCCCATGATGCGAAATGCAATAGAATTTAGCATTATTTAAATATCCCTTACATTTGGTAATTCGGTTAAGACCTGATGTTTCAATATCACCAGGAAATACGATTGACTGATTTTTTGTGCCAAGTTGTATGACTGCCGATGAATTGTTAGGATTGTTTTCTTGACGTATATTTCGTAAGTTAAAATATTTCTGTGTGAGACTACGCACAATTGTTTCAGTTGGATACCAAATATTAATTACATTAGTGGAATTGGATACTTTGGGTTCACGAAACAAGCATTTCAAACTATTTAGGCTTTTTAATAAACGGATAAACTTTGGTTCCGGCCATGAATAATGAAAATTCATCCAAATTTCTGCATTGGACAAGTAATCATGGCTCATAAGCCAATTGATGCCGCTGTAGTGGTCGTAATGATAATGAGTGAGAAAAAATTTCGCGATTTTAAAATTTGGGAGTTTAAATTTTGATACTATATAACTAATTGCCTTTTCAATGTTTGGTGTATATTCCTGCCTGTTTAGATAATCGTAGTTAGAGCAATCGATCATCCAAATTTGGTATTGCTCTTCGGATTTCGCAACTACGATTGAGCAATTCCCATGTCCAACGTTCACATGATAGCTATATTTAATCGATATTCCTTGTTTCATATCGGTTTCATTTTCTTCATAGCGGTTCAGTAATTTACCACGATAAATATTACTCAAGAAAAATGCTTTCTTTGCTAATGGGTAAGTATTAGCGGGTACCATATCATTATTCTCGATTTTCACAAAGGTCCCAACGCATTTATCATAGCCTTTAGAAACCTCTGTAAATAATGTTTTAACTATAGATTCTTGGCCATCATATAAGTCAGTCTCTTGAACATAGAAAAGCCTGGCAAGATCAGTTTTCTCATTGAGCGGAACAATATCATGAACAAACCAGATTTTATCCATTCTTTTTCCCTTGCGCTTCGCGATGCATTTCTATTTTAGGGTATTCTCTTTATCTTTCTTCATATTTGCCCCCAAAATGACCGTGCCCACGAAAGGCCAGCCACGAGAACGCATTTCTTATGACGTCAGCGGGTTGTCGACGTCCGTCCGGCTTAGTGGCAACGCCGACTTAGTCGGGCAGATGTAGGTCGGAGCGCCGCATACCCAGATGATTTACTATCCGACGTGGAGGCGTCAACTCATTTTTTCCTGCATATTCTTTATGCAATATCCTTCATGTAAAGCATCAACCTCTTCTATCCTCTGAAGAAGATCCCTTAAAAACATTTGCAGTTTTTGTTTTTCTAGGCATTCATGAATAAAATCATCTAAATATTGAAGAATAGTTCCTCCAATCATGACCCCTAATGATAACAACGCTTGAGGCCTCGGTCTGCCCCAGGATGTTTTTGGTGCGAAAAGTCCACCCTGATATTCGAGATGTTTCATCATTATTTCTTGCCAATTTCCGTGAACGGAATGACTTCTCAAACCAAATATTCCGATATAAGTTTTTTCTAGCCCAAGCTTTTCAAATCTTTTGTAGATACTACCGCCCCATACTGAATGACAAGATGTGTCAATTTCTTCAGGTGAGACACCTGATTTTTGAAATGAATCAAAAATAGACTTCTTCATGCGAGTCTCTATTGGAATTTCATGCCCTCGTTCAGAAATATTGGCCTCAATCTCCTCTAAAAACTTCTTTTCGCTTCTCAAGGAGTAGTTGACAAACTCATCAAATAATTCCGGCATAGAAAAAGTTAGTAGATATTTCAAATTTACTAATGTCTCAACTAATGGTCGCTGAATTATATTTGCAATATCCATCCTCTTTTGACAAATATTATCTAGATAGCCTACCATTAGCTTAGAGCACCGGATCATTAAGCCACCAAGAATAGCTTCGTTTCTTGTCCATAGTCGAGGGTTGTTATTTGAATCAATCTTATACGTACTTCCTAGAATACTAGCTAACTTGCACAAATCTTTAAAAAACTCTACCCCCAAGTGCATAAAGGGATTCTCATCTTCAGCGCCTATAAGCTTATCTCTATCATAGATCGTTTTAGCAAAATCAAAATCTTTAAGTGTACGCATCAATAACATCTCCGCAATGCATTTTATATGTCTGCGACGATGGCGGGCTCAATGGTAACCATGTCGTGTAACGGGCATCGTGCGATCAGTATCAAATCCGGTAAAAGTGTCTCTTTCAAAGCGCGCCCATTGATCAGCGGTCATGGTGCTTTCATACTTTCCCCTGATATACTCAGCTGCAGATACCAGAAAACCGGCTGTACCGCAAGCCGGATCACAGATCCGATCATCAGGAGTCGGTGCCACTAATTGCACCATCATATCGCGAATATGCTTCGGCGTCCGGAACTGGCCATTCTGGCCGGCCACCGACAGCTTACTGAGCATATATTCGTAAAGGTCCCCCTGCATGTCGCGGTCCTTGATATCATACTCGTAGAGCTCTTCCAGCCTAGTGATTACCTTCTGCAACACCTGGGGCGTTGGCAACAGAAACATGGCATCTTCCATATACCTTGAAAAGGCCGAAGTGGCATTACCGTTCAGCGACTTAATGAAAGGAAAAACCTGCTGGCCGATGAGGTTATAGATCTCGCGGGCATCGCGATCCTTGAATTTGGACCACCGCAGCGCCTGTCCCTCGGGAGTCTGCGGGAAGATCTTCTTTGGCGGCTTTCCGCCCAGTCTCTCGATGCTCTCGTTCTCGATTTCTTTCTCATCCAGCGAGCGAATAAACATCAAATATGTCAACTGCTCGATGACCGTCAAGGGCTGCGTAATGCCACCGGCCCAGATATCAAGCCAAATCTTATCAACCTTATTCTTAATCTCGCCGGTGATCATTTGTGACCGCTCCTCATGCTGCATTTTCTGTTACATTTCAGCTGAAACATAGTAATTCCTTATTCTTCTACTAACGCCAGCGTTTTCCTGCTGTTACCATAACAAAAACCGCCGTTTCATGGCGGTTCTTCCTGTTTTGATTCCGGCGATCAGTTATGATCTTCGGTGACCTAACTTTCCTGACAGGAAAATATAGGGTATTTATGGAAGTACATCATAATAAGTCACAAATTAAGTAAACCACCATCTTTTGCCGGTATCAAATGATACCAATTTCATTGACGACCTTATAACGAGGTGTTATACTAAACATGAGAAATCCCTATGAAACTAAGAAAACCGAGAACATTGCGGATGTATCCACCTTTTTGGATCGCCTGAAGTATGCCATTGAATGTGGTAACCCAACCATAGACTTTCAGGAAGTGCGTCAAAGTGATAATAAGAGAGACATTAAATTTACGAATATGTACACTATGCTTACTCTATTCCCAGGCGAAGACATACAAGAAGTCCTAAAAAGTGAATTGCCGATTCTTACTACTCATGATTATATTGAAACCGTCAAAGACATCCGCTTTCCAAAGAGGTCAGATATGCGTGTCTTTGGGAAAAAGTATTCAGATGAGGATGTATACATCAAAATTCGTGTTGAGCTTCTAAATCCGAGTGGTAATACTGATCTTATTTATGTTTTGTCTTTTCACTTTGCAGAACATGCATTTGCTGACGCTGATTTTCCTTACGGGAAATGAAGTACGTGAGAGGTGCTTAAATTGAAAACCATAAAAAGCGAGCTGAAGCTTTGTCACGGTTGTATGGAAGAGCATGTTGTTAACACTATTGAAGTAATGAACCAACAGATATTTAAAGATATTGAAGTTGATTATCCGGCTATTTATGAATATTGCTCCAACTCAGATGAGTATTTTGCCAGTGGAGATATGATCAATAAAAATGCTCTTGCTATCAAAGATGCCTATCGAAAGAAAATCGGCCTTTTGACATCTAGCGAGATTATTCGGCTAAGGGAAAAGTACGGAGTTAGCCAAAAGGATCTTTCCGATATTCTGGATTGGGGCAAGGCAACAATCACCAGATATGAAAATCATCAGGTACAAGATCGCGCCCACGATGATATCTTGCGAAAGATAGATACGGACCCAGAATGGTTTATTGAGCTGCTGAATCGTGCAAATGGAAAACTCGATCGCAAAACCTTTGATAGATATATTCAAACAGCAAATGAACACTACCATAAGCAGCTGAACCATTACCTTATTACATCCATTCAGGCAATCTACGCGAAGTTCAATGAGAAGGATTTCACCGGCAATGTTGACTTAAACCTTGGGAAAGTTGTAGAAGTTATTAACTACTTGGCTCAACGGATAAGAAATCTGCACAAAGTAAAGCTGATGAAACTATTATGGTATTCTGACATGCTAAACTTCAAAAGATACGGACATTCCATAACCGGATTAGCTTACTGCGCTTTGCCGATGGGCGCTGTACCGGAAGGCCATGAACAGATAATGATGCTGGACGGTGTAAGTTATGACACAAATTTATATTGTGATAACGTAGCATATAAATTTAGACCCACGCCTGGATTTACAGTCAAATTGCTGTCAGGAGACGAATTAGAAGTAATTAACAAAGTAATCAGTGTTTGCGGAAACCTGAGCACGCAACAGATTATTGATAAGATGCATGACGAAGAGGCATATAAACATACGTCAAGCAACTGCGTTATTAGTTATTCTCTTGCTGCGGAACTTTCGATTGAATGAAATCGGTCTGATGTTAATTTGCGTCAACGGATGCATTTCAGCGAACACCAGTCGCTTTCATATGTCATTCTCACACTGTATGCATTCATACCCTTATGACCCTGGGACGGCTTTGCC
>ENA-UOOK01006163-UOOK01006163.1-fermentation-metagenome-genome-assembly--contig:-NODE-6163-length-11629-cov-5.708139_pt1 | contig 11629 bp, 9 predicted proteins | sample MGYA00245777_ERZ724023 | MGnify/ENA primary metagenome ERZ724023 (study PRJEB28704, sample SAMN03018312) | fermentation metagenome | biome: anthropogenic terrestrial biome; feature: soil; material... | reverse complement strand
AAGTGTGTCCCTCTTCAAGTACAGGGACATTCCTCTGACGCTCAAAGACTTACCCAAAACAAAAAGTGTGTCCCTCTTCAAGTACAGGGACATTCCTCTGACGCTCAAAGACTTACCCTATAGAAAGAGGTGTGTCCCTCTTCCTTATTATATCAAACCTATGACAAATTGTACAGTATTAAGTTAATGAAACTTGCGGCGGATCTGTAGTTTCACCTGTTTTAGGATTTACAAACGCAAGCCAGTATCCACTATCTTTTTTATTGTCCTTACTTGCATATGACCAGTTCTTAAATCCGGTAACACCTTTATATGGTTGTTCTTCCTTTGTAAATTCTCCTGGAACTCCATATATAAATTTAACAATCTCATCGTTTTCTTTGTAAATTCCAAAAATATAGTGACCATATTTTTTCATGAGATTTGCACAGGTAGTCACGCGAGCAGACATCGGGTATGGATAATAGGAGCTTATTATTTGGCTGTAAAAAGGCAATATGCCATTTTTTACGCCCATTTCATCATATGGTATATACCACCAGCTGAAATTCTTTAATTTAACCGATAAAGGTTCTAATGTTTTATATTCTTTTAATGTATTGTATATATTCTCATCAAATCTGTTTCTGAACCTTTGTTGGGAAGCAGCAGTCTTGTCTTTTTCATTGACTTCTTCTTTTACTTCTTTAACTTCTTTTTTGACCTCTGCCTTTATTTCTTCTTTAATGGGTATCTTTATTGTTCTTACAGGTTCTTTAACTGTTTCTTTTACCGCTTCTTCTTTAGCTTTGTCTGAAAGTGTATTTTCCGTTATTACTTTTGTTATTTCCTTTTCTTCTTTAGGTTGCATTTCTTTTATGCCTTTTATTTCCTTTGTCATCATTGGCTCTTTCGGTTCTTTCGGTTCTTTTATTTCTTTTGACTCCATTACCTCATCAGTCTCCGGAGCAACCTGTTCCTCTTCTAATTTTCTTACGACATCCATGCTTGATGTGTTGAACAAATTAGAATATAGAACAATTTTTCCATCCTTGACAACCGCACAAACGTTGTAATCTTCAATTGCGCTATTATTTCCAAAGGTGAGCATTTTTTTGATTAATCCTTTTTTATTGTTGATATCTCCCACCTTTATTTTATTCTGTTTATCCTTATATAAATAAACTTCGCTTGTTGATTTTGCATCACCTAAGTTTTCAGCGGCTACAATCAAATTTCCTCTGTTTCCTCTCATATCCAGGCGAACATAGCCTCTGGATTTGTCTTTTTTATCTACCGGCTCAAAAAACTTCATCACTCTATAATTTTTATTGTTCATAAAAACCTCCTACATTACCTGTTATTTATTTATATGCTGTTTTTTTTGTATAATTACAGTTTTATGGCAAGCTTAATCATAATACCTTGGCAATGTCATATAGATTGCTTACTAAAAGCCAATTTTGAGGGAAATACCTCATTATATTCCAATATCCAACTCCTTTAAATCCATATTCATTGAATAAATTCAGTTTTGCCAAAATACTTCTGGCATCCTCAAACCAAACCCTGTGCTGCTTGCCTTCGTTATCATAATATATGAAATAAGGAGCCTGCGAAGTCTCATCATACTGAATCGTTGCTCCCACCCTTGCAGCTAAGTCAACAGCCCCCACATTCGATACCGATTCTGCTCTCGACTCACCCTCAACATACGGCAATGTGAAGTCATACCCATAATTCGGTATACCCATATATATTTTATCCCTCGGTATTTCAGTAACCGCATAATCCAATACCTCTCTTACCTTATCAATAGGTGACACGGCCATGGGAGGCCCGTAAGTATAACCCCATTCATAAGTCATAAGAAGAACGTCATCGGATGCCTCGCCTATTCTTGGATAATTATGAGCTTCATATAGCAATCCTGGCTGGTCGGCGGATGTTTTCGGAGCCAATGCGGTGAATACTTCATATCCTTCGGGACTTAGCCTGTCATTAAGTTTTTGTATGAAGTTTATAAAGGCTTCTTCATCCTCCGGTAATACATATTCAAAGTCTACGTCTAATCCGTAATAATTCTTTTCTCTCAAGGTTTGTAATATATTTTCTATTAGGTTATTCTGCACAACAGGATCATTTAAAATAACATGAGCCAATTCATTGCTGAATGTTCCTTCCTCAGTAAGTGTGGAAATAAGCATTAGGGGTGCCACACCGAAATCTCTTGCCATTCTTATTAACTCTTCATCCTCTATGCCAATTAATTCACCTTCTTCAGTAATTCCGTAAGTAAATAATGTCAGATAAGTCATATAGGGAAGTGTTTTCATAAGCACATCTCTGTCTATATTAGGATAAGCGTACCCAAGAACAGATATGGGACCTCTTTTTTCTTCACTGTTACTTATTGTAATTTGGTCACCGGGCATAATTTCATCGGCAAAATCTATAAACGGATTTAATTGAAGTAATTCTACGGTAGTTGTATTATAGTTTCGTGCAATTTGTGCCAACGTTTCTCCCGGCTGAACCACATGTGTAATTTCCGGAATAAGTATTACTAAAGTTTGCCCCGGCACAAGCTCATTAGGGTTTTCGAGCTCATTATCTATTATTATTTTTTGCGGTGATGTATTGTATTGGCTGGCTATGGAATATATGGTATCCCCCGGCTGTACAACATGAATTATCATATATATTCTCCTTTCAGGTTCTCTCATTAGTATATGCATGATAATTACAATTGTTATGAAGAAAAAAACACACCATAAGATATCTTATGATGCGTTTTACATTAAAATTTTATTTTTTAATTACCTCCATAATTATTTCAGCGGCTAACTTAGCATCCGCTTTTCCTTTTGTTTCCTTCATTATATATCCGATGATGGATTTTAATGCTTTTTCTTTACCCTCAAGATAGGATTTGACTGCCTCGGCGTTCTCATTGACTGCTCTTATACAAATTTCCCTTAACTGCGGCTCGTCAATTCCCTGCATATCCTTTTCCGATAAAAATTCGCTTGCGGGCTTGCCTGAATCAAGCATTTGCTCAAGAGTATTGCTTGCCATGCTTGATGTAATTTTTTTGTTTTCAATCAACGCAATCAGCTGTCCAAGATACTCGGGCGGAATGGAAATTCTGCATTCTTCCTTTTCGGAATCCGTCGTTAATCTTCTGAATATTTGACTTAATATATAGTTTGATGCTAACTTTTTATTTGTCGAATCCTTACTTGCTTCCTCATAGTATTCGGCTATCTTTTTGTATTTTATCAAAAGTTCCGCATCATCCTTGGGAAGACCGTATTCATTTACAAAGACAGCCAATTTTTCGTCGGGAAGCTGTGGCAGCTCATTTTTTAATTTTCTTATCTCTTCTTCCGAAACTGAAATTGTAACCAAATCGGGATCTCTGAAATATCTGTAGTCATCGGCGTCTTCTTTTCCTCTCATACTCTCGGTAATGTTAAGGTCGGAATCATATCTTCTTGTTTCCTGTTCTATTTTACCGCCGCTTTCAATAATATCAACATGCCTGTTAAACTCATATTCCATTGCCTTTGCTATGAAGTTAAGAGAGTTCATATTTTTTATTTCTGTTCTTGTTCCAAGCTTTTCTTCTCCCTTTTCCCTGACCGATATGTTAACATCGCATCTTAAGGAGCCTTCCTGCATCTTCACATCCGATACACATATATATTTCATAATTAACCTTAATTTTTCAATATATTCCACAGCTTCATCAATGCTTCTGAAGTCCGGCTCTGTTACAATTTCAATAAGGGGAACCCCTCCTCTGTTGTAATCAATATAAGTGTCTCCTCTTTCATGGACTAATTTTCCCGCATCTTCTTCTATGTGTATCCTGTTAATATTAATATTTCTCCCCGAAGATAATTTGATAAATCCTTCGTAGCATAGAGGCATGTCAAATTGGGATATTTGATATGCTTTGGGCAAGTCCGGATAAACATAATTCTTTCGGTCCATTTTTGAAATATTTCTTATTTTGCAGTTAGTGGCAAGCCCTGCCTTTACAGCATATTCCACAACCTTTTTATTAAGCTTAGGAAGAGTACCCGGCATTCCCATGCATATAGGACAGCAATGAGTGTTAGGCTCACCTCCGAATTCAGTCGTACATTGGCAGAAAATTTTTGTTTTTGTGGATAATTCTATATGTGTTTCAAGTCCGGCAACCAATTCATATTTCATAGTATCACCTCCTGTCGCCCGGCAGTGGGGACATTGACGGTGAAATGTCCCTTTTTGCTTGTACTTCATATTGATAAGCCGCATTTAACACTTTATAATCTTCAAAGCTGTTGCCGATTATCTGCATGCCTATGGGCATTTTGTCGCTGTCAAAGCCGCATGGTATAGAAATTGCGGGAAGCCCTGCAATATTAACGGGAACGGTGCATATGTCCATCATATATGTTTCAATGGGGTCTTTTAAGGCTTCTCCCTTTTTATACGCTGTTACAGGTGTCGAAGGAGTAAGAATAACATCACACTTTTCAAATATTTTCTTAAAATCCAAAATAATAGAGCCTCTTAAATTTTGCGCTTTTTTATAATAGGCATCATAATAACCTGAACTAAGAACATACGTGCCAAGCATTATTCTTCTTTTAACTTCTCTGCCAAATCCCTCGCTTCTTGTTTTGCATATCATTTCATTTATATCTTTGTAGCTGTTTGTTTTATATCCGTATCTAATACCGTCAAACCTGCCTAAATTAGATGAAGCTTCAGCACAGGAAATTATAAAATAAACGGGCAGAACAGTTTTAAGCTTCGGCATTTCAAAATGTATTATTTCGGCACCTAATTCTTCATAGATATTTATTGCATCTTCGATGGATTTTTTTATATCTTCTCTTATTCCTTCAAAAAATTCCTTTGCAACTCCTATTTTAAGTCCTTTAATGCTTTTGTTTAATTTATCATGGGTGCTGATTTTGCTTCCCGATGATGTAGAGTCCTTAGAGTCATATACGGATAGAGTATCGTATATTATTGATGCGTCCTCCACAGAATCGGTTATGGGACCTACCTGGTCTAAGCTTGATGCATATGCAACCACTCCATACCTTGAAACAGTGCCGTATGTCGGCTTAAAACCCACCAATCCGCAAAATGCCGCGGGCTGTCTTATGGAGCCTCCCGTGTCGGAGCCTAAACCAAATACCGCCATATTACCAGCCACAGAAGCTGCCGCTCCTCCCGAGCTGCCTCCTGCAACACATTCGGTGTTAACAGGATTTAATGTTACCCCGAAACATGAGGTCTCACAGGAGGAACCCATGGCAAATTCATCCATATTGGTTTTGCCTAAAAGCACTGAATTTTGTTTTTTTAATATTTCCCAAACCGTTGCATCAAAAATAGGATAATAGCCTCGAAGAATTTTAGAACAGCATGTGGTTTCTATGTTCTTTGTTGATATATTATCCTTAAGGGACATAGGAATACCTTCCAAAGGCATTAATTTTTGACCCAGTGAAATTTTCTCGTCAACAATTTTCGCAGTTTTCAACGCTTCGTCACCGGTTACATTAACATACGCATTTAAAACCGGATTTTGCTTTTCTATGCTGCTTAAATATTTTCCTGTTAATTCAACGCATGAAATTTGTTTAGTTTCCAATAAATTTTGTATATATTTAATCCTGCTCAATTTTTCACCCCCTAAGGCTCTTCCTGATTACGAAATAACCGTTTTCTCCGCCTTCTCTGTTCCTTAAAATTTCATCTCTTTCATAGGATTCTAATACAATATCTTCATTGAATGCATTTGCAATACTGTTGATTTTTTCAAATTCAACAATCTCATCCTCGGCTGAAGCGATTGCATCCGCATACTCTATTATGCTTGACATATCCAAAGTAAGCTTATCAATTTCGTCATCTTCTACCGATAGTTTAGCAAGCTTTGCAATTTTTAAAACTTCCTCTTTACTTATCATTTTTCCCACCTACCTTAATTTTATATGAACTTCTCTCAATTGCTGCTCCGTAACCTCACACGGCGCATTTGTCAGTAAATCCTGAGCATTATTGTTCATTGGGAATGCTATAACCTCTCTTATATTTTCCTCACCTGTAAGGAGCATTATTATTCTGTCAATTCCGGGAGCCATGCCTGCATGCGGCGGTGCCCCGTATTTAAATGCATTGAACAAGGATGTAAATTTAGTTTTCAGTTCCTCTTCCGTATATCCGGCTATTTCAAATGCTTTAATCATTATATCCACATCATGGTTTCTTACCGCACCGGATGAAAGTTCGATTCCGTTACATACAATATCATACTGATAGGCTACAATGTCAAGAGGGTCTTTTTCCGTTAAAGCTTCCAATCCTCCCTGAGGCATTGAGAAAGGGTTGTGTGTAAATGCCGTGCTGCCTGTCTTTTCATCTATCTCATACATAGGAAAATCAACTATAAAGCACATTTCAAATTTGCTTTCATCTGTTAATTTCAATCTTTTTGAAAGCTCCGTCCTTATTTGCCCCGCAAGCTTTGGTGCATATTCCTTTGTATCCGCTATAAAAAACAATACGCATCCCGGCTTTAACTGTGCTCTTTCGACTAAAGAAATTCTGTCTGTTTCAGAAAGAAATTTATCGATGGGACCATAATATTTCATTTCATCATCAACCTTTATATACCCAAGTCCCTTCATGCCTATTTTTAATGCAAATTCAAACATGTTTTCAAAAAAAGTCTTTGACTGGGATGAGCAATCAGGAACATTTATTGCTCTGACCGTTTTCTTTCTGAAGGGTGCAAAATCCGTTTCCTCAAACATATCACTTATATCTATTATTTCCAATGGATTCCTTAAATCCGGTTTGTCCGAGCCGTATTTAAGCATTGCCTCTTCGTAAGAAATTCTTTTAAACGGAGGTTTTGAAACTTCCTTGTCTGAAAATTTAACAAACGTTTCGTACAGTACCTCTTCAGCAACAGACAAAACATCCTCCTGAGTTGCAAATGACATTTCAAAATCCAACTGATAAAATTCTCCCGGTGAGCGGTCTGCCCTTGCATCTTCGTCCCTAAAGCAAGGAGCTATCTGGAAGTATTTATCAAAACCCGAAACCATCAAAAGCTGCTTAAACATCTGAGGAGCCTGTGGCAGTGCATAAAATTTCCCCGGATGCTTCCTGCTTGGTATAATATAATCTCTTGCACCTTCCGGAGAAGAAGATGTTAATATCGGTGTTTGAATTTCCAAAAATCCAAGCTCTGTCATTTTGCTTCTTAAATATGATATTACTTGTGAGCGAAGTATTATGTTCTTTTGAACTTCCTTATTTCTTAAATCCAAAAATCTGTATTTTAACCTTAAATCCTCTTTTGTTTCCTTAGATGATGTTACTTCAAAAGGAAGAGATTCCCTTACCTTTCCTAACACCGTTATGGATTCCGCTTCAACTTCAACAGTCCCTGTATCAAGTCTGTCATTAATTGTGTCTTCATCTCTTTTAATTACGGTTCCGGTAATACGAATTGCACTTTCCTTGGATATCCCCTCCAGCAATGCTTCATCTTCAACAACCGCCTGTAAAATGCCATATTGGTCTCTTAAGTCTAAAAACTTAACTCCTCCGTGGTCTCTCACATTCTCAAGCCATCCTGATACCCTCACAGATTCTCCGATATTTTTCTCTCTTATTTCTCCGCATGTGTGAGTGCGGTACTCATTCGCTTTTAACATAATTATTATCCTTCCTTTATAAATTATCAGTCTAATCACACAAATTTATTCACTCCCTTTGGTCGCATAAATTTGGTGTTCATTGCGGTTGACCTACCGGCCATTTCTCTGAAAAACGCTCTGAGAAGTGGGGTTATGGCATACAAAAACTCCTCCATCCCTGCAAAGGGACGAAGGAGTTATAAATCATTCGCGGTACCACCCTAATTAGCATATATTCACATATAGGCTCACTCGAAAGACACTGACATGTCTTTGCCGCTTTATCGCTCGGTTGCGTTTGAGCCTACTCTTGCATATGCAATTTGGGTCAAAAGCTCAGGGATGTTCTTCCTTTAAAATCATTGTAATAGACTCTCACCAACGCTATCTCTCTTAGACGCTGATTAAAAAGTACTCTTCCCATCATCGCTGAATATGTGTTTTACTTGTTTTTTATTATTATATCCAAATTAAATCGTTTGTCAAGATATTAATTTAAAAAATTTTTTCATCAATTAAGAAAAAAGCCTCAAGAATATGAGGCCGCTATATTTCCATAACGCTTAAAAATGCTTGCTTAACTATAGCTTTATACGGCGATATTAATTCAACTATAAGCAATGTAGGCTCGATACAATCATGGGTTGAAATAAAGATTCCTCCGAATGATGCGGTAGCCGGAGTTTGATTATTCAGAATTTCGGGCATGAAGTAAGTAAACACATCCTTCCTGCTATTGGAACATATTGTCTCAATTCTTAGTGATAAGTTGCTTCTGCAATCATCCGAACAATTAATTCCGCATATATTTGCACTGAAAAAAATTTGAAAGCATTTTTTAGGAGCTAATATAATTTTTGAATCATCGCAAAAATCATGAGATATACAATCGCCTTCTTTATGCTCACATTGCCACCTGAAATAATCTTCTGACCTCAACCTGCCGCAAATTCCCGAAAAAATTGCTGAACATCTTATTGTTGGAGGTCCGGCGGGTCCTGTTGCTCCGGGCGACCCTGTTGCCCCTGGCTTTCCTGCCGGTCCCGTTGCCCCGGTGACACCCCCGGGGGCACCGGTTGGTCCGGCAGGACCCATTGGACCCATGGGTCCTGTAGGTCCTACATTCGGATATTCAATTGAGTCTATGACCTTATCCATTTTTCCTTTCAGAAATATTTGATTTTGAATTATACTGTCCATCAACTGCGTAATACTTTTATTAACTTCTAAAAGCTGCTCAACGGTAACATCCATACCGTCACTGCAAGGCAGAGTTCCTAAAATATATTGGAGCTTTTCTCCCTCTGCATTGATAATATGGCTGAGTCCTAATTCTTCCATAGCTATGGATGTCAGTATCATATTTAAAGCATCATCCCTGGTTATTTCAGGCTTAGGTGGAAATGTTGGCTGTGACATTGCTTACCTCCCTCAGATTATTACCTTCTTCTTTTAATCTGCGCATTGCAAAATAATTTCTATTGTAAAGAACAGCAGGGGAATCCGGCTTATAGTCAGCAGCTATCTCATTGTAACCTTCAGCCCTGTCATAATCTCCTAACTTATCATAGCATACGACCAACTCCATGCATGGAATATAATCCCAGAAATCATGTTGTATAAACCCCCATGTTTGTGGTTTTTCTAATTTAAGTGCCGTTTCAAACCAAAAGGCTGCTTGCTTAAATTTTCCCTTATTTTTAAAATAATAACCTAATTGGCAACACAACTCGGCTCTCGGTACATCGTAACTAAAGCTCTGAAGCATTGCCAATACTGCTTTTTCTTCCTCTCCACACATAAGATAGCATTTTGCTGTTTCGCCGCATGCAGCTATATTATCTTCAATCCATCCGTGACCTTCTTCCAAAAATATATTAAACTGAATTGAGGCATCTTCGTATTTTCCGTTATCTTTCAATTCTCTCGCATAATAATATTTTCCGCGCGGAGTAAGCTTGGTCCCATTTTTTAAAAGATTTTCATATATACGAAGGTTTCTGCCGCTGTAGGAACTTGATTTCTTTGTATGAGTTATGCATATATCTGAATTTATAATATTTCCCTCTATCGCCAAATATTCATGCACCGGCTCATGCCATTTGAAGTTTCTGCTTCTTTTTGTAAGACGTTCTCTGTAATAAGAAAAAAGCACCTTGTCCTGACTGTCGAACCCGGTGTTATATTTCATCATAACTGCATCAACATCGGATGAAAGCGACTCTTTCAAGCTTATAAGCTTGAGCTTATCCTCAGGTAATATCAGGTCATCAGCATCCATCCATAGTATATAATCCATTGTAGCTTTTGAATATGAGTAGTTTCTGGCAAGAGAAAAATCATCAACCCATTTAAAATCATATATTTTATTTGTAAACTTTAAGGCTTCCTGTTTTGTATTGTCATCAGACCCTGTATCTACAATAATAATTTCGTCTACAATATCCTTAACACTGCCGAGACATGTTGTCAGAGTGTTTTCTTCATTTTTTACAATCATACAAAGACTGATTGTCTGCAGTTAATCACCTCTGAAAATTATTTGTTACTCTTAGAATATGGTAATTTAAGCGATTTGTTACAAATTGTCTGAATATGTTATGTCCTGTAATAGTCAGTAACATTTTGTCTTAATGGGAATAACATATAAATAGCGTAAAAACAATACAAGCATAGCAAAATCGTTTTGCAAATATATAAGGAGGCAAGATAATATGTCACAACCCAATTTTCCAATTATAGACCCGCCAATAACCCGTGAAGATGCCGTAAATCAAATATTAGCTTCCATTGCAATGGAAGAACTCGGCTTAAGTCATATACTCAATACAGAAGGTGAAAAGCTTCAATACATCTTAGGAACCATTCCCGGATTAAGCGGTCCCCCTGCAACTGTTGAAGATGTACTATCAGCAAATGAAAGTATAAGATCGATGTTAGACAGCGTTGCACAAAATCAGCTGTTTTTTAAAACTAAAATGCAAAATGCTCTTTCTTCTTCCGAAATGCAGGGAGCTGCAGGACCTACAGGTGCTACGGGAGCCACAGGACCTTCGGGAGGTCCCACTGGAGCAACGGGTGCCACAGGTGCCACAGGTGCCACAGGTGCCACGGGTGCTGCAGGTGCCGTAGGGGCTACCGGAGATACAGGTCCTGCGGGAGCAACTGGTCCTACGGGAGCTACAGGTGCTACAGGTGCGCAGGGTGTCGCAGGAGCTGTTGGAGCTATAGGCGCTGTAGGCGCTACAGGCGCTACAGGCGCTACAGGTGCCACAGGTGCCACAGGCTCCGTAGGACCTACGGGACCTGCAGGCCCAACAGGTGCTGCGGGAGCTGCAGGTACACCGGGAGCCGTCGGCCCTACTGGAGCTACCGGAACTGCAGGTGCAACTGGTCCTGTCGGACCGACCGGAACAAATGTTACTGATACGACTGCTTTTGCAGCAAATGTTACGGGTGCCACGCTTAATGTTATATTGGGCGGAGTATCGGTACCATTGCCTAATAATCAGATCCTGCCTGCCGGAATAACCGCTGATACGGCAAATGAGGTTTTCACAATTGATACTGAGGGACGTTACCGTATCTCTTACCATGTAAATGTAACTGTCGCTTTGATTATGGGAACAAGAATACTAATTAACGGAACAGGTGTTGTTCAATCCACAGTAAGCTCTTTGGTAGGTCTTTCATCTTTCACTAACGAAATACTCATAGACATATCATCCGGAGATACCGTATCCCTTCAATTGTTTGGATTAACCGGTCCTGCCATTCTTTTAGGGGATTCGGTTGGTGCATCTCTAATGATTATGCGTTTGAGTTAGGGGGTGCAACTATGTCACTGCCTAATTTTCCAAGCACACCTTCTATCGACAGAAGAGATGCAATAAATATGATATTATCCTCCATTGCTATGGAGGAATTGG
>ENA-UOOK01006162-UOOK01006162.1-fermentation-metagenome-genome-assembly--contig:-NODE-6162-length-11630-cov-8.203024_pt1 | contig 11630 bp, 11 predicted proteins | sample MGYA00245777_ERZ724023 | MGnify/ENA primary metagenome ERZ724023 (study PRJEB28704, sample SAMN03018312) | fermentation metagenome | biome: anthropogenic terrestrial biome; feature: soil; material... | reverse complement strand
AAAAGCTCTCTATAATATATAAGAGTAGGTGAAAAGCATGAAAGAAAAAAGCAAGGTATTCCTCGGAGGCACCTGTGCTGAAAGCGTTTGGCGAGATAAACTAATTCCAATGCTCAAAATTGATTACTTCAATCCGGTTGTGCCGGACTGGACGGAAGAATTTATGGCAGAAGAACGCAGACAAAGAGAAATTTGCGACTATTGCTTATATACTATTACACCATCTATGCAGGGAGTATATAGCATTGCAGAAGTTATAGACGATAGTAATAAGAGGCCGCATAAGACTGTGTTCTGCGTACTGAATACAGAAATTCCGATTGCTCAATACTGCTACCCGCACGACAAAATTGCTTTTTCTGCTGGTGAAATGAGATCGTTAAATCAGGTTGGCAAAATGGTCGAGCGCAACGGCGGGAAATACTTTACCAATCTTGAATCTGTTGCAGAATATCTTAATACAGGGAGTTGAGTAATATATGAGTAATAAAGAGAAGAAAGATAGTATAGATATTACGGCGGAGGAAGTAACCCGCCCGCAGATAACTCGGCGCATAGGCACAATGAAGATGGACAAATACCTTGAAGAAGCTCCGAAACGTGGCCCAACGACTCCTGACGTTGTTGGAACCGACGCGCAAGTTATGCAGATCGCCAAAGGCATGGGCCGCAAAACATTCAATAACCCGATGGAATTGGCAGAGTCTTTACAGGGATTTGAAGATTTCTGCGTGAAAAAGAATTTAGCCCCTTCTTTTATAGGGCTATCTATATTCCTTAATATTAGTAAATCTACCCTATTAAAGTATTTTAATGATGAAACAGAATTTACTGTTGAAGTAGTAAAAGATACTATTACTGGAGAATATATCTACTCTAATATAGATAAAAAGATATTTGATAAATATATAGAGTCTACTTATATAGTAAATAATAATAATGGTAACAGTATATCTATTAAAGAGAATATAGAGAATGGTATATATATAGTAGAATACAAAACCTTGACGTTCGCGGATGTACTGGCTCCAATGCGATCACTCATCGAACTTTCCGTGACAAACAAGGGATTTGAGATGAAAAATCCTGCTTTTGCCATATTCGTCGCAAAGAATCGGTTTGGAGAAACGAATCATTATACAGATGAGCAGACAATGGTTATAGAGCCGCGAAACCCATTGGATGACATGAGTGACGAGGCAATTTTGCAGGCGGCTCAGAGCCTTCCAGACGACGAGAGCAATATATCAAAAAAATAATAGATGACGCATAAACGTATTTTTATACATATATTTTGGATAAATATACATCACGGCGCATAAGGAAAAAGTCGGCGCATAAGGGACTTTTAAGAAAAAATTTTGGTGCGCGCGAAAAAATAAAATTCAGCTTTATCATTTGCGGATTCCATCTGAAAAATCCGTTGAAATTGAATCAAAGTCAAAAATTTGGTTTCGGCTCTTCCCTCGTTTCTGCAATTTGAAAAGAATCTAGTTGATATGATTACGCTTGTCTGCTTTCCCTTGCAATGGCTTTTAATCTATAGTGGATACTTTTACCAGTCCAAAATTAAAACTGTTATAGGCTATCTTATAAGGAAAGTGACAAACAATTAACAATACAAAGCAAAAGAAAAGCCGGGGCATTATACCTCGACTTTTTCTTGTTTCACGAAAGTGTAAAAGGTGTTCCGCTTTAGTCCTAGTTGCTTCATTGCCTCCCCTGCCGTCATCTTCCTTGTCCGGTATGCCTCATAGATTTCCTTCCATTGTGGCGGCTTCTGAATGCGCTTGCGGCCCTTGTATATGCCCTTCTGCTTTGCTAATGCTATGCCCTCCGCCTGCCGCTCCAAAATGTTGGCACGCTCAAATTCGTTGATAGCGCCCAACAGTTCAACCATTAACCGCCCTTGCGGCTTTGTTGTGTCAAGCTGTTCCTTCAAGCTGACAAGCTGAACTTTTTTTGATTTGAATTCGTCAATGATATTAAGCAGGTCGGCAACGGAGCGAGAGAGCCGGGAAAAATCCTCGACAAAAACCGTGTCGCCCTCGCGAATGTAGTCAAGCATGAGCTTAAATTGCGGTCTATCTGTGTTCTTTCCGGAACACTTGTCAATAAACCATTTATCTATGCTGTGCGACTTTAAGGCTTCCACCTGCCGCCCCTCGTTCTGCTCCTGTGTACTGACCCTAACGTAACCTATTCGCGCCATTCCGCTACGCTCCTTTCCGATGGATTTTTCTAATTGGAGTTGTTAAGGCTTTTCCTATGTCCCATCCTCTTTTGAGGCGTAAATCAATCGCGCCACCAGAGCCGCCCAATTTTTTGCCCCATTCTTCTATGGGCAACGACTTTCCCTCATATGAGATAATGCGGTTGCTTCTTCTGTTAAGCGCCTGTTGCCGATCTGTCGCCCATCGGCAATTATTGGAGCTGTATCCTTTATCGTTGTTAATTCGGTCGATAGAAAGGCTTTTCTTATAGCCGTGCGAAAGCGCCCATTTTTGGAACGCGGGGAAATCCTCTTTCCACTCTCCACAAACAGTTATCCCACGTCCACCATAACGCGAATAGGCTTCATTGTTTGGACTATAACAGCGTTCTTTCATGTTTATCCATATCCCATAAAGCCTTGTTTTGCTGGCTCCGTGCGTCTGCGTCGTTTTTCTGCACTTGAAGCAACCATTTCCAGTGTTCTTTCGGATTGAAAACAATGTGCGGTTATATTCGGCTCCGCACTTAGTACATACCACATGGTAAATTCCTATGCTGTGATGAGCATTAAGCCGCTTCAAACCGTTGTACGCCGTGACCTTGAAAACGCCGTACGTTTTTCCTATTACACTTTCACCCTCTGGCCTATGACCCATTATGGCATCATCCTCTCAATTAGATTTATGGAGGCGGGCCAGACGTGACCCGCTGGGCGTTCAGATTCTTTCGTTGTCGCTTAGTGTAGCGCTATGGTATTTGGTGCCACACAGGCGAAATCCGTGCCTTAGATGCTCGCCGTTCGTATATTCGGTCAAAATGTCTTTCGAGACGGAAGAAAGAACTTTGTAGTTGTCGCTGCCCTTTTCCGTGAAAGCATCGCGCTCCGCAATCGCCAGGGTAAAGCGGTTATGAATGTCATCGAGTTTTTCTTGCTTTGTCACGGTAATTTTCCTTTCCATCCATTCCCGGCTGTGGTACAATTACCATGCAGCCGGGTTAATGCTTCCCGGTCTGTGCTTTGGCCGTTCACTGTGCTATCAGTGGGCGGCTTTCCTTTTTGCTGGCATCTCGAAATCCACTTCCCACGTTTTGCCGCAGGATTGAAACTGTTGCCGCGTTGTCATCCGCGTTATGGTTTCAATCATCATGTGCTCAACTTGGTTACCGTCAACCGATCTGGCCCAATAGTGATATATCACGTTACCGCCTTCTTTCCGTTTAGTATCTGACTTATTCGGATGACTGTTTATTAACGCTGATTGCTACCCTATTCGGACTGATTCGCTATTGCCTGCCTGTGTTTGCCTGCCGTGTACCTTATACGGACGATTAACGTTTGCGCCTGTGCCTTTTCGGCCCCTGTAATATATGACAGATGCCGGCAAGGATTAACGCTAGTATTGCGCTTGCTATCGTCGTCGCCCCCTCTCACAGGGGATTGCGTGTACCGTCATGCCGGTATCACATCAACTGGGTTGTCCCAGTCGCAGGCATTGCTCTCGTCGTCCAGCAACGCTGGATATTCGTAGGATGGGGCAGTACTTGGCTCATACTGCTTGGCTATTCTCTCTGCCTCTGCCTGTGCTTCGTCCCATTCCGGTGTTGTGTTCCAACGGACGGTATAATCGTTGCCGTCATTATCTGTGGCGTGTGCGTAATACCTGACCGCCCCGTCTGTGCCGTAGTTGTCGGCGTATGCGTCCTGTTGCAATGTGTAGGTGTGGCCTGCGTAATTAACTTGTGTACCCATAATGTAATCTCCTTCTGCCGTTTAACGTCCGGCTGACGTATTAACAACGGATGTTTGTTTACATCCACATCATAGCATTGCTTTTTCAATTTGTCAATAGTATTTTTGTATTTTTATTCAAATATTTTTTCACGCAATATCTAATATATACCATGATAGTATGGGGGGTGTACCCCTATTATATAAGCCACTTTTGGCTCTCTGGCCCTCTTCACCACCCCAAAAATTCAAACTGGAAAAAATACAAAAAATATGAATAGTTAGCATTAATATTCATTTTAAACATGTGCGTAGTCAATGAATGTATTGACAAATCAGAAAAAATGTGATAAAATAAAAGAAATATTGCAAAGCGGTTGCCATTATGGCATAATATTCAATGGTGATATTAAATGACGGTAGGTCAGAGGATACGAGAAATTAGAGAAGAAAAAGGAATGACTTTAGAACAGGTTGGCAATCTCTGCGCATTATCTAGGCAAAGGGTGCAGAAAATAGAATCCTCTGGAAATAATTTGAAGATTGTTACTATACAGAAGATTGCAAATGCACTAAGATGTTCTGTTATAGATATATTGGATATTCCGCTTGGCCTTGGAACAGATAAAAAAAGCGGTTGTTGCGCAAATGCTGAGAATTGTATGTCTTTTAAACCGATAAAGTAAGTTTTAGAGCGCCAAAATTATAGAAAGTTACAGGTAGAGCGCCGTTTAGAAAGGACGGTGGCTCTATTTTTTATGCTTTCGGAAGAAATGCAGGCAGGAAAGGATAAACTCCTGCGTGAAATAAAAGAATATCCGCATATGGATTCTGCGCTTAAAGCCAAAAAATGCCTTGGTTTGCGCACAATTTATGACCATGATAAGGACATAGAACATGCCTTATGGGCCAACTATGAGCTACGTGAAGCAATTTATGAAGAGCTAAAACGTCCAGATTTATCATCAAAAGAGCATAAAAAAGAGCTCAATTTATATTGGCAGACATTTCTTTTTGCGGCTCCATATGATTTTCACAGTTATCTTCTTTACATGGAGAAAGACAGAGAGCCAGAAAAGAAGTTTTATCCGCCGCGAATGGAGGTTCTGCGCCCGATTGTGCAGGATTTGCAGGGCTTGGCAGACGATAAGCTGAATATATATGGGCTTTCACTTCCACCCGGAAGCGGAAAAGCGCAACCGCTTTATAGCAAAGTACTAACTCCAACTGGATTTAAGAATATGGGAGATGTTCACGTTGGCGACCAGTTGATTTCCGGCTCCGGAGAATATTGCCATGCTATCGGTGTGTTTCCACAAGGGATTAAAGATGTTTATCGCGTCGTTTTTAACGATGGCACTTCAACGGAATGCTGCAAAGAGCACATCTGGCACGTTCAAACGCGCGATGACAGGCGAAAAAGCCGCTTTGGAGAAAATGGGCGCTACCGCGATATTCAGTTACAGGATATGGTGAAAAATATTCGTGTTGAAAATGGGCGTAGACTGAATTATTCCATAGACTACGTTGCACCAATAAACTTTGCCGGTAAAAAACTACCCCTGCATCCGTACATTATGGGTGTACTGCTTGGAGATGGCTCTCTTTCCAGCGGGAACTTATCATTTGTAAGCGCTGATTCTGAAATAGTTGAAAAAGTCAAAAAACTGTTGCCGGGTGGAGACACAATTAACCATAAATGCCGAATGACCTATCGCATCAAAAAAGATACCGATAAGCGTAACAGTCGCGGCTTTATGGCAAAGACAAAAACCCAGCAGATTCTTGAGCATTATGGGCTTATTGGCTCTAAAAGTGAAAACAAATCCATTCCACACGATTATATGATCGCTTCTGTTGAAGACCGGTGGGAACTTTTGCGCGGACTTCTTGACACAGATGGATATGCAGGCCAGCATACTGTTGAATATACCACCGTTTCTAAGGCTCTTTGCGACGATGTTGTGTCTTTGGTAAGGTCGTTGGGCGGCAGAGCGACTATTTCAACTAAAATAGGCTCATATCGTAAAAATGGAGTTGCTAAGCAATGCAGACTTGTTTATAGAATTGTGATTATATTTAACAGTTCTGTTACTCCGTTTTCTCTTTCACGAAAGAACGAAGCGATAACCATTAAGCGCGATGTAATTAAAAAATTCATAGATCATGTTGAATATGTTGGAAAACGCGAATGCCAGTGCATAATGGTTGACGATCCGTCGCAACTCTACATAACAGATGACTATATCATCACCCACAATACCACGCTTGTTATTTTCTACTTGACATGGGTTATGGGAAAAAATCCGCTGATGCCAAACCTTTATTCCGGCTATGCAGATAAGCTCTGCCGGGGAACGTTCGACGGAATATTAAGCATCATGAAAGACCCGGAGTATTGCTATAATGAGATTTTCCCGGATTCTCCGATCTCCACAACTAATGCGAAAGACGAAAGCATCGACCTCGTTAAGCCGCAGCGATTTAAGACCTTTACGGCGCGTTCTTTGGATGCAGGACTGACCGGTGCGACCCGCTGCGAGAATATTCTTGTGCTCGACGATGCCGTCAGCGGCATTGAGGAAGCAATGAATCTTGATCGGCTGGATTCCCTATGGATGAAGGTTACAAACGACCTTTTCAGCCGCGCAAAAGAGAGCTGCCGCTACCTTTTGATCGGTACTCGGTGGAGTTGCCACGACGTTTTGGGCCGGATGGAAGAAAGATATGCCGATGACCCGCAATCGAAGTTCATCCGAATCCCGGCACTCGATATAAACGGCAATTCCAACTTTGAATATAAGCATGATGTCGGCTTTTCACGCGCTTATTTTGAAAACATGCGCGATAACATGGATGATGTATCGTGGAGAGCTATCTATCAGCAGGAGCCAATCGAAAGAGAAGGGCTTTTGTACCAAAAAGACGAGCTTCACCGGTTCTTCGAGTTGCCCAAAACGAAGCCAGATGCCATTGTCGCCGTGTGCGACAGTAAAAATCAGGGCAAAGACTACGTTTGTGCGCTATGCGGCTATCTCTACGGAGATTCCGTCTTTATTCCAGACCTTGTTTTCAATAATGGGTTGCCAGAAGTCACAAAGCCACTTGTTGCAAAGCTATGCGTTGACAATAAGGTGAGCCGGATGGACGTTGAGAGCAACAACGGCGGCGAATACTACGCTCAAAGCGTTGACGAGCAGATACATAAACTCGGAGGGTTTACTTCCATCCGAACATTCTTCACTTCTACCAATAAAATTACAAAGATTATCACTGAAAGTGACTATGTGAAAAAGCATTTCGTGTTTTTAGACGAGAGCAAGCAAGACCCAGAGTATAAGAAATTCATGCGAAACTTTTTGGGATTCACAGTCAACGGGAAGGTAAAACATGACGATAGCGTCGATGCCGCCGCTATGATGTCGGAGCTTGTGAAGGGGCTTACAGGTGCACAGATTCACGTTATCGAAAGGCCGTTTTAAGGCCAGAACAGAAACTGTTGTAGTCAAAGGTGCGCCAAGGCTTTAAGGGGCAAATCCACGTGATTCAGCGCCCATTTTAACCGCCTGAATTGTACGTATTGTATAGTGACTTGCAATTTCGTTCAATTTGTGGTATAATATAGAAAACGTGGAAGGAGGAATGCCTTTGGATATTTCGATGCTTCAAATTGGCCCAGACTATCCTTTTATGGGCCGCGAGACGATATATACCTCCCGCACGCGTGAGCAGATCAATGAGCGCACCATTCCGGACATTATAAACGGCGCAATGCAACGCCATCTAAAGAACTACCGTGAATCGGTCTACCTGAAAAATTATCTGCGCGGCGACCATCCAATTCTTCAGCGCACGAAAACCGTTCGTCCAGACGTGAACAACCGTCTGGCCATCAACAACGCAATTACGATTGTGCGCAACGGAAACGGCTATTTTCTCGGTGAGCCGATTCAGTTTACGGCGAAGAAAGAGCAGGATTCCGATTCCGTTCAGAAGTTGAACGATTACATGGACAGCGAGGATAAGTCTTGCGAGGATATGAACGTCGGAGACGATGCAGCCATTACCGGAAGAGGGTTCAGGCTGACCGCAACCGACAAACCAGCAGAGGCTGACGAGGCCCCATTTGAGATTCCAACGTTGGAATCCGAATCAACCGAGGTCATTTACTCCACAAAGGCTGGGCATGAACCGCTTTTAGCTTTTACCCATGCGCCGATTCTTGATGACAATGGCAACGCTTCTGGAGCCACATACACAGTATACGACGATACATATCAGTACACATATGCAGTCAAAGGCGGCCTTGGTTCGCAGATTAAAGGCACGGATCTTATGGAGCCTCCGAAAGCGCATTTCCTTGGTGACGTTCCGATTGTCGAGTATGCAAACAATGCGTTCCGGCTGGGCGATTTTGAAACGGTTATCACGATTCTTGATGCTCTTGACAAGATGTCCTCCGACCGCGTGAACGACGTGGAGCAGATCGTTAATGCCATTCTCGTATTTCAGGGCCTACACCTGAAAACGAAAGAGGAAAATAAAGATGGCATTTCTGACAGCAAGAAACTTGCGGAGACACATACACTTGAATTCCCGGACGATGGCACTGGCAGTGGAAATAAAAAGGTCTACTACGTTTCCTCCAATCTCGACCAGTCGCAGGCCGAAACCCTGCAACAGACCTTAATGAATTACATCTATGCGATTACGGGGATTCCAGACCGGAACAATCGCGCAGGCGGAGGGCAGGACACCGGGGACGCAGTTTATCTCCGCGACGGCTATCAGGCGTTGGAAGTTGTCGCCCGCGTGAAGGAACGCTATTTCCGCAAGGCCGAGCGCCGGACGCTTCGGATGGTATGCCAGATTCTGAAAAGGTTTGACAACATTGACTTACGCCCGATGGATATTGACATTAAGTTCATCCGCAACCGCACAGACAATCTTGTAAACAAGTCCACCGCATTTGCTACGCTCATGGGCACGAAGCAGGTAGCCCCGCAAGACGGAATTTCCCTTATCGGCATTACGAACGACCCGAAGGGCATGGCACAGCGCGGGCAAGAGTATTGGGACGCGCATCCTGAATCCGCCGCGCCTCCCGCTACTGACGCAAATGCGGAAGGGGGCGGGCAGAATGTTACAGCGCAAACAGCAGATGGTTCAGACCAAGCAGCCGTTAGTTGAAGCCCGCTGCCAATATTGTGGCAAGTTGTTTGGGATGCTTCCGAAAAATGTTCCCTATGAGTTGAAGTGTCCGAGGTGCCACAAAGTGAATGTGAAGGAGAAATCGGAATGAAGAAGTTTTTCGATTATCTATACTATTTATTGTGGGCGGCGGTTTCAATAGCTTTTATTTTGCTGAAAGCATTTGGAGCAGTTACATACTCCTGGATATGGGCGCTGGCTCCCCTGTGGGTACCGATTGTAATCGTGCTTATTGGTAGCGTTATATTTGCAGGCATTGCCGCCTTACAAGCTTATCGCAAAAAGTAAACAGTAGAATTTCAGAGCGCCTATGAGCGCCGGTTTTCCGAGGAATCGGATTACTGGCGCTCTTTTTCTTTTCCGTTCAACAGAACGGTAGCCTTTAGCGGTCGGGCTTACGACTGCCACCACAAAAATCAAATGCCCCAACCGTTACTCCTTCGGTATGCCTTAATTTGCGCCGTGGGGAATCCCAGAGGCAGCGGCGCACACATATGGCCTTGATGCAACGGAAGCATAGCGGTCTCCAAAACCGCTTATGGGAGTTCAAATCTCTCCGACCATGCCACAGGCAAGTTTAAGGGCTTCTGCCGATAAAATGACTGGCATAGCGTCCGGTAAAACCCTTCTTTATTGAAAAAATACGGGGGCGAAAACTTGATAAATGACTTTGTTATGGTGAAGCACAAACTCCCGTGGGATTTTCCGTACATCCATCTTTACCCGATAGCCGATGCACACATAGGGTCTGCTGAATTCGACGAAAAGCTATTTAAGTTGTGGGTCCAAACCGTTCAGGGCGACCCTTATGGGTATGCGGTTATTGCAGGCGACATGCTGAACAACGGGATTAAGACTAGCAAAACGAATGTCTACGAGGAAAAGATGCGCCCCGCACAGCAAAAGGAATATCTCTATGAGGCGTTAAACCCAATCAAAGAGAAAATCCTCGGAGCCTGCGGCGGAAACCATTGTTACCGAAATATCCGCGATGTTGACGATGCCGCCGTGGAGGCATACCTGGAGGAGAGCTACGACGAGGCAAAGAAGCGAGGCTATACCCGGACGATGATGGGGCGGATCAGGCCCCTCGCCGAGGTCCCCGTGAGCCCAAGGGACCGGGACGGCCTCCGTCGGGTGGCGGTGAACTCGCCCATCCAGGGGACCGCTGCGGACATCGCACGCAAGGCCATGGTGGACTTCGGCACCCGCTACCCCGCTTCGGGCGATGTCCGCCTCGTGCTTCAGGTTCACGACTCTCTGGTGTGCGAATGCCCCGAGGACAAGGCGTCCGAGACGGAGGAGGCGCTGAGGCACCTGATGGAGCAGGCCGTTCAGCTCTCGGTCCCGCTGCGGGCGGAATCGAAAAGGGGGAAAACCCTTGCGGACGTCTGATCATACTTCATCTGTCTGTGATACAATACCTCCTTGGAGTTCGGAAAACAGAAAGAGAGGTCGATCCCCTTGGTACTGAAGACCCTGAGAAATCATATCCGCTGGATCATGATCGCCATCACCGTGATCTTCGTGCTCTCCATCTTCGGCATGTACGGATTCTCCGGCAGCGGCAGACGGACTCAGGAAGGAGGGCAGAGCGACTACGCCGTCGCCGAGATCGACGGCAAGACGCTCATGCGCTCCACGCTCGAACAGTCAATGCGCCAGTATGCGGAGCAGGTGCACGCTCAGAACATCACGTCGGCCGACATCCCGAACCTGTACCAGGGGGCTCTCGACTCCATTGCCCTTTCGTCCCAGCTGGACAAGGCGTCGAAGGAATCGGGGCTGAAGGCCACGGATGAGGAGATCGACGCCGCCGTCAAGCAGATCAGCGATCAGTTCCCGACGAAGGAGGCCTTCATGCAGTACATGGACCAGTCGGGGATCAAGATGGCCGATCTGAGAAAGCAGATGGGGGAGCAGGTCATTCGGGGCAAGCTGCTGGAAGGGGCGACGAAGGACGTCGCGGTGACCGACCAGGAGATGAAGGACTTTTACGAGCAGACGAAGACGCTGATCTTCCACACGCCCGCGGGATTCCGGATGGACTTCGCCCGGGTGAAATCCCGTGCGGCGGCGGAGACCCTCCGTTCCGCCCTTTCGGGCGGTGCGACCTGGGACGCCGCCGTCGCGTCCGTCGCGTCGTCGGACCTCCTCGAGAGGACGCCGGCGACGGGCCCCGTCTACATGTCCGACGAAGCGGCGAAGGATCGGTTCTCCGCCCTCGCGGACACTCCGGCCGGTGAGGCGAGCGCCCCGATCGAGATCGCCAGCGACGACTTCCTTGTGGCGGTCAAGCGTGCGACGGTGGCCGAGGAGACGGCTCCCTTCGAGGTCGTCAGCGGCGACGTCAAAGCCTATCTCCTTGACGAAAAGCGCAACGCCGCTCAGTCAAAGTTCTTTGCGGACCTGAGGGACCAGGCGAAGGTGGTCATCCTCGACCCCTCTCTCTTCCCAAAGCCGGAACAGGTGAAAA
>ENA-UOOK01006161-UOOK01006161.1-fermentation-metagenome-genome-assembly--contig:-NODE-6161-length-11633-cov-3.681897_pt1 | contig 11633 bp, 9 predicted proteins | sample MGYA00245777_ERZ724023 | MGnify/ENA primary metagenome ERZ724023 (study PRJEB28704, sample SAMN03018312) | fermentation metagenome | biome: anthropogenic terrestrial biome; feature: soil; material... | reverse complement strand
GATATCATTATTTGTTCTAACAGCTTTAATAATTATAATCTTCATGAGTTGCAAAGAAAAAGAAGAAGAAAAAATAAGCTATTCCGTTGGCCAAAATTATGGCGGGGGCATTATTTTTTATATTGATGATACCAAAGAGCATGGTTTTATTTGTGCACCTACTGATCAATCGGAGGGAGCTCCCTGGTCGAATGGAAGTGATATGCTTACCTTTGCAAACGGTGAAGGCTATGGAACAGGTGTATACAACACCAAAATCATAGTCGAGGCTCAAGGCGAAGGTAATTATGCCGCAAAAATATGTTCCGACCTTGTGTTAAATGGCTACGACGATTGGTTTTTACCCTCAAAAGGAGAATGTTTTCAAATGTATTTTAAATTAGCCTTAATGAAACATATGGGCAATTTTGCCGATACTTTATATTGGAGTTCAACCGAATCAAGTATAGGAAATGCTTATTCTCAATATGGTAACGACGGATATCAGCCCTACGGAGGTTATTTTAAATCGGACTTACACCGTGTAAGAGCTATACGGGCGTTTTAAGCCTTTTCACTCCTCTTACCTCCTCCCTTTATTTATATAAAGGTTGGATATGAAACGATAGAAATAGCACCTCAAAAAAAGATTTAACCCAAAAAACACCGGCCTGTTTCTTTATCATTACACATAATTTTGTACCTTTGCAGGCTAAAAATAAAATCAAAAGCGATTGCATCGAATGAAGAATAAATACACTGAATATAAAAGCCTTAATCTAGTAGAAATCAGTAATCATATATTGGATTACTGGAAAGAGAACCAAACTTTTCTTCAAAGTTTACGACTCAGAGAAGGGCATCCACCTTTTATTTTTTACGAAGGACCACCTTCGGCCAACGGTAAACCGGGTATTCATCATGTAATGGCTCGTGCCATTAAAGATATCTTTTGCCGTTACAAAACACAAAAAGGTTTTTATGTCGAACGCAAAGCTGGTTGGGACACCCACGGGCTTCCCATCGAATTGGCGGTGGAACAAAGTTTAGGTATTACCAAAGAAGATATAGGTGTAAAGATATCGGTTGATGAATATAACCAAGCTTGCCGGAAAGAGGTAATGAAATACAAGGATTTATGGGACGATTTAACCATTAAAATGGGTTATTGGGTTGATTTGGACCATCCTTATATTACATTTGAAAACCAATACATCGAAACATTGTGGTATTTGCTGGCACAGATGTATAAAAAAGGATTATTATATAAAGGTTATACCATACAACCTTATTCCCCTGCTGCCGGTACCGGACTCAGTTCACACGAACTCAATATGCCCGGCTGCTATAAGGACGTGAAAGACACAACTGTTGTTGCCCAATTCAAAATCAGTAGCCCCTCTAAATCTCCCCAAAGGGGAGACTTGCAACGACCCGGTTATCAAACAGCAGCTAAGGAATCTTATGAACTTCTCAAATTAAATAAAAAAGAAAATATTAAAAAGCAAACCGAAGCTGAAAGTGTATTATGGACTTGCTTAAAAGGGAAGAAACTTGAAGGCTTTAAATTTAGAAGACAACACATTATAGGAGAGTATATCGTTGATTTTGTTTGTTTACCTAAACAATTAATCATAGAAGTAGACGGCGGATATCATAACCAACCCGAAATACAAACTGCCGACAAAGAACGAACTTTGTATTTGGAAAATTCAGGTTACAAAGTTATCCGATTCACAAACGATGAAATTTTATGTGATATTGACAATGTAATTTCAACAATATACACAGAGCTTGAAAAACGTACTATGCTAAAAGTCTCCCCCTTGGGGGGAGATTTAGAGGGGGCTTATCTCTTAGCATGGACAACCACACCCTGGACTTTGCCTTCTAATACTGCCCTGGCAGTAGGCCCTAACATTGATTATGTGTTAGTAAAAACATTCAACGCTTATTCCGCTAAACCCATACTTGTTATTTTAGCCAAAGCTTTATTACACGCTCATTTTCCTGAAAAAAATGCCGAACTATCGTTCGACGATTACAAAGCGGGCGATAAAAACATCCCTTATCAAGTTGTTGCCGAATGCAAAGGAACGGATTTAATTGGGATACAATACGAACAATTGATTCCATGGGTAAACCCCGGTCAAGGGGCCTTCCGCGTGATAGCCGGCGATTATGTTACTACCGAAGACGGTACAGGTATCGTTCATATTTCCCCTACTTTCGGTGCCGATGATGACCGTGTGGCTAAACAAGCCGGTGTACCTCCGCTGTTTATGTACGACCGCGAAAAGAAACGCCAACCTATGGTCGATAAAACAGGTAAATTTTATAAAATCGAAGACCTCGATCCCGACTTTTTGAAAAACAATGTTAATATCGATTTATACAAAGATTTTTCCGGACGTTATGTGAAAAACGATTACGATGCTAAATCCGAAACCAACGAAACAACTTTGGATATCGACCTTTGTGTTATGCTGAAACAACAAAACTTAGCATTTAAGATAGAGAAACATACACACAACTACCCTCATTGCTGGCGTACCGACAAACCTATCTTATATTATCCATTAGACAGTTGGTTTATACGTACAACCGCCGTAAAAAATCGTTTACTTGCTTTAAATAAAACCATCCAATGGAAACCCGAATCGACCGGAAGCGGACGTTTCGGCAATTGGTTGGAAAACCTGGTCGACTGGAATCTTTCCCGCTCTCGTTACTGGGGTACTCCCCTACCCATTTGGCGTACCGACGACGGTAAAGAAGAAATCTGTATCGAATCGGTAGCTCAACTTAGGCAAGAAATCGATAAAGCCGTTGCCACCGGTTTTATGAAAGAAAATCCTTATCAATCGCATGATTATCAAAATTTCGATTTACATCGTCCTTATATTGATAAAGTTATTTTAGTTTCGCCTTCCGGAAAGAAAATGACGCGCGAACTTGATTTAATCGATGTTTGGTTCGATAGCGGTGCCATGCCTTATGCTCAATACTTCTATCCCCACAACGATATTTCCAAATCCTTCCCTGCCGATTTCATAGCAGAAGGTGTTGACCAAACCCGAGGCTGGTTCTTTACCCTTCACGCCATTGCCACCATCATTTCCGATTCGGTAGCTTATAAAAATGTGATTTCAAACGGATTGGTTTTAGATAAAAACGGGAACAAAATGTCGAAACGACTGGGTAATGCCGTCGATCCCTTCGAAACATTACAAAAATACGGCCCCGATGCCACCCGCTGGTATATGATTACCAACACCCAGCCTTGGGAAAACCTTAAATTCGATTTGGACGGCATAGACGAAGTCAGACGTAAATTCTTCGGGACTTTATATAATACGTATAGTTTCTTCGCCCTCTATGCCAATATTGACTGTTTCACCTATAAAGAAGTGGATATCGCCATTGACCAACGCCCCGAAATCGACCGTTGGATATTATCGGAACTGAATACATTAATCAATAATGTAGATGCTTATTATGCCGACTACGAACCTACCAAAGCCGGCAGAGCCATACAGTATTTTGTGGATGTGTATTTAAGTAATTGGTATGTACGACTCAGCCGCCGCCGTTTCTGGAAAGGCGAATACAACGAAGATAAAATTTCGGCTTATCAAACGCTTTACAGTTGCTTGGAAACCATCGCTAAACTCATGGCACCCATCGCTCCTTTTTTTGCCGAACAATTATACCGTGACCTAAATACCGTCAGCCGAAAAAATACCGCCGAATCGGTGCATCACAGCGATTTTCCCCAAGCCGACAGCCGATTTATCGACCCTGAATTGGAACAACAAATGCAATTGGCACAACAAATTTCATCGATGGTACTTTCACTTAGGAAACGTAATAACATTAAAGTAAGGCAACCTCTTTCGAAAATTATTATCCCGATTTCGGATAAAAATCGCATCCGCCAAATCGAAACGGTGAAAGATTTGATAATGGCCGAAGTTAATATCAAAGCCATAGAATACCTCAGCGACGACAACAATATTTTGGTTAAAAAGATAAAACCTAACTTCAAAACCTTAGGCCCTAAATACGGAAAAAACATGAAAGCCATTGCCGCAGCCATAGCTCAATGTTCTCAAGCCGATATTAACCGTATGGAAAAAGATAAAGAACTTTGCTTGCATATTGAACAAGAAGAAATAATGCTAACTATTGAAGATGTAGAAATCCTTACCGAAGACATTCCGGGATGGATAGTCTCGACCGAAGACAATATTACCGTCGCCCTCGATATCAACATTACAAACGAACTCAAAAACGAGGGTATTGCCCGCGAAATGGTTAACCGCATCCAAAACATACGCAAAGAAAGTGATCTAGACGTAATCGATAAAATCAATGTAACAATAAGTCATCATCCCGAAGTGGAAGAAGTTTTGCTTTTACATAAAGATTATATCTGTTCCGAAATTCTTTGCAATCAGTTAACCCTTGTAAAAGATTTCCAATCCGATATAAGCATTGAATTATCTGATACTATTATTCTTGCTATCGAAGTAAAAAAAGCATAAAAATCAAAAACGTTGCTTTTTATTATATATTAAATAATTAAAGCATAATGAATATATTACATTTTGCTCGTTCGTTATTTTTATATATTTTTGTTTCTCGTAAAACTTTATTCAGTTATTATAAGTAATCTTTCATAAATAAATATAAATTAACCCTCATGGAAAAAAAAGCAGATTTAAAATTAGCCGTTACCATTGATGCTGATAATATCCCTAGCGAATATATTAAAAATATTTTAGAAGAAATTGCCAAGTACGGTTCTCCTACATTTAAACGAATTTACGGCGATTGGACAAAACCAAACCTAACTAAATGGAAATCTGTATTACTTGAACATGCCATCACACCCATTCAACAATATAGTTATACCTCAGGCAAAAACTCTACCGATTCAGCAATGATTATTGATGCTATGGATATCCTTTACGCTGGCAAAGTAGGCGGATTTTGTATCATATCCAGTGATAGCGATTTCACACGTCTTGCATTGCGATTACGCGAATCGGGAATGATAGTTTTTGGTTTTGGTGAGAAGAAAACTCCCTATCCTTTTATAGCGGCTTGCGATAAATTTATTTACCTCGAAATACTCCATTCCGAAGAAGAAGATAATGAAATTCAAACAATTGAATCTCAAGTTAAAGAACCATCAGTACAAAAATCTATTCATAAAATCAATTCCTCAACCATAGCCTTAATAGCAGCCTCTGTTGACGACATTGCCGACGACGACGGGTGGGCCTTTTTGGGCGATGTAGGCAATATGATTATGAAGAAAAAACCCGATTTCGACCCCCGAAACTACGGCTTCCTGAAACTTACTCCTTTGATTAAATCATTGAAATCGCATTTCGATATTGATGAAAGACAAACCACATCTGCAACAATCAAACACGTGTATATTAAAACTAAAAAGAAACCATATGTTCCAAAGAAGAAGAAAAAATAACATTTAACCTTCAAAAGGAAACAATGGCTTTTATTTAATCTCTACCCGGTGCGCGGTTCAAGATAGGGGTGTAGTGTTTCAATGTTCTTAAAACGATGGTTAACACGGCCATAACGGCGAGGCAAAGGAGGGATAAACGTATCCATTGCGGTTGCATAATATTATCTTGTAGTGTAATGGCATAGTAACGTATATAATCAACCAAAGTAAAACAAAGCGTTATGGCAAAAGCTCCCGAATATTCTCTGCGTAAAACAGATTTGAAGGAAAAAGGAATATCGCCTTTTTCAAATTGCTTGAAAGCCGGCACAAAAGCAGGCACTTTCAACGACCATTGAATAAAATCTTCGCCAAACTGTTTTTCCAAATAACATTCTTCGGTAAACATAATCCTTTCGTAATAGAGCCAATATAACAAAGAAGCAATTATAAATAAATATATATTGGCAACAAAAATCAACAATCCCGCCCACATTAAATAATTACCCACATACAAAGGGTGTCGAACCACTGAATAAATCCCTTTTGTGTTTAGTTGGTTGGCTACTTGCTTTTCGCGGTTCCTTCCCGATGTGCCGCGAGGGGTTGTTCCTATGGTGTAAGCCCGAGTCACTATTCCAAGCAATGAAACAACAATCGATAGAATGCTTATCGTTGTCCAAAAACAAGACAAGCCACTACCGAAGAATTGCGAAAACAGTTTATAATTATCAGTGAAATAAGTGAAATATATAAAAGGTAAACCCAATATAAAAACGAACAAAGGAATTTGTCCACGATAACGAAATAAAACATTTCCGTTTTTTTCCAGCGATTGCTTTAATGCCATACAATTATTATCTAAATGAGATTTCTAACTTAGTATTTAAACCGGTTTTTTATTATAATATGGTTTATATTTACGAAACGCAAAAGTATATAAATTTCTCTTATTTTAGTCAAAAGAATTTCGACTTGTACAGCTATAAATATACTCAAGTTATGTAATACCTAAGAATTTCTATAAAATGAATCAAGTAAAATGAATGTTTTCTTGCAAAATCAGAAAATTATAACGACATTTGCCAAATAAAAAAAACAAAACACATGGCTGATTTATCGGTAAAAATCAATGATTTAGAATTTAAGAATCCTGTATTAACTGCATCAGGCACATTTGGATATGGCGAAGAATTCGCCGATTTCATCGATTTGAATCGTTTGGGAGGCATACTTGTTAAAGGAACCACCTTGCATCCACGTGAAGGGAATCCTTATCCCCGCATGGCCGAAACACCTTCCGGTATGTTGAATGCGGTAGGTTTACAAAATAAAGGCATCGATTATTTTATCGAAAACATTTACCCGCGGATTAAACATTATGACACCCATATCATAGTGAATGTTTCAGGCTCGACATTAGAAGATTATGTGGCGGTCGCGGAAAAGTTGAATAATTTGGATAAAATTCCGGCCATAGAACTAAACATCTCATGCCCCAATGTAAAGGAAGGTGGAATGGCTTTCGGTACCAGTTGTGCTTCGGCGGAAAAAGTAACCAGAGCCGTTCGAGATGCTTATAAAAAAACCTTGATTGTAAAACTTTCACCCAATGTTACCGATATTACCGAAATAGCAAAAGCCGTTGAATTTGCCGGCGCCGATTCGGTTTCTTTAATCAACACTTTACTGGGAATGGCCATTGATGCCGAAAAACAAACCCCTATCCTATCGACTGTTACAGGCGGATTGTCGGGTCCTTGTGTAAAACCCATTGCTTTACGCATGGTGTGGCAAACCTATAAAGCGGTTAAAATCCCCATCATCGGATTAGGAGGCATTATGAATGCCGGTGATGCTATTGAGTTTTTCCTTGCCGGTGCCACTGCTGTTCAAATCGGAACCGCTAATTTTATCGACCCTGCCGTTGCCGTGAAAGTGATTGATAGTATTAATGATTATCTGGAACGACATCACGCAAAATCAATTTACGATATTATTGGAATGTTAACAGTGTAAATAAAAATAATTATTATTATGAAAACTTATAAAATGAAATTTTTGTTATTTGGAATGCTATTTTTGGCTCCTACTATTTTAAGTGCGCAAACTGAAAATACTGATAAAAAGAATTCTATTGATACAGCGAATGAAGAAGTTTTTGTTGTAGTAGAACAAAACCCTGAATTTCCGGGAGGAGAGGAAGCACGTATGAAATTTGTGCGAGAAAATATTAAATATCCTAAGATAGCCGCAGAAAAAGGGATTCAAGGGAATGTTTTTGTTGGTTTTATTGTAGAAAAAGACGGAAGCATTACCAATATTAAAATTGTTAGAGGTAAGGATCCAAGTTTGGATGAAGAAGCTCTTAGAGTTACAAAATTAATGCCCAAATGGAAACCGGCAATGCAAAGAGGGAAACCCGTTCGTTGTATCCTAACGATGCCTATTATTTTTAAATTAGATTAACTTTTATAATATGAAATATCAAGAAATAGAATCATCATTTTTCGTCCACAACCGTACGAAGTTAGTAAATTGCGTTGAACCTAACTCTTTGGTGTTACTAACGTCGAATGATGAAATGCCCGAAACAGGCGATCAATATTTCCCTTTTCGTCAAAACGCCGATTTCTTTTATTTAACAGGCATCGATCAGGAAAAGAGCATATTGGCACTCTGTCCGCATCATCCCAATCCTCAATATCGAGAAGTGCTTTTTCTGCTTCAAACCAATGAAACCATTGCCGTTTGGAACGGATATAAATATACAGTGGAACACGCACAACGTGTTTCGGGTATACAAAATGTACAATGGCTCTCAAGTTTCGATTCCATATTGAAGGAAATGGCTTATGCTTCGGAAAAAATATATTTGAATCTGCAAGAGAATTATCGATTCGATACCGAAGTGGAACGTCAGGAACTCCGCTTTTGCAGAAAAATACAACAATTATTTCCTTTGCATAGCTACGGTCGTCTGGCTCCTATATTCACTTCCTTGCGATTACGTAAAGAAAGCGTAGAAATAGATTTAATAAAAAAAGCCTGCGACATTACAGCATCAGCCTTTATACGACTGTTGAAGTTCGTAAAGCCCGGGGTGATGGAATATGAGGTAGAAGCGGAAATGATACACGAATTCATACGCAGTGCTGCCACCGGACATGCTTTTGCACCCATCATAGCTTCCGGAAAAGACACCTGTGTACTACACTATATCAAAAACAATAAAATTTGTCAAGTCGGTGATTTGCTGTTGCTTGATTTCGGTGCATCCTATGCTAATTATGCCGGCGATTTATCGCGAACGATTCCTGTTAACGGAACCTATACCCCTCGTCAAAAACAAGTGTATGACGCTTGTTGGCGGGTGTATGAATATGCCAAAACTTTATATGTGCCCGGTACGACCATCAACAAAATAAATAAAAAAGTATTTGGTATGATGGAAGAAGAATTTGTAAAACTCGGATTGTTCACACAGGCGGAAGCCGACCAACAAGACAAAAACACTTATCCGTTGGTAAGAAAATACTTTATGCACAACATCGGACATTTTATGGGGATAGATACCCACGATGTGGGCGACCGCGATGTGGTTTTCGAAGAAGGTATGGTCGCCAGCTGTGAACCGGGAATTTATATTCCGGAAGAAGGAATCGGCGTGCGTATTGAAACCGACATGCTGATAGCTGCCCCCCCCATTGATTTAATGGCTCAGCTACCTTCCGCTTCGAAGGATATTGAAGAAATGATGAAAGCCTAAATAATATAAACATAACATCAATGTACTAACTAATTTTTTATGGATATCACTAACTTATATTAAGTTTTTTTATATTTTAGCAAAAATTTTATTATCACAAAAATTTAAAATATCTTATTTATTAACAACCTTATCAATTTTTAAAATCATGAATAGTTTACAAAAATGCTTATATCTTTTATCAAGTAGTTTAATAATTCTTTCTTTTAATGGCTGTAAAGAGAAAACACCTCCTGTTTTAGACAGTTTAATTATTAATAATATTACTGATACTAGTACTATATTTTCTGTCAATATAAACAATGATGGTAATGAAGAAATTATTGAAAGAGGTCTTTGTTATAATACAAATCCTAGTCCTACTATTTCCGATAACAAAAAAATTGTAATAGGAACGATTGGATCAATGAATATAACTATCTCAAACTTAAATTCAAGTACAACTTATTATGCAAAAGCTTATGCAACAAACAGTAAAGGGACTTCTTACAGCAATGAAGTTACATTTACAACTCATGTTTCCACAAAATATTTAATGGCTTATTATCCCTTTAATGGGAATACCATGGACGAAAGTGGTAAAGCAAATCATGCTGAAATTTTTGGACCTGTATTGACTACAGATAGAGATAGTAATATTAATTCTGCATATCTATTTGATGGCATAGATGATTATATTGAAGTTTATGCTAATCAATACATTAACCCAAAGAATGAAATCTCATTAATAGCATGGATTAATCCGACGATTAATGGTAATGATTTTGATCATATATTTACAGTTGTTTATAATGGCAACTATGTTCCTTACAGTGCATATAATGTATGTAAATTAAAAGACAAAATGACATTTTGGTTAACAACTGATGAATCCCCTAAGGAAGATTTTGTTGAAAGTGTATCTACAATAATTGCAAATAATTGGTATCATGTGGCATGTACTTATGATGGAAATTCAATGAAATTGTATATCAATGGTATACTTGAGGCAAGCCGTCCTAAAACTGGTGAAATCCAATATAAAAACGCTTCTTTAAAATTTGGACATGCTGTAAAAAATCAATTCCTAACTGGAAAATTAGATGAAATGAGAATTTATAGTAAAGCACTTACTGAAAAGGAGATTAAACAATTATATCAAAAAAACAAATAAAAGTAAAAAATAATGGGATTGGTATTACTATGTTATTAAATTGGCCTAATATAACAAATTGATATTATAGTCTTATTGATTTGTTAAAGTAATAATATCTTTCAACCAAGCATCTAGTGTGAAAAGTTCTTGATCTTTTACAATCGATTCTTTCAACAAAGCGGTATAAACGAAATGCAAATTATTTTCTATACTATCGTCTTTAGATATGACACTTTCAACTATTTCAATTACTTTACTTGAACTTTCATACATTGGCATTTCCGAAATAAAATCTTTCATATAATCATGAGGATTTCTTTTTTGTACAACAGTTGCATTGCAAAACCCTAGTTGAAAACCATACAACCACATTATAGGTTGTGCAACTAAACCACGTAAAATGTCTGTAAATCTGAACGTAACATAAGTTGGTAAATATAATAATGGAAAAAGTTCTTTTCTAATGATTGTATTTTGAGTGTTAAATGGACAAATCGTCCCTTTTGAAAGAACAACCGGATTCCTTTCATTAAAATAACAAGCCTTATCAGATGTAAGACGATAAATAGCATCCACATCTGGATCTTCATCTGCTAATCCTTGCCAAATTCCTACTGAACATTCTTTATAAGAAATTAAATTATTTAAATGAAAATTTGTATTTATTAAATGCAAAGGCAATCCTCTTGGCCAAATTTTTTGTTTAGTATATAATTGATATATATTTATAAAACCTAAATTTTCTTGGATACTATCAAAATTTCCATAAAACTTTGGGAACTCCCATTCTTGTTTAGGAATGTTATCATCATCCGTATCAATTATATAATTTGCTTGACTTTGAATTGCCTTTAAATAACCTATCATTTTTCTAGAATAATGATTGTAAGGCAGAAAATCAATTAAATGATAATTTAATTTCACCTGATCTTTAACGGATAAATATTCAACATTTTCACAATCCCAATCTCTAGGGGATTTTTTATCTCCTACCACAATTAAATGATGATTATTTAATTGAGCAAATTTTAGTACTGCTTCTGTTGGTTGAAATATACTAGTAATAATAATAAAATTTTTCATATAATCGATTTTAATTTATATTCTATTTTAAGAATAATTTTACATAAATATCAAATGTATTTTATAAGTCAATAAAATTATAAATTTATAATAATTTTCGATTGTATTAAAATTAAAAATACACTTAATTATTATAGGCTATGTTCTAATATAGATATTGTAAATTGCATATATTTTTAAATTGTTCCCAA
>ENA-UOOK01006160-UOOK01006160.1-fermentation-metagenome-genome-assembly--contig:-NODE-6160-length-11634-cov-13.138699_pt1 | contig 11634 bp, 10 predicted proteins | sample MGYA00245777_ERZ724023 | MGnify/ENA primary metagenome ERZ724023 (study PRJEB28704, sample SAMN03018312) | fermentation metagenome | biome: anthropogenic terrestrial biome; feature: soil... | reverse complement strand
GTCCCAATGGCTTTTCTATGCCTTTTCGAAATTGCGAACTTTATTGTACTCTATCATTTTTCGGTGAGCTGCTTGACAGATATGAATGTTTGTATTATAGTAGGTGCAATTAGTTGAGGCAAAGACGCTGAGGAATGTTCCCCGGCGTCTTTTTTTGTTTGTCTCAAGAGAAAACGCAGTCTGTACGAAAGGTGGAAGCAAAATGGACGCGGCGGAAAACGAGAAGAGGGAGAAAACCGAATTTGACCCGAGGACACAGCCCATTGTATCCGTTGTGAAAGTCTCCAAACAATTCAAAAAGCTCAGGGTGCTTTCCGATGTGAATCTGGATATTTTCAAAGGGGAAGTCGTGGCGATCATCGGGCCTTCCGGAGCGGGAAAAAGCACGCTGCTCCGCTGCATCAACCAGTTGGAAAGGGTCAGCTCAGGGGACGTGCTGTTTGAAGGGAATTCCATTGTGGACGATCCGAAAAACATCAACATGACCCGCCAGAAAATCGGAATGGTGTTTCAGCATTTCAATCTTTTCCAGAACCTCACCGTGAGGGAGAATATCACAATCGGTCCGAAAAAGCTGAAGAAGAAAAGCGACGGGGAACTGCAGACCCTTTCCGAAAACCTCCTTCAAAGGGTCGGCCTGTCGGATAAGATCGACGTTTACCCCTGGCAGCTCTCCGGCGGGCAGAAACAGAGGATCGCGATTGCGAGGGCGCTGGCCATGGAACCCGACGTGATGCTGTTCGACGAACCCACGTCGGCTCTGGATCCGGAAATGGTGGGCGAGGTGCTTCAGGTCATCAAGGAACTGGTGCGTTCCGGCATGACGATGGTGATTGTAACGCACGAAATGGGATTTGCGAAAGAGGTTTCAAGCAAAGTGGCCTTCATGGACGCGGGAAAAATCCTTGCAGTCGATACTCCCGAAAAAATATTCAACGCTTCCGGCAATGAAAGGATCAACAGCTTTCTCGCAAAGGTCCTGGTTTAAATTTGCAATATGCTGTATACAGTATACCTGAATGTGGAGGGAAGGTTTCATGCAGTCACTGTTTGAAATAGCCTATAAGTACCGGGCCCTGCTGCTTTCCGGTGCCAAAACGACTCTCATTTTGTCGCTGGTTACCACCGTGCTCGCTCTGATTTTCGGCACAATCCTGTCTTTGATGAAAATCGGGAGGATTCACGTTTTAAGATGGTTTGCCAACGCCTACGTCGAGTTCATTCGCGGGACCCCCCTGCTGGTCCAGATTGCGATTGTATTCTACGGGCTTCCGATGATCGGCATCAACTTCCCTTCCGTCGTCATTTTCGGCGTGGACTGCGAAAGGCTGGTTTCCGGCATATTTGCCCTTACGATCAACAGCTCGGCCTATGTGTGCGAAATCGTCCGCAGCGGGATTCAGTCCGTCGACAAGGGGCAGATGGAGGCGGCGAGGTCCATCGGCTTTACGCGGATCGCTTCCATGAGGCTCATCGTTCTGCCGCAGGCCATGCGCAATATCATGCCGGCCATCGGAAACGAATTCGTCACGCTGATTAAAGAGTCCTCCCAGGTTTCCGTCATCGGGATGGCCGAACTGATGTACGCGGCGGATACAATCCGGGGAATCAGTTTCAAGCCGTTTGAACCGCTGATTATCGTCGCGGTCATCTATTTCCTGATTACATTCCCGATCTCCAGCGCCATCCGCCTGGTGGAAAAATCCATGAGAAAGAGTGTCGGATAAGTTCTTTATTATCTGCCTATAAAAATCATCAAATCTGTTTAGGAGGGAATTCAGTTGAAAAAGAAAGCATCAAAAATCCTGTCGGCGTTCCTGGCAGTTTCCATGCTTCTCGCTTTCGCGGGATGCTCCGGCCAGGCGGAAGAATCGTCCCAGGCCAGCTCAGCGGCGCCTTCTTCCGCTTCGGAGGCATCTTCGGGCTCTTCCGGCGCGCAGTCTGCGCTGGACCGCATCAAGGCGAACGGCGAACTGGTCGTGGGAACCGCATCCGGATATCCGCCGTATGAATTTGTAGACGTCACCAGCCCCACACAGGAGGCCGTGGGGATCGACATGGCTCTTGCGAAAGCAATCTCAGACAAAATCGGCGTGAAGCTGAAAATCGAGGATATGGATTTTACGGCGCTGCTTTCATCCCTGACGACCAATAAGGTGGACCTTGCAATCGCGGGCATCAATCCGACCGACGAACGGAAAAAGACGGTCGATTTCTCCGACGTCTACCTCCAGTCCGAGCAGAAGCTGCTGATTCGGAAAAGCGACGCCGGGCAGCTCAAAAGCCTGACGGACTTTAACGGCAAAAGCGTCGGAGCCGAAAAATCAAGCACGCAGGAAACCCTGGCAAAAGCCGAAATGACCAGCTCAAAAGTAGTGGCGCTCGACAAAACCGCCGACCTGGTCATGGAGCTGATGAACAAAAAAATCGACGGCGTGGTGATTGAAAGCACGGTCGCGGAGCAGTATATCCTGAGCAACGACGGCCTTGCGTTCAGCCCGGCGACGTTTAAAAACAAGGTCAAGAACTCCAGCATCGCTTTGAAAAAGGGCCAGGAGGACCTGCTGAAGGTCGTAAACGAGGTCATCGCCGAAAATAAGAGCAACGGCGACTTCGACAAATGGGTCGAGGACTACAGTAAGAAAGCAAGCACAAACGCAAAATAAAACATAAAAGTCGACATTCCGGGCCGGTCCATATGGATTAGGTCCCGGAATTTCGTGAAAAAGGCCGTTTCTGGCATTTAATGCGGTATGCAGAATACGGCATACAAGAAGTTTATGGAAGGAAACCTGCGATGGAAGAACTGAAGACAATCCGAAAAAATACCACTTTATCCGAAAAAGCTTATGAAGTCATCAAAGAAGCCATTATTCTGAACAAAATCAAGCCCGGGGAAATTCTCGCCGAGGAACCTCTGGCCGAACGGCTCGGCATCAGCAGAACGCCCATCAAGGCCGCTTTGCGCAGAATGGTATTCGAGCGGATTGCGAAGGTGAATGAAAAAAGCAACATCGTGGTCTCCGACGTAACGGAAAGGGACATCAGAGACGTGACCGTGGTCCGCACGGCGCTTGAGACCCTGGCAATCTCCCTGATTGAGACGGTCGACCCCGGCCGGCTCGCGGCGCTGAAATCCATCTGCAGAAGACAGGAAAGCGCAATCGCAAACCAGGACACGAGAAAGTATATAAAAATCGATTTTGAATTCCACACGCAGGTGGCCGGGTTCAGCGGAAACGTCTTTCTGTGCGATATGATCCAGCAGGCCAATCTGACCACAAACCGCTTTCTGGTCCTGTCGGGGACTCTGCCGAAATATATGCGCGTCGCGAGCCTCGAGCACGAAAAAATCGTGGACTGCCTGGAAAAAGGCGATCTGCCCGGTGCGCGGGAAGCCATGCGCATCCATGTCTCCAATGTGGACAGACGAATGCTGCGCCGGTAATCGGTTCCGGTAATTTAAAGAGAAAAGGTGCGAATATTGAAATGTCTCTTGCTGAGGCCCTGTTGAAGGATTATGTCGAAACTTCTTTTGAAAAACATCTGCAGAAAGAAACCTGGGGGAACTGCTGGGGCCTTTCCAATTCCATCGGTCAGATCAGGAAAGTCCTGGTGCACAGGCCCGGCAATGAAATTCTGAGGCTCCGGGGATGCAGATACGACGAACAGGCGGGCGCGCTGGTCCTGCGGGACGGCAGGGGCCGCATAAGGAGCTACTGCAAAGCGGAGCAGCCGCCTGACCTTGCGCTGATGCAGCGTCAGCACGACCGCCTGACCGCCGCCCTGCGGGAAAACGGGGCCGAGGTGATTGAGATGGAAAGCATGCCGACAGAATGGACCAACATGCTGTTCCCGAGGGATGCGGCGATGATAGTGCCTCACGGGGCTGTTTTGAGTCGCTTTTCCATGTTCTTCCGGCAGGGGGAAACGCCCGCAATCCAGCGGGCGTTCGGAAAGATCGGCATGCCGATTCTCGGCGCCGTGCAGGGCGCCGGCTGTGCGGAAGGCGGAAGCTTCGCCATGCTCGACCCTCAGACGGCCGTAATCGGGCGTTCCGCCCGTGTGAACCGGGAAGGGACGGAACAGGTCCGCAGGATACTTGCGGAGCAGGGCGTCCAATTAGTCGCGGTGGATCTCCCCGCGAACCGAATCCATTTAGACAGCGTATTCCTCCAGCTTGACAGGGACAAGGCGCTCGTGGATCCGTCCGGATTGCCGCAGTGGTTTCTTGATTTTCTGCGCGGCCGCGGAATCGACGCGATTCCTCTGGATTTAAGAAACCCTCCGCTCACCAACAACTGTATTCCGGTTTGTCCGGGAAAAGTCATCTTCCCGGCCACGGGGCTGCGCACGATGGACCGACTGTCGCACGCGGGGGTCGAAGTAATCCCGGTGGACGTTTCAGAGCTGAACAAAATGGGCGGGGGAATCCACTGCTCCACGCTGGAACTGATCCGTGACGACATTTGAGAAAACCACCGTGAGAACAAAGTTCTGTAAATGGAAGGTGCATGTTTTGGATTCAACCTATGACGAAATCTTACGACTGACCAAGCAGCTGGTCGCCATCCCGAGCGTGAACGGCACGGACGGTGAAAGGAACGTGGCGTGCTTCATAGAAAAATACCTCAGAAAAATCCCTTATTTTGAGCGGAGGCCGGGGCAGGTGGTCGTTCAGGAATTGCGGAACGACCCTTTAAAGCGGGAAAATGTGTTTGCGCTTCTGAAGGGGGAAAAAGGGAAAAGTAAAGACACGATTCTTCTGCACGGCCACATGGATACGGTCGGCGTGGACGACTACGGGGCCCTGAAGCCCTACGCGTTTGACTGCGACGGCCTGAAAGAGCGCCTTTCTGGGATGCCCCTCCCCAAAGAAGTGCGGGCGGACCTCGATTCGGGCGACTGGCTGTTCGGGCGCGGCGCCTGCGACATGAAGGGAGGCGTGGCCGTTTTTCTGGTCCTCCTGAAAAAGCTCAGTGAGCATGTCGAAGAGATGGAGGGGAATATCCTGCTCTCCGTAAACCCGGTCGAAGAAAATTCACATACCGGCATCCTCCAGGCGCTCGACTTTTTTGAAAAGCTCAGAGCCGAAGAAAATCTCCGCTATCTCTTCGCAATCAACAACGACTATATCTGCCCCGCCTTTCCGGGTGACAGGACCAAATATGTGTATGCCGGCACCGTAGGCAAACTGCTCCCCTGCTTTTATATCTTCGGCAGGGAAACGCACGTCGGGCAGTGCTTTGAAGGCTTCGACGCGTCCCTGTTTGCGGCGGAACTGGTGAAGGAAATCAGCCTGAACCCGGATTTCTGCGACTCCTACCGAGGAGAATACACGCCCCCGCCGTCCGTGTTGAAAATCAAGGACCTCAAGCCGCAGTACAACGTTCAAACCGCTTTTTCCGCATTCGTTTACTTCAACTTCTTTGTTCACGACCGACCCGTGCAGCAAACCGTAAAAATGCTGAAGGCGGCGGCCGCGAGCGCCTTTGAGCGGGTGACGGATACCGTAAACGGGCGGTTCCGCCGCTACTGCAGCCTGAGCGGCACGCGGTACATAGAAAAGAAGGCCGTCTGCCATGTTCTGGATTACGCGGAACTCTTCAGCCTCGCCCAAAAAAAGCACGGGGGCAGTCTCGCGGAGCTCACGCGCAGTCTTGCGGAAAAGCTCCTCGCCGGGGGCCTCGACCAAAGGGAAATCGCCCTGAAGATTACGCAGAGGCTCTGCGAGATTGCAGAGATAAAGGCTCCGGCGGCCGTGCTTTTTTTCGCGGCGCCCTACCTGCCGCACAACACCCTTCACGAAGAGATTCCCGCCGAGAAGAAACTGATGGACCGGATTTCTTCCGTCATGGAATCCTGCGGAAAAGAAAACGGCGAAACCTATCGGATGCTGCGCTTTTTCCCCAGCCTTTCGGACAGCAGCTACCTGAAAATCGACGACGACAGTGCGTCGCTGGAAGCGCTGATTCAAAATTTTCCGGAGTACGGCACGGTTTACCCGCTGCCGCTCAGGCAAATCAAGCATTTAAACATTCCCGCGCTGGATTACGGCTGCTTCGGAAAAGACGCGCATAAATGGACGGAGCGTGTCTACGCCCCCTATTCTTTCGGCGTCCTTCCGCGGTTTCTTATCGAGACGCTCGAAGAATTCCTCATGAAAAGCCGCCCCTTTACGGGGAAAGAAAGAAGTCAGTTAAAATGAGCAAATTAAGCATGTATGAAAGATGCAGGAAAGTGATGCCCCCCGTGGCCAAGAGGGCGACCACGCTGGGCGTAGTCCGCGGAAGAGGATGCTACCTCACAACGGAAGACGGCAGAAAGATTCTGGATTTTGCGAGCGGCGTGGCCGTCTGCAACCTCGGCCACAACCACCCGGCCGTCGTGCGCGCGGCGGCCCAGCAGATGCAGGAGCTGATCCACGGCGGCCACAACGTGGTCTATTACGAATCTTACGTCCGGCTGGCGGAAAAGCTGGTGGAAGCCACGGGCGGAGATACCATGGTGTATTTCAGCAACAGCGGCGCAGAGGCGAACGAGGGCGCGATAAAACTCGCCAAATTCGTCACGGGCCGGCCGGCTATCATTTCCTTCAAGGGCTCTTTCCACGGAAGAACCCTCGGCTGCATTTCCATCACGGCCTCCAATTCGGTTTACCGCAGGCGCTATGAGGGCCTGCTGCCCAGCGTCTATTTTGCGGAGTACCCCTATCTCTACAGGAGCCCCTACGCCCTCAGGGAGGGCGAGACCTGCCCGCGCGCTTATTTTGACCAGTTCGACGACATGTTTGAAAAGCTCGTCGACCCCTACTCCGTCGCGGCGGTGATAATGGAGCCCATCCAGGGCGAAGGCGGATATATCGTGCCGCCGGCCGAGTTCGTCCGTTTTATGCGCCGGCTGTGCGACCGCTATGGAATCATGCTGATTTTCGACGAAGTGCAGACGGGATTCGGCAGAACGGGAAAGCTGTTCGCACAGGAACATTTCGGCGTGCGGCCGGATATTTTCTCGGCGGCAAAGGGAATCGCCTCCGGGTTCCCGCTCAGCGCGGTAATCGGGAAAAAGGAAATCATGGAAAAATGGACCCCCGGCGCCCACGGCGGAACTTTCGGCGGCAATCCGGTCTCCTGCGCGGCGGGCCTTGCAACGCTTGAGGTCCTCCAGAACGGGGCCATCGCCAACTGCGCAAAAATGGGGGCCTACTTTAAGGAAAAGCTCTTCGCCCTCCAGAAGAAATACCCCGCAATCGGCGACGTGCGCGGCCTCGGCCTGATGCTCGCAGTCGAGCTGGTCGGGGAAGGGAAAGCGCCGGATAAGGATCTGACGAACAGGGTCCTTGCGGGATGCCTGCGCAGAGGGCTGCTGCTGCTTTCCTGCGGATGCCACAAAAACGTGATTCGATTCATCGCGCCGACCATCGTCTCAAAGGCGGAAATCGACAGGGCCGTCGAGATACTCGACGCCACTTTTGCCGAGGAAACGCGGAATTCATAGAAAGGACGCCGAAAATGAAGTTTCAATTTCATCTCCCCACGGCAGTGCATTTTGGAAAAAACTGTGTAATCGGCTCCTCTTCCGAATTCTCCGAGCTGGGCGCAAAGGCGTTCCTGGTGACGGGAAGGCATTCCGCCCGGGTTTCGGGCGCGCTTGACAGTGTGGAAGAGGCCTTCCGCCACGAAGGGATCGAATGGACGCAGTTCGACCGAGTCGAGAACAATCCGTCCCTCAAGACGGTTCAGGAGGCCGCGGCATCCGCGCGGAAATCCGGCGCGGAATTCATCGTCGGAATCGGCGGCGGGTCCGCCATCGACGCAGCCAAAGCCGTGGCCGTCCTCGCAGCCGGCGACATCGCGCCGGAGGATCTGTTCCGCAATCGGTTCGACAAAGTCCTGCCCATTGTCGCCGTTCCGACGACCTCCGGGACCGGGAGCGAAGTGACGCCGTACAGCGTCCTCTTATGCCCGGAAAAAGAGACCAAGCTCAGCTTCGGAACGGAAAAGACTTTTCCGCATATCGCCTGTCTCAATCCGGCCTATACGTACTCCCTCGACAGGAAGAACACGGTCAATACGGCGGTCGACGCCTTTACCCATCTGCTGGAAAGCTATTGCAGCAAGCGGAGCACCCCGCTAAGCGCGTGCCTCGCTCTGGAGGGCCTCGCCTCCTTCGGCAGGTGTCTGCCGGCTCTGCTCGGGGATTCCGTCGCCGAAAGGGAGCGGGAACTGCTCATGTACGCGTCCCTGCTGGGCGGCGCGGTCATCGCGCAGACGGGCGTGACCATCGCGCACGGGATGGGCTACTGCTACACCTGTTTTCACGGGATTCCCCACGGAAAAGCAAACGGGCTGCTTATGAAGCCGTACGTGGAATATGTCGCGCGCCTCTGCCCTGAAAAGATACGGAAAGTGCTTTCCACCCTGCGCCTGAAAAGTGCGGAAGAATTAACCGAAGCGATTGCCGGGCTGGTCGGGAAGCCTCCGGTCCTGTCCCCCGAAACCATAAAAAAATACACGGAGCTGACGCTTCTGCAAAAGGGCAGCATCGCCAACACGGCCGGGAACATGGGCCCGGAGGAAATCCGGGCTCTCTGGGAAGCCACACAGAAAGAGGCCGTCTGAAATGGGGTATGTCAGTAATTCGACCGGCGTGCTTAAAAAGGTCATGATGGCCAGGCCGGAAAATGTCCGTCTGCAGCCGATCAATGTGATTTCGGACCGCTGGATCGCCCGGGGCGGCAAAATAGATGCCGCCGCCTGCCTGCGGGAACATGCGGAGCTGGTGGAAACCTATGAGGAAAACGGCGTGGAAGTGCACTTTGCGCCCACGAGAAAAGATTTGACAAACCAGGTCTTTGCAAGGGATTTCGGGGCCTGCGTCGCAGAAGGCTATGTTTTGGGCAGGTTCCGCGAACCGATCCGGTTCGGCGAGACGGGCGTGTATGAAGCCGAACTGAAAAAGCTGGGGGTCCCCTGCGCGGCAAAATGCAGAGACGGCGTCTTCGAGGGCGGCGACTTCTGGTTCCTCGACAATAAGACGCTTGCGGTCGGCACGGTGGCCCGGACGGACGCGAAGGGCTTTGCCTCTTTGGAAAAGCAGCTGAAGCCCCTGGGGTACCGGATGATCCGCGTCCCCTGCCCGAAGGACAACCTGCATCTCGACATGTGCTTCAACATCGCCGCCGAAAGAGTCGCGGTTGTCTGCAGGGACGCGCTCCCCGATTTTTTTCTGAAGATGTTGAAGGAACGGAAATTCGAGCTGATCGACGTCGCCCAGGAAGAGGTCTTCCAGCACCACTGCAACATCCAGTGCATCGGCGCGGGCCGCGTGGTTTCTTTCCGCAGCAACCGGGAGGTGAACGCAAAGCTCCGCGCCCTCGGCCTTACGGTGCTGGACGTGGAGCTGCATGAAATTCTGAAGATGGGAGGGGGGCCTCACTGCATGACCTTTCCTCTCCTTCGGGACCCTTAAAGCGTTTTTCGCCGGGAAGGGCGGCCGAAAGTCCGTCCTGCGCCTGAAATCGGATTCCCTGAATTGTGCGGTGACCGGCCGGTCGCCGCATTCGTTTTGTCCGGGCCGTTCCTTCCATCATGTTCAGTCGATAAACAAAAGGCAGGGAAAGGACTTCCGCGGGCCGTCCTGCTCCCTGTCTCATGTTTTTTGAAAGTTCATTTTTGATAACGCCGCACGCGCAGTTCCGCCCCCGCTTCGCGCGCGATTTTTCGGCACGCTTCTATGTCGGCCCCGGGCAGGATGTCCACCACAGTGAACACCACTTTGGGGACCTGCCCCGCGCACCGGCGGGCAAAATCCAAAAGCCCGCCGAAGGCCGCTTCCCCGTACGCGGGGCGGCAGAGCCTGTTATACTCCCGGGCATTTTTGGCGTTCAGGCTGATGGAAACCGTATCGACAAGGCCGTGCAGCTTCGGCGTGATGTCCGTTTGGTAAGCGAGGTTCGCGAGCCCGTTGGTGTTGAGGCGGATTGGGATTCTGGAACTTTCGCGCACATGGCGCGCCGATTTGAGCAGCACATCGAGCGCGAGCGTGGGCTCCCCGAAGCCGCAGTACACGAGCTCCGCATACTTCTGCAGGTTGAGGCGGTCGAGGCTGCGGTTCACCGCCTCTGCGGTGGGGTCCTCTTTCAGGCGGAGGTCGTAACCGGCTATCCCCCGTTTTCCCCGCCGCAGGCAGAACGTGCAGTTGTTATTGCACCGATTGGTGAGGTTCAGGTACAGTTTATCGGCAATGCCGTAGCAAATCGTCATGGTATCGGGAGGCCTCCGTTTCTCTTCTGATTTTTTCATTCCAGTGTATCGCGCATCTCTTCGGGGCGCTGCAGGCGCCGGCTTTTCCGCCGGGCGAAAAGCTTCCCCCGCGTTCTTGGGAGCCGGGCTCCCGTCACAGACGCAGGGCGGCGCCGGCTTTTTCGAGCTCGGCGACGATTTTTTTCATTACGGCGGAGACGCGCCCGTCGGTCAGCGTGCCTTCGCCGGACCGCAGCACGATGCTGAACGCCACGCTCTTTTTGCCGCCCGCAATCTGCTCGCCGCGGTAGACGTCGAACAGGCGGACCTTCTCGAGCAGGCCGCCCGCGCCGGCGCGGATGGCTTTCTCCAGCCGGCCGACGGGCACGCCGTCGTCGCAGACGAGGGCCAGGTCGCGCGCGACGGCGGGGAACTTCGGCAGGGGCGCATAGGTCTTCTCCATCCGGGCATGGGCGGCCAGCACCTCAAAATCCAGCGAAAAGCTGACCGCGCGGCCCTCCATGCCGTAATTGGTCGTGACCTCCGGGTGCAGCTCGCCGAGCACCCCCAGCGCCTCGCCGCCGACGGAAAGCCTGGCGCAGCGCCCCGGGTGGTAGCTGTATTCGTCCGCGGCGGCCTCGATCTCCCAGTCCGTGATGCCGAGGCGGTCCAGCAGCTCCTCGACCATGCCCTTGGCGCGGAAGAAATCCGCCCCTTCGCCGTACATGCCGCAAATCAGGATTTCCCGCTCGTCGGGGAGCCTGTCCGGCGCGGTGGGCAGATAGATTTTCGCCAGCTCGTACAGGCAGGCGCTCTCGTTGCGGTTGTGGTAGTTCCGGGCCAGCGTGTCCATCATGGAGGGGAGGGCCACGGTGCGCATCCGGCTCGTGTCCTCGCCGAGCGGGTTCGCAATCGTGACGGAGCGGCGCAGGGGGCAGTCCTGCGGCATGCGGATTTTGTCGTAGTCGCGGGGGCCGAGGAACGAGTAGGTCATGATTTCGCTCGCGCCGAGGGCCCGCATCAGCTCGTCGACGGTATGCCTCAGCTTCTGGCGGGCGCTGTATCCGCCCTGCGCGCCGCCGCGCAGCGGGGCGCAGGGGATTTTGTCATAGCCGTAGAAGCGGGCGATCTCCTCGGCGATGTCGGCCTTGTGCTCCAAATCCGGGCGGAAGGTGGGGACCAGGACGTCGTCCCCGTCGAACCCGCATCCGAGCTTTGCGAGGATGGCCTTCATCTCGTCCGCGCTCAGCGAGATGTCGAGGAAGCGGTTAATCCAGTCCCGCTCCAGCGGAATCCGGCGCCGCCGCTCTTCAAAATTTTTGACGCGGACGTCCCCGTCCGTCACGTCGCCGGCGTCCAGCAGCTCCACCAGCTCGCACGCGCGGTCGAG
>ENA-UOOK01006159-UOOK01006159.1-fermentation-metagenome-genome-assembly--contig:-NODE-6159-length-11634-cov-18.032473_pt1 | contig 11634 bp, 23 predicted proteins | sample MGYA00245777_ERZ724023 | MGnify/ENA primary metagenome ERZ724023 (study PRJEB28704, sample SAMN03018312) | fermentation metagenome | biome: anthropogenic terrestrial biome; feature: soil... | reverse complement strand
TTTGAGTAAATCTCATAATCTCACCTCTATTCGTACCGGATAAATCGGCTTATATATCTTTCCACTGTATATTCAAATGCGTCTAATGTATCAATATCGCTTGTGCCATCATCCAGGCGCTCATCATCAACAACGTTCTTAGGGTTCCATACGGCCGTACACCATGCCGTTACAATCGTATTGCAATTATGTTCCATATAAAATATTCTACCCTGTGCCATAAGCCTTGTGGTTAGCCTTATACGATCATTTATCGTAGTTTTGAGTGCGTTCTCTATTCTCAACCACCCAAGGCCTTTCTTTCTTGCGGTACTTCTTAGCCCGGCTATTAGCGTTGTTTCTGCATTATCACAATACACATGGATTATGTAGCCATATGTGTTTATAATCCTTAAACAAAAGTCAACGAAGAGTTCACCGAGTGCATCCGGATCTATTTCTCCGGTCCGGCTGTCTTTTCTCAGGTGCCTTTCAGATGCTAGGACAACAACATTATTAAATCCTCTCGTAATTGCTGTAGCAACAAATGCGTGTCCCGAACCGGTTCCACCGAAGTCAACCCCAATATTTATTTCCATTATGTCCTTCGGCTTTTCACGCAATAAAAAACGATACATTTTACCGCTCGTATCGTCTGCAAATTGTCTATATATAAGTCCTTCTGCTACACAACGTAGCCCTTTAATATCTCTAAGGTACCAAATACTGTTTTCATCGTATTGGCTCTTAATTTCTTCTTTGCGCTCTTCGGGGATGGTTACATTGTCTTCTATGGTAAAATGCTCATAATTGTATCCACCAAGTAGCTTGCCTTTTTCGTGCTGGCTTGCGTACCTGTCTATGTAGTCCGTATATATTTGAGCGTTTGGATTATCCGGGTTAAGGTCCCAAAATATTTTGCGGTTATCGGCTGCTAATTGCCGGTTAAAGGCCTCTTTGATAAATGTATCATGGTGTAAATTGATTTCCGTTGCTATCCACATACCATAAGAGTTTCCGCGTATCTTTTGAAAGCTATTGGCTTTGGCTCCTCCGGCGAATATCACAATCTTTTGCTTACCTTTTGTATCAGGTCCTTTTATAAACAAGCAATCATTATCTTTGTACTTGCCCCAGTGGCTTTGCCCCCTGAAGATATGTTCCAAACCGAAACCGTTTGCATCGCCAATATTAAGTTTAGCATTGGCTACCGTGGATCCAGATGCTAAGTGTATCCTATCAGATGTAGTCTTAAGTTCATGAGCAAATGCATACACATTGTCAATAGTCTTACCGGCTCTGACCGCTCCCTCTGCAACGTTATAAGTATTGTCTTTACATTTACGTATATATAGCCTGTGCTTGTCTCCAAACTCAAAATGGATGGTTTTCTTTTTAATTATCTTTGCCATAGATATCACCATCCACATCTGATAAATCTTCTATTTCCTGGTTGTTACCTGTCAGTTTATCAGTTTGAGCTTTCAAAAGGCTAATGCGCTGCCTTTGCTCTTCGGTAACCATATCTCTGTTATTGTTAAGTAGCTCGTCATATTGCCGGATCATGCTCTCCAGCGTTTTCATAGCCCTTGATTGAGCCTGAAGAAAGGTTGCGTGCTTATCCCAGGCCTGTTGTACTTCCCACTTATTCTTTTCTGAAGTCTCGCCATATCCATGCTCTATCTTTTCTATTGTCTTATCCTTTTGGTCCTTAACATACATCAACTTCTGTGCCCGGATAATAGCAGTGTACTGCAGCTGTATATTATCCCACAGCAGGTCAAGCGGATCCGCTGATTGAATAGCACCCATAATCTCTCTTGTTTCCTCAGGCAGCCACTTAGCAAAGAAACCATGTTTCTCCGCATTCTTATTTCCTTCCGGAGCTGCACCGCCTTTATTCCCTACTGCATTCTTATTGCCGGGCTGCCCACCTTTTTGTGTGCACACCTTTTTGTTTTTTGTATGCACACCATTTTTTGCATCCCTGGACCAATTATATCTGGTCTTCCAGGATTTAACTGTATTTAATGATACATTATATTTCTTGGCAATATCTTTATATTTCATGCCATCCATATAATCAATTTCAGCTAATTCGTAATTTGGCGCTCTTACTTCATTCAATGATCACCACCTCAATCGTGTTTGTTTTACTGTATGAAAAAAGCACCCCGAAGGATGCCCTTTATAGTTTTTACTCCATTGTTAAAATTGCACGGTATACAACGCCTTCATCTTCTGTCCCTGCCCATGGTCTGCTCGCTGTCCTCTCGGCTAAGCATGAGTGCCTATATTAAAAATATTGGTGGCCGTAGCGGCTGGCCTTTATCGCCATGATATCAGTTACCGTCTATCCGGAGTTTATAAGACTTATGCAGGATATTATAGTTTACTCTGTGAATCTCATATTGCTGCGGTTTGCCTTACGCTGGTATCGCTTGCCACTTAGTCAGCCGTCAAGCTGTGACACTCAACGGCCGTATATATTAAAGGAGAATATGAAGCCTTTTTATAATCCTTTACACTACTATACTATCAAACAATATAGTGACATAACGTGACACTTTTACTTTATCCCATCTTTTTTTAATCGTCTGTAGTATATTTGCTTTACCGCATCTGCTGTATACCCTTGTCCCAACTCTCTTGCTATCTGGTGCCAATTGTGGCCTGATACACACTTTAAAAATATAACCTGCCTTGCTATGCTGTCGTCTATGCCGTCTATGTACTCTAGTATCCTCCTACGCTCTATCTGTACTCTTGCAAGTATTCCGCGGATAACCGCTTCGGTGTCTGTTATCTGCACCGCTAAGTCCCCGACTTTGTCAGATGTCCCGGTAACAAAAGGCATCCCGGTAATCTCCTGTCCTTTTATCAGTGACCTGCATTGTAGGCGGTTAAGCTCTTTCTGCCACATCTTAATCTCTCTGTTTAATTTATATATTTGGTTTAGTTCATCTTTTGTCAATTCCTCACCCCTCCACCGCAGGCTCTCTCTTTATATCCACAATTTCGTCATCTATCAACATAGATTTTATAACTTCGCTATCGCAGTCCAGCCTTACGTTTATCTTATTTTCTTCCGTGCATTCGGTATCAAACTTAGTGCACCATCCGCAAGGAGTTTGATACGTGCAAAATGTAGTACCTGTCATAGATTTCTACCTCCTAACTTTTAGTTTTGCTTCACATGTGACTGCTGTTTATGTTCGGCACGTAATTTAGCCCAACAGGCACTGCATAACCCTTGTTTCGCGTAATACTCCCGGTCTATCTTTAAATACTTGCTAGGGTCTGCAACTTCTCTTTCTTCTGCATGACCGCAGCTCATGTTAAATAAAATATTCATCCTGTTTTGCCTCCTCTAAATCTTAATTTTACTTGCTAACATTGCCTGCACTTATCAGTATCCTCCAGCTTGCACATTTCACACTCCATCTGCTGTAGCTTTATTCTCTGCTCCCCGAGCTTGGAACAATTTTTCTTGGCTTCACGCTCCCAGAAGTCACACTCTTGCTGGAGCTTATCAATCCTGTAAGCAAATTGGCATTCATCCGTTCCGTATTCGCCGCAGTATTCGTGTTCATCATTTAGATACTTTCTTTCCAATTCTGTTATTTCTTCCGGCGTTAATCCGGTCTTTCTGTATTGCATAAGTTCAAATAAATCTTTCAGAGTATCTTCTCCGCTTTTCCCGTCACCGTCCACATCTAATATAGTTTTTATATCCTCTATTTCCTCTGGTGTTAATCCTGTGTCCTCATAAGCAGATAGTTTATTCAATGCGTCTGTGACAAGGTTAAATTCTTTAAATTCTAAGTTTAGTTGAAAATTGGCACTATCCACTCCTATAATGTCAGTATTTCCGTATTCGTCATGCTCTGTTAATCTCTCCATGGCTATCTCCTTTCATAGGCTAACTTTTAGTTTAACTTACCAAATTTATTAATGTACTTATCAAGCAAAGCTTCACGCTTTTTGATTATATTCTCTCTTGCTGTAAGCACATCATAATAATGCTGATTGGCTTCTTGCATAATAACTTCGTCTTTACAAATGTGTTTTGAAAGTTCTTTCTTCTCTTCATTGGACATTTGCTTAATGGCATTGACAATGTCAGATGTATTCAGTTTTATTACCATACCTTTACCTCCCTAAATGATAATTTCGCTAACTATTCCATATACGGTTGGTTGAGATAATTGTCGCTACATCTTCTTTTACATTGAGTACATGGACTAGGATAACCGTACTCTACTTCATTCTCATACTCTCCATCGTGCTGACAGCCTTTGCATGGTTCTTTTTGCTCGGATAAAACAAACTCCTTAATTTTCTCAGCTTCGTCTATCTTCAGCCATACTCTTTCTGCATCAACTCCCGATCGCATAGTTCTCTGTTCTTCGTGTAGCCTTGCTATCTCCGCATCTATCTTCTCGATTAAACTCATTCAGACACCTCCTCATCTCTTTCAAAATTTTCAACCATTTCTAACTCGCGTTCAATCTCCACGCTATTAAACTCTGAAAAATCACCCTCTGAATCCATAAAATCAATGCATGAATATCTATCTCCATGACTGTCAGTAACTCTGACAAGCACCGCATCGTAACCTTCGCTATCCTGTATCACCCTTACAATCTTGACTGACTTATCGCCATGATACCTATGATAGTCTTTTATTTTTTGCTTTACCGTATCGCTTAGCACTATACTCATTTAACAACCCTCTCAATCACTCGTTTTTCTCCAGTTGTCTTATATCTGTCCGAATCGCCTTTTGCTTTAATCGTTATATCCTCAATGGTGCAATCCATCATTCCAGCTATGCAACATAAGGCGCTAAATAATTGCCTTGCTTTCTTTAAGTTCTCGTCAGATTGTTTCGGCGGTGTTTGTGCTGGTCCTTTTTTCTTATATACGGTACTTCTCCGCTTTTGCTCTTTTTGAATTGCTTTAATTTCTGCCAGTTCATCTATGATACTGTTTGTGTTTTTTATTGCCTTATTTTCAGTAGGACAAAAATATCCACTCTGATTTGTTAAGTCCCTACGCATATTCTTTCCTCCTATTCCGTGTATGGTTGGCTAAAATATCTTGCTAAGTCCTCTTTATTCTCCATCTGGTCACAGGCTTTATAAATTGGACACGTGCGACAGCTCCCAATGATACACTTATCAGTTACGGTTTTGATAAACTCTGCCAAACTCTCATTACTCTCTCGGATTTTATCTCCGATAGTGAGAGACTTTTTATCCAATGTAGGTGTTATTACAGCATCCAGTCTATTACAAGCATCCGTCCATCCCTGGTTGTATTGACTGTAAGTATCGTAATTTCCCGGTACTTTGTAAGGGTGTTCTTTTTGGATTTCTTCGATTATCTTTAATATTTCATCCATGGGATACCTCCAATAATTCAAAATAAAAAGAGTAGGCTCCCCTACTCTAATGTTTTTGCAAATTTTCCGTTTACCCTATGTTGTTGCTTTGCATACTTACTAAGCTTTTTCTTAGTTTCATCATTATGGCTTCTGTCGATATTCTTAAATTCTAATAAATCATTAACAAGTCCGCTTTTGAGCCTTTGCCACTGCAATTTGTAGTGTTTCGTGCAAAGTCTGTATTTACTGCTTGTCATTTCTTCACATTCCGGATATAGGCATTTTTCATTAAGCCTTACTCTATGGTTGTGGTCACCAGAGTTTTCGTGAATGCTTGTGTGTTCTGATTTTATTAGTAATTCAAGATTTTCTATTCTATTATCTTGCTTATTGCCATTAATATGATGAACATCTTCGCTCTTTAATAAGGGTCTGTCTATGTATTCAGACATAACTAATCTGTGTTCTAGCACATATCCCTTTTTGTTTGAGTTTGGATGTGATGGGTTCCATACTTCTATATATCCGCCTGCGTTAATTCTTCTCTCGCCTTTATTGTTATAACCTTTCTTACCCCTATGCGCTTTAATCATATTTTCTTTGCATTTTTCTGATGGATAAGGTTTTTTTGGCTCAAATCCGGCTTCTCTTAAAGCATTTCCCCAACTTCCAAAAGCTTTTCTATATGCCATGTCACTTGGCAAACTCTTATCTGCATTTAGCATTCTTCTAGTAGGAATATCGTTATATTTGATATTCAATTCCTTTAATACATTTAATAATTGTTCTTTTGAATACATTGCATCACGTCCTTTTTCTTTTATTATATCATGTTCATAGACATAATGCAATTATCTTTTTATCCCGATTTGTCCCATGCCCTAAACTTAATTTCCCTCTGCATAAGCTACCTCCTGTCTCATCAGCTCTTCCACAGCATCACAGATCTTATTTTTTTCATATACGCTGAGAACTTTGTTTGCACAGCATTTAATTTTGAGCGTATACATACGTTCAGCCGGGGTGTTTTGCATTTCCGACCATATAGGTTTAATCTCACATAAATTACCGTTCACTGTTATCTTCATAAGCTTCCTCCTTCCACGGTTCTGAAATTGGTCTCCAAGCTTTCCCTATCCTGCGAACGTATTAACATTTCTTATACCTCCTTAAATCATCACTGCGCCGTTGTGGTTTGTATACTCGAAACATGACCAAATACCATTTACGCACAAATACATATCTTCTAGCTCTACAGGTATGTTTGCTGCATAATCTTCGATTGCAAGACATTCCATATCGTCATATTCTACTTTCTTAATTTTCACTCCTTTTCCCTCCTTAAAATTTAAATCTATCTCATATTGGTCTTTTAGATACTGCACTACATCATCCAGTGTCAGGTAATCTCTCATGACCGAATCGCATAAATCCTCGAACTGGTCATAGTATTTTTTAAGCCTGACTTTGCCGAACCCAAACTTTTCTTTTAGCGTGTAAAGCGAAGCCGCCGTATAATAAAGAATAACTTGCTTTTTAAATATCTTTTCGACCTTTTCTATATCTGATTTCGATAAGTGTGTATGTAATCCAGTGATACCGCGAAACTTTAATTCTGCCTCTAGTCCTTCAATTCCTTTTTCCTTGGCTATCTGTAATGCTAGTGATAATCCATTGTTAAAGGATTGCTGTATGTTTGTTAATTTTGCCATAGGGTCCTCCTAACTTATATAATCTTCAAACTTTGTTACCTTTTCAAATATTGCTCTCATATTTACCCATCGTTGTAGTTTTCTTGTGATATGTTTCTTGGGTAGTTTTTCTCTCTCGTAGATCATGACATATGGCCAGTAGCCTAATTCCCTAAGTTTATAAATTCGTTCCAAATCCTGCTCATGTGTAGTGTCAAAATTAGTTAGTACATATACACCCATCTTTCGTTTATCCCATCCGGTCAATTCCTTGAACATCTTAAATTTAGGAATTGCACTTTCATACTCATTCCAGTTGTCTAATGCAAAATGCACTGACTTAATCTTCATCTGCTTTAGTAATTCTGTCTTTTCCTCGGTCATTAATTGCATGTCTAAACCTTGTGAGAAGTCAATCCATGCTTTACTGTCAATGAGTTGCTGGAATAGGCTGTTACAGTCCTTACAAGCGGTTATATTTGGGTCTAGTAATACTATGTTTTTCTGTCCTCTCCAAAACTCCGATAAATCAGCAACTTTATGTGAACAAAATCCCTCTTTTTGACTTACGATGCAATACTTATGTAGATTGCCTTTTGGACATCCCCTTGTTAAAAATCCATATGCGGTATCTTTTGTTAGTTCTGGATAAAGAGAATAGTCTGGATAGATATGTTCGATTTCTTCCGGAAGAGGTTCGCCACCGCTCGGATAGAAATACCCTGTACCGCTTTTGATGATCTCATCTGCATCAACACAATATTGATAATCCGGTGTGAATGCGAATACCTTTGACATATACACTTTATCCATACGACCGCTAAATAAAGGTTGGTACCACTCTACTTGATCGCCTTGCTGTTTGTGCCATGCTGAAAGCTTCATTAGTGGCAAATTAGGAAAGTTATGTCCATCTACGTCTATTAATCCAATTTTCATGAGATCCTCCTAACCACCCTGAAAGTTAACACAGGGTTGCTATTTATCAAAATATGTTTTGTTACTTAATCCACCTTCAAAGTTAAAAGCCCCATAATGCAATCAACTCACCAAAACTTCTTTCTTCTTCCCACCAGCCATGTGCTACTGCATTTTCCCCTACTGTTTCAACAATTCTTCAACCGCATCACAAATCTTTTCTTTTTCATAGCCGGTAAAAGATTTATTTGCATAGCACCTGCTTTTCCGATGCTGCTATAACAATCTGTACCGCCTGGTCGTATTCATCCCGTGTAAATCTATGCCCTATGTAGCAGATATCATGTGATAAAATGTCAATAGCTTTTTTAATTTCCATTTTTGACCGCTCCTTTCAATAATCTTGCGGCTCTCCAATAAGCTTTATATTCGCCTTTCGTCTGCGCTCTGCCCGCTAGGTCGGTAATATCGTCAATAATCTTATCTATATCAAGTACTGTCGGCGCATCGTCTATTGCTTTTATCAGCATATCGCCTTGCCATGTGCCCGGGTCAAATAATCCTTTTAAGCTGTCTGCATCAATTAATCTCATTGCTTCACCTCCTTTTTAAATAAATCAATTAATCCCTCTGTCAAATCAATATAACCTTGTATGGTTTCAATGAGTCCAATTTCACCGCCGAAATGCTTTTCTATGTGTTCATCGCTGTCAGCAATTCCGATTGTAAGTAACTGCCTTATATTTGCTTTTGACAGTGTTACTAATTCTCTGTAGGTTGGTTCGTATAGCGGTATAGTTTCTTTCGTAGTGAAATCTATTGCGGATTTATTGTCTGTTTCTCGCATATCATCCCTCCTGGTTCATATCCATAAAATCGCTTAGTTTCATCTGGTTTATATTCTCATCCATCCACCAGGCAAAAACTTCATCGCCGGTTTTCCATTGCGTTTTTAGTCCTCGCATTAATCCCTCCTATGTAGACTAAATAAAATCACTTAGCTTCATTTGGTTGTCCTCGGGTAGCACTAGCATTTCTTCTTTTGCCCTCCGGTAAAACTCCTTAGATACCTCAAACCCATAGCCGTTCCGTCCTAACTCTGCGGCGGCTCTTAGTGTCGTTCCGCTTCCAGCACACGGGTCAATGGCAACGTCCCCTTCATCCGTAAATATTTCTATCAGGCGTTTTAATAAATTCACCGGCTTTTGTGCAGGGTGTATCTTTGGATATTCTTTTGCGCTGTCCCGTTTCCACTCAAACCAATTAAACACCATGCGACCCGTTCCTTTTATTATTTTTCCGTCATCATCGTACTGTGCACCGTTTCTAAACTTTGGTAGCTTGTCTCGGTAGAGTAATAAGGCATACTCTGTAGCACCGCAAATCCTCATGTTTGCTTTTAGCACCTGCGGACTATAGTTCTTGCAAAAAATCAACGGTATATTGTGCTTAAACCCATACTTCTCCGCGAATTTGATTACGGTCTGCATCTGCTCAAATGAGCAAAACACAATCATGCATGGTGCGTCTGACGACTTGCCTCTTCCATTACTTTTCTTTGGCTCTTTTTTTAGCAGCCGATTGCAAAAATGAAAGTATTCTGCGATGTTAAAATTAAAATCTGTATTAAATGCCGCCTTGCCTGCAAGCTTGCTTTCTCCGTTTTTGTTGTCTCCACCCTTGTACCACATTGGATTGCTACCGTAAAAGTTGTTGCCTATGTTGTAAGGTATATCCGCTATTACAAGCTGAGCCTTAGGTATACCGTATCTTTTATAATTTTGAAAATTGTCGTTGAATAATTCTGTTTTGATTTTCATGTTTTCTCGGAGTAAAGAATTCTTTTTCCCGGCCGGAAACCTCTTACTCCTTTCTTTTAAATTACTTAGCCTTATTTATTACCATTCTCCAAATCCTCCCGCACTGCTTAAGGTGCTTGCATTTGCTTGTCTCGGGATACAACTTGCGCTCCCAACCGTAAAATCCGATAGGCTCGTAGTATTTACAATCCTTGCAATATGGCTTGGTAACTGGGTTATCGCTCATGTGTTGCCTCCTATGCAAACCTTAATTGTTGTGCGGTATCATCAATCATCAAATTTCCCATTCGTTCGCCGACTTTCAAATAAGGACAATTTGCTTCGACTAATGCTTGCGCCATTATCGGAACTACAGAATTGCCTATCCTAGCAACCTGTTTCGTAATCGGATATGGTTTTCCTGTATAGTCTCGATCTATTATGTAGTCAAGCGGAAATCCATTGCCTAATTTTAGTTCTTCCGGTTTCAACATTCTAAGATAAATGTCAACGATTTGATACTCCTCTCCCTTTATCATCACCGTAACAAGCCCAAATCTATCCTTTGTAACTATCGTTCCGATCGGATCATTAGCGCTCTGTCCAGTACCGGTGCCATAATATTTGATTAAGAATGCTGATACCAAACCAAAATGCCCAGGTGAAGTAGTGATCGTATGTATTGGCTCAGTTACGTTTTGTCCGGTACCAGTTTTATAATATTTGGTGATAAATGCCGTAACTAATCCGTAACGGTTCGATGTATCAATGGTTTTTATAGGCTCTGATGCTGTTTGCCCTCTTACATATTCACCCTTTGTTTCTGAATGATACTGGATTAAAAAAGGAAATGAATATTTATCCTGAAGAATATAAGGCTCTGGATTATCAAATATGAACTTTTCAATCCCTCTTACTATTCTTCTCTGCGTTGCCTCTGCCAATGGTTTCTTTCGGTCGAATATGGATTTGCCAAGGTCTGTCCAGTCTATATAATTTGAGATAGGCTCCCAGGTATCTTTCGTTCTTGTTGGCTCTGGCCAGACAATAGGCTTTCCATCCCTCCGGAATATTGCATACCATCGTTTGCGTGTCGTGGGTGCTCCATAATCTGCAGCTACTAATTCTCTGCTATCAAATTCATATCCCAAACTTACCATTGCCTTAATAAATTTCTTATAATCTTCTCCTTCACGCTCTTTGATAGGTTTGCCGGCTTCATCTAATGCTCCCCACTTCTGAATCTCTTCCACGTTCTCCATAATAATTACATCGGGAGTGACTTTTCTTGCCATCTTATAAACCGCCCATGGCAATATTCTTAGCCCTTTTTCACGTGGTTGTCTGCCTTTTGCCTTACTGTGTGATGTACAATCCGGTGATGCCCACATCAGTGCAACATACCGACCTTTGGTATACTTAAGAATGTCAACCTTGAAAATATCCTCTGTGATATGTAATGTGTCCGGATGGTTGGTCTTGTGCATTAATATTGCATCTGGATCATGGTTAATCGCAATATCAACGGGTCTGCCTAATGCCATTTCGATTCCGACGCTTGCCCCTCCTCCACCGGCGAAGCAATCAATTATTATGTCCTTCATCATCCTACCTGCCTTTCTTTTTCTTCGGCTTACCGTACATAAAAGCGTTCATATTACCTTTCTTGCCGCTCACGGTAACTTGCTTCTTTCCGGCTGCTTTGACATATTTCATCGTTTCGCCTCCACATATCTAATCCGCTTCTTCCCCTTTTTCCTTGCCACGATCCGCCCTTTTCCGGTCTTAAGTAACTCCGCCGCTTGCATCATATCGTCCCAGTCCCTAATCAAATCCATGTCAAGCTTATGTGTGCGCA
>ENA-UOOK01006156-UOOK01006156.1-fermentation-metagenome-genome-assembly--contig:-NODE-6156-length-11643-cov-3.780031_pt1 | contig 11643 bp, 7 predicted proteins | sample MGYA00245777_ERZ724023 | MGnify/ENA primary metagenome ERZ724023 (study PRJEB28704, sample SAMN03018312) | fermentation metagenome | biome: anthropogenic terrestrial biome; feature: soil; material... | reverse complement strand
GCCGCCGCCGCTTCATCTCCGACGCCTTGCGCGCTGTAAACTGTACGATCAAAAGCAAACAGAAGCGCCAGACGAAAGTCGCGGTTCATGATAGCCTTCGCCGTAGAGGATTTCTCTTCCTCGGTCGTTTTACTGGTATGCTCATATGCCACGCGGGCAAAATTGAAGGTCATGTTGTAGGTTGTACCGTCCGACTGACTGAAAATGACACCGTCCGGGTAAGCTTCGATCACTTTCGCGTATCCTGCGGAATTCGGATAAACTGTGGCCTGAGTCAATATCCCATCCTGGAATTGCGCAAAGTAACCGTCGGGGTCGCTGCCGTCACTGAAAATACGTTTCACACCATCGATAAAGACATTATCCGCATCCCAGTAACTTTCATTCTTCGTATATTCGATAACGGATTTCGCCGTATTGTTGGTCAGGATGAACGGACCGTTGTAAAGGATGGAAGCCGGATCCGTCGAGCCGAAATTCTCCCCCTGGGATTCCAGAAATTCGGCGTTGACCGGGAACAGGATGCCATAGGTCGTCTTGGAGTTCCAGAATGGTTCCGGCTGATTCAGCGTATATTCCAGGGTGTATTTATCAACCGCTTTCACACCGACCGTGCCGAAATCCGTCGTCTTCCCGTCAATGTAATCCTGCAGGCCCTTGATACTGTCGGCAACGATATACATCGTTTCGGATTCCACGTCAACCGCGTGCTGCAAACCGGTTACCCAATCCTGGGCCGTGACTTCGGCATATTCGGTTCCCTCGCTGGTTACCCATTTTACGCCTTTGCGGATGTGATAGGTGTATGTCAGACCGTCCGGGCTGACCTCCCAGCTTTCCGCAAGATCCGGGACAAGGTTGCCCAACGGATCATTTTCCAGCAGACTGTCCACAAAATTCGCAGTGTGCTCGTTGTTTGTGGCTCTCTGCGTGAACGTATAATCCAAAGTATCAATGTCCGTAGCGTACACCATGGTGAGTATTCCGCCAACGCTCTCCGGTTCCGTGTCCCCGGTTTCCGTTTCGCCTTCCGGTGTTGTTTCGTCGCTTGGCGTCGGAGAGCTCTCGGAGCCCGGCATTGGCGTAGGTGTGTCCTGGTCTGTCGGTTTGGCGCAGCCTGCCGCTGATAAAACAAATAACAATGCCAATATCAGCGCCAGCGTCCCCCTAAATACATTTGCCTTCATAAAAATATTCCTTCCTTTCCCTCTTTGGCACTTCGGAAACTCCGAAGGCTTTTTTTATATCTCTATAAGACAATGCTGTCATGACAGTCGTGCATTGCCTTTTAGATTCTACAATTTTATCTTCCCGGTCACAATATCTCTAACATTTTATTGTGCTTATACAATTCTTATCCGCTTTCCGCTATGCTGCGTTTTTACCTCTCCCAAGCATACGCCATTGTAATGTCTGAAAAAGATCTGTATTTGATTATCTATATTACTATAATCCATATAATATAACTTTACTGTAAAGTGAAAGCAAAAATATTCAAACTTGCACTTTACAAAGTATACTATTCAAGATTAATTGATATGGATTATAACACGAATGATTTTTAAAATCAATATGTTTCGCCAATTATTTTCACATTTCTTCACCATTTCTTCACAATCGCAGCACAGTGATTAGCAGGCTGAATCAAAGGTGCCTGGCCAGATAGTTGAGCTTCACTTCATTGTGAATTCCCCTGCCGCCTTCGTGGCCGTTAAAGGGATAGATTCGGATTTCCTTCGGGCTGGTGATCCGATTGTAGGTTGCAAAATACAGCTTTGCAGGGCAGGTATTGTCTTTCAGTCCCACGGATGCAAGCACTCTGCACTGAATCCGGGATGCCAGGTTCATGGTATCAAAATAGCTTAACGTTTCGAAAGCCTTTTCCGTATGCTGCGGATAAAGCTTCAGATATTCCATCACACTGGAAAAAGAACCATGAGCTCCTTCGACTCTCTTTTCCAAGTTACTGTTGCTGGGTACATCCGCCAAGGCGAGATAAGGCCGCGGATCCAATGCACAGACCGCCATGGTTAAAGCCCCGCCCTGACTGCCTCCCTCTATAACAATCCTCTCCCGGTCAACCTCCGACTGGGCACAGGTAAAGTCGATCGCTTTCAGACAGTCCATATAGACCGCACGGAAATAATACTCCTCCTTGTTCAGGATCCCCTTGCATACCACATTCTGCGTATAGCCGTCGGAATATTGTGCACTGTTTCCGGTCAGGCCGCTCTGATCCCGACAGTCTACCGATACCACTGCCATGCCCATCATGACCCACTGCATAAAATCAGCAGGATTCCCCCTGCTGCCGGTAAAGCCGTGATAGTGTATCAGGCAGGGCAGTTTGTCCTTTGATACAAAATTGGGCACCAGATACCACCCATGTATCCTGGTCTCATCAAATCCGTTATACTGTATCGAATAAACGGACACATACGGACTGGGATAATCGTACTTTGTCCTCTCAGGATTCAAAGGCACGGATTTTGCTCTTGTTATGGTTTCCTCCCAGAATACATCAAAATCCGTTCTCCTGGTCAACGGCGGCAGGTACTCATACAGATCTCTTGTATTTTCCTCGATATAGCTCATATATCATCGCCTCTTTAAGCATTATACTTCATCTATATCACTATTCGATAAAAAATGTGAAAATCCTTTTTGCTTCGCAGTAGTTTTCCAACGGAAAACGGAGATCTTGCATTTTTTGCTCCCGATTTGTGCAAATTCTTTATTATATATTGCCTGTAGGTGATAAACACTGTATAATTATTATATACGAATGGTTATGTGTTCCAATAATGGTGCTTCCGATTTGCTCCGCGGCTTCAACGGAATGAGTATTTGCAAGAGAATTCTTGTTGCTTTGCTTTCCATATGTTTCTATCGTAATGTGATTTGTATGATATATCTGAATTTCATGGCCTTTTCGTAAAATTTACAGAATATTTGTATAATAGTTTCAAAATATCTCTGGAAAGGAATGATCTGCTGTTGAATATTCTGATTGAAAAATTGAAAGAAGTTTTATTCTCCATACTGCCCATCACACTGATCGTAGTTATTCTCCACTTTACCATCGTTCCTCTTGAAACACCGGTTTTTCTGCGGTTTTTGGTCGGCGCATTCCTGATTATCATAGGGTTGTCCATTTTTCTGTTCGGAGTCGATATCGGCATCAGCCCCATCGGTTCCCTGATGGGCTCCACAATAGTAAAAAGCAATAAGTTCCGGGTCATTGTCGGCGGCGGACTGACTCTCGGCTTCTTTATTTCCATAGCGGAACCGGATCTCCATATACTGGCCGATCAGGTAGCTTTCGTAACATCCGGAACGATTTCCAAAATGAGTCTTGTTGTCGTTGTATCCGTTGGCATTGCCGTGCTGCTGACGGCAGGATTCCTCCGAATTGTATACAATAAAGCATTGAACCGGACCTTTACCATTTTATATCTGTTGATTTTTATACTGGCATTGTTTTCCTCTCAGGAATTTCTGGCAATCGCCTTCGACGCTTCCGGAGCCACCACCGGTGCCATGACAGTACCCTTTGTTCTGGCTCTGGCACTTGGTATCTCATCCATGAAGAAAAACGGCAGGCAATCGGAAGAGGACAGCTTCGGTCTGGTAGGTATCATATCGGCCGGAGCCATTCTGGCGGTATTGATCATGGGAATTTTATCCGGACAGGATAAACTGACGGGCAGTCTGGATTACAGCATTACGCAATCCGCTTCCATTCTGGCACCTTTTTTCCATGCATTACCACATATCACCTGGGAAGTATTCCTGGCATTGTTCCCTATTTTCCTGCTGTTTCTGATCTTCCAAAAAATATCCTTCCATCAGACCAGAAAAGCCTTTTTCCGGATCTGCAAGGGCCTGGTCTACACCTTTGTCGGGTTGATCCTTTTTCTGACGGGTGTAAATGCCGGCTTTATGGATGTAGGCAGCCTTGTTGGTTATCGTCTTGCCTCTACGGGCAACAATTGGCTGGTAGTCCTGGTCGGTTTTCTTCTGGGTTTTGTTACGATTTTGGCCGAGCCGGCGGTACACGTACTGACACATCAGATTGAAGATGTCACCAGCGGATATGTAAAAAGAAAGGCCGTATTGTTTGCGCTCTCCATAGGGGTTGGAGCGGCCGTGGCTTTATCCATAGTACGGATCCTCATTCCGGAAATAAAACTATGGCATTATCTTCTGCCCGGGTATATAATATCACTTGCCCTGTCTTACCGCGTGCCGAACTTGTTCGTCGGTATGGCCTTTGACTCGGGCGGCGTCGCATCGGGACCTATGACAGCAACCTTTATCCTGGCATTCGCCCAGGGTGCCGCGGAATACACCGAGCATGCAAATGTGCTGATCGACGGATTTGGAGTAATAGCCATGGTGGCGATGACTCCTTTGATTGCACTGCAGATATTGGGACTGATATTTCAAATCAAGTCGAGAAAGGAGGGCGTGAAAGCGCATGAATAATCCTGTCCATATTGATAGTAATTATGAATTTTTCTGCCTCATCGTCAATTTTGGAACCGGAAGCCGGGTTATGAAGATCGCACGGAATAACGGGATATCCGGGGCAACGATATTATTGGCCAAAGGGACGGTCAACAGCCGGTTGCTGGAGATCCTGGACATAACGGATATCCGTAAGGAAGTTGTTCTCATGATATCGGAGCGGAAACAGGCATACGATGTCCTGAAGACTTTAAACAAAGAGTTGGCTCTTCAAAAGCCACATCACGGCATCGCATTTTCTGCATCCGTTGCCGGGCTGATGGGGATGAGAAAAATCAATTTTGACAAACACAATGAAAGAGGTGCCGGAAATACCATGTACAGCGCAATATTTGTCATCGTAGACAGAGGGAAGGCGGAAGAGGTGGTGGATGCGGCAAAGGCTGCCGGAGCAAGGGGAGCTACCATCATGAATGCCCGGGGTTCCGGGATCCATGAAACACAATTGCTTTTCAATATGGAAATTGAACCGGAGAAGGAAATCGTACTGATCCTGGCGCAAAAGGATATTGTGGAGCCGATCGCTGCATCCATCCGGGAGAAAATGAAGCTGGATGAGCCGGGGAATGGAATCCTGTTCCTGCTTGATGTGAATAAGACATACGGAATAAGATAGAGGGACACAACCTATCTGTGTCCCATTTGTAATGCTCCCTCTTATGATCATCAGCTTTGGATATTGTCCCAGGCGGTATACAGGTCCTCTATCCGCTCCAGCAGTTCCCGATACTTCTCGTATTCCGGATAAGGAGTGCTTTCATCAAAGGACTCTTCCATGGAGCGGGCCTTCTCTTCCAGCTGTGCGATCTCATTTTCCAGTCCGGCCAAATCAGAGCTGCCGGAAGAGAGCATCGTGCCGCCTTCTTCCCTTGTTACTGTCTTTTCCTTCTGTATCGGCAGTTTATTGCCCGTCTCCTGAGTTTCCCGCTCCATTTGCTTTTCCTGACGATATGCCTCATAGTTTCCGTCGTACATGGATATCTTCCCGTCATGGATTTCCATGATCCGGTTGACACACCGGGTCAAAAAGTACCGGTCGTGGGATATGGCGATCACGGATCCCCTGAAGTCCAGAATCGCTTTCTCCAAAGCCTCTCTCGCCGGGACATCCAAATGGTTCGTCGGTTCATCCAGTATAAGGCAGTGAGGCTCATTCAGCATAAGCCTGGCCAGTGTCAGGCGCATTCTTTCTCCGCCGCTCAGGACCCGGATCTGTTTGTCCGTTTCCTCCCCATAGAATTGGAAGCGGGCCAGATGCCTGCGTGCTTCTCCGATCAGCATTTCCTTTTCCGCCATGATTTCTTCCAATACGGTCCTACTTTCGTCTGCGAAGGAAAATTCCTGTCCGATATAGCCATACCTGACCCAGGAACCGAGGCGGGCCGTGCCTTCAAAGTCCTTATCCCACCCCAGCAATATGCGGATCAATGTCGTCTTCCCACATCCATTGGGGCCGATGATCCCCACCCGTTCCCCTCCGCGAACCTGAAAATCCGCACCGGAAAACAGGACTACCTTTCCGAAGCTTTTATACAGGTTTTCCGCCCTGGCGATCTCCGCACTGATATGCCCCGCATGGGTAAACTTCAATCTGGGCCCGTCATCTCTTTTCAGATGGTCACGTTCCGTCATCTCCGACAGACTGGCGGAAAGCTCCCCGTTTCGTCGCTGCGCCGTCTTCATCCTGCTCTTGGCAGCCTTTATCTTCGCCATGCCGGTCAGCTTCCGGGCCAATTGGTTCGTTTCCTCCATCTGATGCTTCAGCCTTCTTTTTTCCTGCTGAACATATTCCAGCTTTCTCTGCTTCTGCTCCATAAAGGTCGAATAATTGCCGCTGGTTTCCGTAATGGTCCCATTGGAAAGCTCTGCCGTCCGCGTAGCCACACGGTCCAGAAAATACCGGTCATGGGATACGATCAGAACCCCGCCGGAAAATCTCTTCAGAAAGTCCTCCAGCCATTCCATCGCCTGCATATCCAGATGATTCGTCGGCTCATCCAGTATGAGAAGGTCCGGCTCTTCCAGCAGCAGCCGGGAAAGGGCTACCCTCATCCTTTCTCCGCCGCTCAGCCTTTCAACAGGCAGCAGCAATGCCTCTTCCCTTAACCCCAGGCCGAAAAGGATCGCTTTGATTTTCGATTCGATGGTATAGCCGTCCATTGCTTCATATTCTTCTACCAGTTGGGAATATTTTTTCAGAATGTGCTCATATTCCGGATCTTCCTGTTGTACTGCCCGGGCCAGCCGCTTCTCCATGTCCCGCATCTTTTTCTCCGTTTGAAGCACTTTGTCATAATCCATTGCCGTTTGAAACGCGGCATCCCCCTGAGACAATTCGCTTAAGTCCTGGGAGAGGTAACCGATCCTGGCATGCCTGGCCCGGATAACAACTCCCCGGTCCGGTTCCTCCAACCCCATAGCGATTCGCAGCAAGGTCGTTTTCCCGGAACCGTTGGGGCCGATCAGGGCAAGCCTCTCTCCATTGCCGACCCGCAGGGTTGCTCCGTTCAGTACGGTCTGATTCCGATATTCCTTTCCGATATCCTGTATTGTCAATAAACTCATGATGATCCTCCTTCTTTATCCGGCTCAGGTTCCACCGGGATGCCGAATCCTTTGCTTATTCTTCCTGCGCACTTACCGATTCGGAAAAACCGCGGCCCGATAAAGACAGCAAAGCCATTCCCTGCCGTGAGAACCTGCCTGCTGAAAAAGGACATGCAAAAAGCCGCGGAACGGCAATGCCGCCCACGGCTCAAATATCAGTCGCTGAATAAAGAACATACTCCTCGTTCCACATATACCGCCATCCGACTGTTCCTGTGGAAAACAAGGACGAAGCCTGCCTATCGATAGGAAAGCTGTATGCTGAATATCGGCACCAACTGCAGGCTTTATATGGGGTCGTCAAAAAAGATAAACGAAAACAAGTCCAATCCGTTTATCAAAAGGACTCCTGCTGCTTTGGAACAATTCCTGCTTCCATGGCACCGGCTACTGGAAATCTTAGCTCCGGACAAAGCATCACCGATTTTATGCTCCTGGTCATTGTACGGAGCAGATTCCGTGGCACAGTGCCAGTGTTTCAAGGTAATAACGGGTCATATCCGTATCCTCCTGCACTGGCGTAATATTCAGCACATGGTATTGTGCTCTCTTATTATATGCAATAGGAACAGCAATATCAATAGGAAAAAATAATTTAAACAAATTTATCCGAATACTTTCGCACTACCCCGGCCATTTCCTCCCAGTGTTCTTCCATATCCGAGACCAGCTTGAACTGGGTGCGGCAGCGGTCCAGGTTATGGCCTTCCCTTTGTATTTTGAAATAAGTGTCTCCGGAAAGATAGTCCGTCAGGAACCGGATCCCGCACTCCAGTGTCATCAGCTTGGCTCCCATGGTCAGATTTTCGATCTCGCAGGCCGTGAGCACTCCTCCGGCTATTTCCAGATAACCTCTCGTATAGGCTTCAAACAGGCCCGGATCGAAATGCACCCTGGACAGATCCGGCTCGTCCTCCGCCGCATAAGTGGCTCCGAAACGGATGGAATCCCCGTAATCATAAAGAGAAAGTCCCGGCATGACGGTATCCAGGTCAATGACGCAGATGCCTTCGCCGGTATTCTTATCGATGAGAACATTGTTCAGCTTGGTATCATTATGGGTTACCCTCAAGGGAAACTTGCCTGCTTTCTGCAGGTCAACCAGCCGGTGGGTATCTTCTTCATGACGGAGAACGAATCCGATTTCCCTTCGCACAGCCTTTGCCCGGCCGTACAGGTCCTTCTCCAGCGCTTTCTTGAATTTGGACATCCGGTCTGCCGTATTGTGAAAGTCCGGAATGGTCTCATGCAATGTTTCCGCCGGAAAATCCGCAAGGAACTGCTGGAATCTGCCGAATGCCCGGGCCGAATGATACAGGTCCTGTTCGCTTTCCGCCTTGTCATAGGAAATCGTGCCTTCGATAAAAAGATACGCCCTCCAATAGTCTCCTTCGCCGTCGTGATAAAAGGATCTGCCGTCGGAGGCCGGAACAATATTCAGCGTCTCCCGCAAGGGATCCCCTCCCATTCGGGCAACAGCTTTCCGGATATGGCCAGTCACTCCGGCAATATTCTCCATCAGCTCCACCGGCTTTTGAAACACATCAGTATTGATCCTTTGCAGGATATAGCGTCGGATGCCGCCGTCCCGCTGCGCAAACCTGGCTGCAAAGGTATCGTTGATATGTCCGTTGCCATACGGCGGAGCATCGAGATATTTCCCTTCAAATTGGAAATTGCCTGCAGCCTCCACGACTCTCTCCGTATCTAATTTCTTCATCGTCCGGCATCCTCCCACAACTTCTCCGGGTAGATACCGGTTTCCTGCATGCGGGTCAGAGCTGCCGCCACCGCGGGTTTATCCTCCCGGTACGTTACTCCGTACCACCGGTCCGGCGTATGCAATACTTTTACGGAAGCTTTTCCTTCCTTCAGAAGAGCGTCTACCACGCTGGGAAGGAAGTATTCCTCTTTCAATGGGTTCTCTTTCCATGCCCTGTCCAGAAAAACGGGAAACTTGTTTTTCAACTCCTTCAGGAAGCTGGGAGGAAAGCCCCACAGATTCATGGAAACGATGCTTCCCTCCGGGAGGGTGATCCAGTGCTCCCCATCCTCGCTATATTGGGATAATCCATTCCTTTTTTCGATCCGGGTCCTTTCATGGATATCCTGCAGGTAACCGTCCCCATCGACGACACAGACCCCTCTTGCGACAGAACCATGCTCCGTCATGGTGTTCTCCAGAGTATAGCCAACCATGGCATAACGATATTTTCCATCGTCCTGTGTGCTGACCAGATAGTCGTAGATCAGATGATATGCTTTTCTCCCGTAATAATCATCCGCATTGATCACCGCAAAGGGTTCTTTCACCACATCGCGGCAGGAAAGTACGGCATGACCGGTACCCCACGGCTTTACCCTTCCCTCCGGCAGGTCATATCCTTCCGGCAGGTCATCCATGCTCTGAAAGACGTAATTGACCTCCATAAACCGGGAGACCTTATCGCCGATCACTCTCCTGAAATCCGCTTCCAATTCCTTTTTAATAATGAAAGCCACTTTTCGGAAGCCGGCCTTCCAGGCATCATAAAGGGAAAAGTCCATTATGATTTCACCGCTTTTCCCAACGGGATCAATCTGCTTTAAGCCATGGTATCTGCTTCCCATACCAGCGGCCATCACAATCAGTGTCGGTTGGTTCATTCTGTAACCTCCTAAAAAATGATTCCGCTGCAAAAACTCATCCGACTTAGCCATTTTGCAGCATTATAACTTGTTGCAATGAAATCATAAATATATTATGCTTCCTCATAGCCATTTGGATTTTTTTGCTGCCAGTTCCAACTGTCCCGGCACATCTTTTCCAATGAATATTTGGCTTCCCAGCTCAGCTCTTTCCTTGCCTTTGTGGGGTCCGCATAACACTGTGCGATATCGCCGGGACGGCGGTCCGTAATCTCATAGGGGATAGGCCTGCCGGTAACCTTTTCAAAAGCATGCAGCATATCCAGTACGGAATATCCCACACCGGTTCCCAGGTTGTATACCACCAGTCCACAGTTCTCCTCCAGCTTTTTGAGTGCTGCAATATGCCCATCCGCCAGGTCCACTACATGGATGTAATCCCGGACACCGGTCCCGTCCTTGGTATCATAATCGTTGCCGAACACTCTCAGTTTCTCCAGCCTGCCGATGGCTACCTGGGTGATATACGGAACGAGATTATTGGGTATGTCGTTGGGATCCTCGCCGATCAGCCCGCTTTCATGGGCACCGACTGGATTGAAATATCGCAGGATGGCGATATTCATTGCAGGATCGGCATGATGGACATCGGAGAGAATATGCTCGATCATCAGTTTTGTCCGGCCATATGGATTGGTCGCCGACGTGGGGAAATCTTCCCGGATCGGTACGGTCTGCGGATTTCCGTATACCGTTGCGGAGGAGCTGAAGACAAAGTTCCGGACCCCGAACTCCTTCATGGTCTGCAGAACAACTATGGTGGACAGCAGATTGTTCCTGTAATAGTCCAATGGCTTCGTAACGGACTCTCCAACCGCCTTGTAGCCTGCAAAATGAATGACGGACCCGATGTCTTCCCTTTCGAAAATCTTATGTACCGCATCCGGATCACATAGATCCGATTCATAAAACGTTATTTTCTTTCCGGTAATCTGTTCTACCCTGCGGATGGACTCCTTCTTGCTGTTATACAGGTTGTCCGCGACAACTACATCATATCCCGCATTAAGAAGCTGGAGACAAGTATGACTGCCGATATAACCGGCACCGCCTGTTACCAATACTGCCATATGAATCGTCCTTTCCTTCCTGTTTTTTTTATCTCATGACACTCTTTTTATTTTATATCGACATGCAACGTAATACAAGTGTTTCCTTATTGCAGCGTTAAAAATTAACAAATCAGCCTTTGACACAGGTACATGCGAAATAGTATAATAAGAAATATATAAAAGTTGGGATAAGATCTTTTTCTGTCCGATGCCGGCCCATCTTACCGCCGCAGGCATTGATCATGCTTGGGATATGCATTTGCTCCTTCTTGTGTGTTAATGATATTTTTGATTTACCAGACGGTATTAGCTGATTGTTTTTTGAATTGGACTGGAATTTTACTATATTGACTATATTATGTAAAGCAAGTAACGAAAGGAGATTGATATGGCCGAAGTACGTTATTCTGAAATTACACCGGAGATTATGAAACTTTCGGAGTTATGCCTGAAAAACAGCCCCCTGGATCTATCCCTTTATGAAAAATACGATGTGAAGCGGGGCTTGCGGGACCTTAACGGGAAAGGGGTTCTGACCGGTCTTACGGAAATCAGTGAAATCGTTTCCGATTCCACGGATGAAAGCGGCAAAAGCATACCCTGCAGGGGAAAGCTGTATTACCGGGGATATGATATAGAGGAAATTGTAAAGGGTTCCATTCGCAAAGGCTATTCCTGTTATGAAGAGGTCGTATACCTCCTTCTGTTCAGTGAGCTGCCGTCCATGGAACAGCTGGAAGACTTCAAGAAGCTGCTGGCTCATTAC
>ENA-UOOK01006155-UOOK01006155.1-fermentation-metagenome-genome-assembly--contig:-NODE-6155-length-11645-cov-5.018809_pt1 | contig 11645 bp, 13 predicted proteins | sample MGYA00245777_ERZ724023 | MGnify/ENA primary metagenome ERZ724023 (study PRJEB28704, sample SAMN03018312) | fermentation metagenome | biome: anthropogenic terrestrial biome; feature: soil; material... | reverse complement strand
CATGCGAAGCTTTCCACACCTCCTGACAACAATCCGGCAAATACCGCTCATGGCTCGTCGCAATTCTCATCCTTTCACTTGCCACAGCTGGCTGGGATGGGCGACTATCTAAAAAATGCCTGCGATGCTTGTCGAAGCGCCTGGCTCTTCTTATAGGATATCCTTTCTGTCAAAAAACTTCTAAAAAAACTACTTGTCTGGGAGATTGGATTTTCACCGACAAGCTGGCGCATAAAAAAAGTGGAGATTTTTAAAATAATCTCCACTTTCGAACCTGGTTTTGCTGACGCTGTTCCGCTTTGAAGAGGTCACTACTGCACTTCGGGCAGAATGTTTCCCATCCTTTAAGATTCACTTGACAATCTGGACATTTCTTCATTACTATTACCTCCTTTTTTCTTTCATCTTGATTATACCGTATTATGGTAACGAATAAAGAAAGAGGCAATTACGGAATTAATAAAACCAAATTAAGGGAAAGTTACAGCCAACTCTTTGTTTCTGGGTTGTTACGCCCATTAATTTTCCGTCAGTTTCCTCGTATATTTCCTCTTTTATTAGGAAAATATGAGTGGTGAATAAGTTTTTAAGTCAACCATAACAATTCGGTTCCGGACTGAAGTGGAGGTTTCTATTATGAACTGGCAAATCTATGTTAATGCTTTCTGGGTTGGCGGCGCCATTTGCTTAATCAGTCAGCTGATCTGGGATCTGACTAAACTAACTCTCGGACATATTCTCACTTCCTTAACGGTCCTTGGAGGTATTCTGGGCGGATTAGGTCTCTACGACCGGTTAATTAAATTTGCGGGTGGCGGCGCTGCAATGCCCATCTTAAGTTTCGGCAATTCATTGGTTAAAGGGGCCATCGCCGAAGCGGAGAAAACCGGGGTAATAGGGGTTTTAACCGGGATGTTCGAGTTAACAAGCACCGGCATTACTGCCGCCATTGTCTTTGGCTTTTTCGTCGCCCTTCTTTTCAAACCTAAAGGTTAAGCTCGTCTTTCTTCTAAATTAGTACCCCCCCTTTCCTTCGCCAAGAGAAAGAGTTATAATAGAAAGGAACCGCATAATTGCCAAAGTTATGCAATTCCTCAACAAATAACCCCCAACTAGGGCTAATTGCGTTTGGCGTGATCTCACTTTAAAATCGCAACGCAATTAGCTTAACTGATGACGGGGGTTTTATAATAATCAAGGGGGGGCTTAGTTATTATTTTTCGTGAAGTCACTTTAGAGGATCTTCAACAGTATTCTACTTTTATCCGTAATCATTATATTGAAGTCTCGGATCTCTCTCCCACGTCTTTATACATCTGGCGTAACTCGTATCGGGTGAAGATGGCTTTAACTCCGGATTACGCTGTTCTTCTCTGTTCTTATCGGGGGGCAACCTACTGTCTCCCTCCACTCTTTAACGACCAGATTGATCTCACCACCCTCATCAATAAGATTACCGCTTTTTTTCACCAAATTAATAAACCGGTAATCTTTAGAGCCATTCCGCCGGCAATGCTTCAATCTTTTCCCAAAGATAAATATCGGATCATGGCTGACCGCAAGATCTGGGATTATTTATATCGCACCCAAGATCTAATTGAATTACGGGGGCGCAAATATCAACAGAAACGTAATCATATTAACAGATTTTGCCAGTTTTACCGGTTCTCCTATCAGTCGTTATCCCCTCAAGACCATCAAGGTTGTCTCAACGTTTTTAACCAATGGGCAGCCGAAAGAGAAGGAAGCCAAGAAGTCGAAGAAGAAAGAACGGCCTTAACAGAGGCTCTACATAACTTCTCTACCCTCCATCTTAAAGGAGGAGTACTCAAAGTAGAAGGTGAGATCCAAGCTTTCTCTATCGGTAGCAAACTCAATAAAGACACAGCTCTCATCCACTTTGAAAAGGCCAACTCCGAGTTTTCCGGAATTTACTCGGTCATTAACCAATCCTTTGTCGCCAATGAATGGTCAGAAACCAAATATATTAACCGCGAAGATGATATGGGCATCCCTGGCCTGCGACAGGCTAAAGAGAGATACTACCCTAGGCGTATGATTGAAAAATACGTAGTGGTCGAGGGTTATTAACTGATGACGATCAGACCTTTTAAACCAGAAGAGATGGGGCAAGCCAGATTATTGTGGGAAGAGTGTTTTGAAGATGACCCCTCCTTTTTAGACTGGTATTTTCACTATCGTTTTTATCCCCAGGACGGACTTGGTCTTTTCGCTGGTCAGCAACTTCTTTCCGATCTTCACCTTTCTCCCAGAAAAATAAAGATTAGAAGAACGCTCTATCCCTCTGCCTATTTGATTGCGCTGGCCACTAAACCAACCTTTAGAAACCAGGGTCTAGCCAAAAGGCTTTTAACCTTTAGCCTTCGTCATTTAGCAACCAATAAAATCTTTTTCACCTTTCTCATGCCTTTTAACATCGAGTTTTATACCAGATTAGGCTGGGAAGTCTGCTACCATCATCATCTCTACACTCTCCCCGCAGGTCTAAAAGTGAACAGTCTTAATAATTTGCGTGTATATCAATCTGAACCTAGTTATGCTTTCCTCGCTAAGATTTATCATCTTTGGTCTGAACGATTCGACGGCGCTTTAAGGCGAGCAGAAAATGACTGGCAATGTCTACTTTACGATCACTTTTCCGATAGCGGGAAAATCTGGCTTGCATCCAATGAAACTTCAGAACCATTGGGCTATGCCTTAACTCTTACCCCCTCTAAGACCGAAAAGCAGCTCCTGATTAGAGAATTAGCTTATACCAATCCCTCTCTAGCAAAACCCTTGCTTGCGCAACTCTCCGCTCATCATCTCGGAACTGCCTTATTCTGGACAGCGCCGGCAGAGAACAACTTCTGCACTTTTACGCCCACCGCGGTCCGCCCGGTGCTCTTAGGGAGAATAACCGATGTGCGACAAGCCTTAGAAGCTTTAACCTACCCTCCGATTAATTTTAAATGTATATTGGAGATCTGTGATCCACTTCTCCCGGAGAATACCGGTAAGTATCGATTGATGTTAACAGCGGGACAGATGCGGGTCTTAAAAACCGGGGATGAAGTGGCCGATCTCCGCTGCTCGATCGGAACGCTTACCCGAATAATGATCGGAACTGCCTGGCCCAAGGAAGAAGTCCTTGACGGGAAGCTTAAACTCAACTCCCCTGAACTTTTACCTCTACTTGACATCCTCTTTCCGAAAACAACCAACTACATAAATGAGTATTTCTAACACCTTTCATCAAAAAACCGGCCCCAACCTTTTGTGGTCAGGACCGGTTTCATCCTTTTATGTGCCCCAGCTGGCTGGGATAAGCGACTACTCGGGGTTACCCTTAGAATTCCGGCTCAATTAACCCGTAGTTGCCATCCTTCCGTTTATATACCACATTAACCTCCTCCACCTCCGAATTAAAGAAGACGAAGAAGTCGTGTCCCAAAAGCTCCATCTGCATGACCGCTTCTTGAGCATGCATGGGCTTAATAGCAAACCGCTTAGTACGGACAATCTTCGGTTCAGCGATTACCTCCTCTGTTCCTTTTGGTGTAGGGGAAATTATTCTGTTCTCTTCTCTTAATCTTCTATTGATTTTAGTTCGATACTTATGGATTTGACGTTCAATCTTCTCGACAGCGCCATCAACCGAGCTGTACATATCAGAACTTTTTTCTTCCCCACGAAGTAATAGACCATTGATGGAGATAGTAATGTCAACGATATGAACTCCCCGTTCGATCGAAAAAGTAACTTGAGCTACTGGGGGTTCTTGAGCAAAAAACTTCCCAATCTTCCCCACCTTTTTTTCAGCATACTGACGGAGAGCATCAGTAACCTCTAAGTTTTTCCCGAATACCTTAACCTCCATCTTCTACACTCCTTCCCTTGTCTTTTTGAGGACAAACCGCCTTGATAATCATGAATAATATGCCCATAATCAGTTTCTAATAAAATATGTAAGTAAAAACAAACAGGAGGCGGGCATGTTTAACCGGATGTCAAAAGGCTATTCTCATCTCCCACCTCCCTTATGCGATTGTATATCCACCATGGTTATACTAGATATATTCCCTTTTAAGTAAAATAATCCTTCGTTAGCCGAAAATCTTACTCTTCTATTTTATAAAACGCATTTTACGATCCTTTGTTCCCAATTACTCCTAAATGGATCAAAAAAAGAACAAATAAAATAACCCCCTCTGGAGGGCAGAGGAGGCTAGCTTGCTGGCGATCATACTTGCCATAACCTACATTTAAATAAATTACATCCGAATGTTATTTTTATATCCTAGGCGATAAAAATCGCCGATCTGCTTAATGATTAATCAATCACTCAGCCTGCCTTCATAGCGTCATAACATGCTTTGCAATATACCGGTCTGTCCTGGGAAGGCGTAAAAGGCACTTGGGTAGTTGCCCCACAGTTAGCGCAAACAACCTCTGTCATCGTCCGGCCTCTTTGCTTTCTCTGTTGACGGCAATCCCGACAACGAGCCGGTTCGTTGGTAAATCCCTTCTCAGCATAGAACTCCTGTTCACCTGCGGTGAAAATAAAATCTTGACCGCATTCTTTACATACCAGTGTTTTGTCCTCGTACATTAAAAACTCGACTTCCCTTCCTAAGGATAATTTTGTCCGGGTTAAATCCGTTCTGATACCTGGGTACCCCTCCTGTGAACGCCAAACCAAGACACCTTCATGATCATTATACCTAAAATATAAAATTATGCAAGCAGATTAAGATAAATTAATTGAATTATTTGCTATTATTTCTTCCGATCCACAAACTTCCCCTCAGTATACCCTAAACCAATCGGTGGTATATCATAGGCATTTAAAGCCTGACGCCCTGTGGTAATATTTTTAAAAAGCTCAGCAATAGCATCCATTTCCTCACGTAAGAGGTTAACAATAGCATCAGCTTTAATTTTGATCGCTTTCATCATCTCTACTTCATCCTGGTTTTCCAGTCCAGAAGATTGGATCACAAAAGATAGAGAGTCCACGATTTGTTCTGCCTCGGCCACTAAAACAGTGATTTTTTGGGGATCACCACTATCACCCTTAATCACTTTAACCAGCTGATCGTAACACTCTTCTAACACCAGAAGCCCTTCCCGAAGGTTGATTCCATCCCATTCCATGTTACTCGCCTACCGATGCTACCTGTTTCTGGGAGCTCTGGAGTTCTACCCATGAACTGCGAAGGTCAGTAAGCAAAGCTATCATCTGATTTAGAAGAGTGAGATCCTTTTTTATATTAGCTTCAACCAGTTTTGTACTGATAAACTGGTATAAACTCCGCAAATTGACCGCTATTTCACCAGCCTCCATATTCAGGTTAATATTTAACTCATCAATAATATCCTGCGCTCGCTGTAGCATTTGATTAGCCTGGTTTAAGTTTTTTTCTTCAATTGCCAGCTTAGCCTGATTACAAAAACGAATGGCACCATCATACAGCATGATTATTAACTCAAGAGGACCAGCAGTTTCCACCTGAGTTTGCCGGTAACGCTTGTAAGGGTTATTTTCTTTAAACAATTAACCCCCTCCTTACTATTCTGGAAAACACTTCGATGCTTTTCGAGCAATGTCAACTTGTATTTTTTGAGGGAATTGCACAATTACCAAAAACACCTATGTATCACAATAATCTAGCATTTGACCGTTATCAGGCTATCTGTATTTGTGGTAAATCTTTAAGATATAAATTATGCAATTCCCTTAACCAGATCAAATAAAAGTTAACGTAGACGACTACTTACCCTTCCAATTGGCGGAAAGAGTTCCCAATTGAGCAGTGAGCCACGAGGATTGAGACTGTATCTTAGCCAACGCCTTCTCCATCGCCATAAATCTAGCATAATGGTATTTTTCTCTAAGGGCTAGTCGATCTTCCATCGCCCTAAGCCGCTCATCCAGATCGCTAATCTCTCTTTGAATCGTATTCGATTTAGTCTTTAAAACCCCATCAGAACTGGTCCATTCAAAAAGGTCATTATGTAATTGGGTAAAGATCCCCTCGCTCACTTCAGAGGAAGCGCCAAAAAGTTTAGCAATCTCATTAAAGTCGGTATCAAGTTTTGTTTTAAAAAGTTCTTCGTCAAATTCTAGTTTTCCGGATTTCGCCCCTTCAATCCCAGAAGCGCCTTTAATCCCAACCAGACTCAGTAATCCAACAGTGGAGTCAACACCTTCCATCTTTTGGTAAAGCGTACTTTTTATCTGCGATTCAATATACATTAAAGACGAATCACCAAACAGTTTCCCGGCGGTTCCTGTCTTCGTTGTCTCATTGTAGCTAAAAGTCTTATTCTGGTTGATATAATCCATCACCGAGTTATAAGCATCAACAAAACCCTTTACTGAATCCACTATTTTTGCTTTATCCAGTTCTACCCCTAAGGTAACAGTGCCTGCCTCTTTTAAAGTAAGAGCTACTCCAGGGATCAGATCGGTAATGGTATTCCCAGACCTGGTAGCTGGGTTAGTTGTATCCCCATTGATCTCGATCACCGCATCAGTCGCCGCCTGCGCCTGATGAGCAATCGTATCGGTCTCATCCAGGATACCCAGATCTTTAAGCACCCGATCCGTTCCGACATCCTCTAAAGCCAACCGGTTCGCAACTCCCGTGTCCTTACCTGTTAAATAGAGTTTAAATTCATTCTCTGACAAATTAATGACTGAAGCAGTCACTCCTGCTCCCGCCGCATTAATTTGTTTAACGATCGAATTTAATTTCTCCCGATTACTGCTGCCTTCTGGATTAATCTCTATTTCTTTACTTTCCCCATTAATCGTAATCTGGATCTTCCCTCCGGAAATACTAGTTGCATCATTAATCAAACCTGTAGAAACTGAATGTGCTTTAGCCAAACTTTTCACATTAAGTTGATATGAGGAAAGTAAAGCCTCAGCAGAAGCAGTAGCCGTTAAAACTTTATCATCAGAAACCGTTACTTTTTGCGCTCTAAAAGTCGTAAATGATTGGAGGTTATAAGCTGCGTCTTTTAATTTATAGATCCGGGAGTTTAATTCACGCCAAGCATCTGATCGTCCCTTTAAAGTGGCTTTCTTTGACTCCAGACTATTAAGCGGAAGCCTTTCCTTATCCATAATCGCTTTAATGATTTCATCCGTATTTAAACCAGAAATAATCCCATTAATCCCCAAAATCCCCGCCATCCTAATCCCTCCTCACACCTTTTTATCGACCATCAAACCAATCATCTCTTCAATCCGAGCCACCAGATCGAGAATTTTCTCCGGCGGAATCTCGGTGATAATTTCCTCAGTATTTGCTTCTATGACCTGAACCATAATTCTGTTCGTCTCTTCATGTATTTGAAAGTGGATCCTTTTATCGAAAATCTCCACCGTTTGGTTCAATTGCTCAACTTTGTCTTCAAGTTTCCCCGCTAAATAGGAATCCCACTTATTTTTAGCCGCATTCTTTTCTTCCTGCGCTGCGCGGGAAAGAGGTGTCATAAAAGGTTCTAACACTTTTCCCTGTTCTCTTGGAGTAATAGCGGAAACAGTTCCTTCTGTCTGCCTTAATTCGGGTTGAATCCTTTCTACCCGCATTTTGTCACCCCCGATAGTATTGATATTATAATCCAACATCTTGGACCTAATAAATATCTAATCTATTAATGAGTATACAATAAATAAAAAAATTGTTTTAATAAAAAAGAAAAGCCGACCGGTCAAGCCCGGCCGGCCCGGAAACCCAAACCTAGGTTAAAAAGCTCCTTTACCCGAGAAGTTGTAATACTGCCTGTGGTTTCATATTAGCTTGGGCCAACATGGCGGTAGCCGACTGAATCAGGATCTGGTTCTTGGTGAACTGCGTCATCTCCTGAGCCATATCCACGTCGCGGATCCGGCTTTCAGAAGCCGCCAGGTTCTCCATGGTGACACCAAGGTTAGAGATGGTGTGCTCTAAACGGTTCTGAATGGCGCCGAGTTTGGAACGTTCGGAAGAAACAGTATCAATAGCAGTATCAAGACCAGAGATGACAGCAGCTATTTCAGCATTAGTGCCATTTATTGTTGTTCCTCCGGAAAGTCCTAGTCCCTGAGCGTTCATGGTCCCAATTTCAGTAGAAATCGTTTGGTTTGCGTTGGCGCCAATCTGGAAGACAATTTCGCTACCTGAACCTTCAAATTTTCCGGCTAACAAGACGTTTCTATTAAACTCCGTATCATTAGCAATCCGATCAACCTCTTTTAGAAGCTGTGCAAATTCATCCTGTAGTTTTGCCTTATCATCGTCTTGATAGATACCATTCGAAGCTTGCACCGCCAGTTCCCTCATACGATTGAGTATCGAATGGGTCTCATTGAGCGCGCCTTCAGCAGTCTGAATGAAGCTAATTCCATCCTGAGCATTCCTAATTGCCTGTCTCATACCGCCAATCTGCGCTCTCATCTTTTCAGAGATAGCAAGACCAGCTGCATCGTCAGCTGCTCGGTTAATCCGTAAACCGGAAGAGAGTTTTTCCAGAGTTTTTCCCAGAGCGCCATCAGTTGCCCCTAATACCCGGTTGGTGTTCATGGCAGAAATATTGTTTACAATTCTCATTTAAAATTCCTCCTTGATATTTTATCTCTCTTCTCCCCAGTGGTCGGCCGCCCAATGGTTCAAAGAGCCGCGAAACATTCCGTGTCCCGCTTTCACTATTTATATCGGAAGCATTTATTAAAAGCTTTATAGGGTATTCAATAATTTTTCGTATAATTTCGTTATAAATCACAACCTGAAAATAAATTGCAAATTTACATTTAATAAAGAGGTCACTACTTCTTAGCGGTATTTTGGATCTTGTTTACAAAGATGTTATGTTTAATTTTTTTACATTTCATAGTAAAAAATCCCACATTACAGGAGTCCCTTTTTTAATATCCTTTTTTACCGGTTTTCCAATCAACATTGGATAATATTTTGGTGGCAAGCCCAGCCCCGGTCGGATAGCCCGCAGATTTTCACCCGTTAAAACATCGCCCGCTTTCATATCTTTAACGATATACAGCGACCGCCGGTGTTTTAAAGATGGTATTTCTTCTTCCGTTGGGCCGTAACTTATTTCCCCTAAAGCCTGCCAAGCCCTTTCTGTTTCTAAAACCAAGTTCCGCATCTCATGAGGTTCAAGGGAAAATGCGGCATCTACTCCACCCTCTTCCCGACTGAGGGTAAAATGTTTTTCGATGACAGTAGCGCCTAAAGCGACCCCGGCAGTTGCTACCCCCATTCCCAAAGTATGATCGGAGATCCCCACTTGACAGTTAAAAAGCTCACGCAGATGGGGAATTGTTCGTAAATTGGAGTTTTTAGGATTAGCCGGATAAGTGCTGGTACATTTCAGGAGAATTAAATCCTTACACCCGGCCTGCCGGGCCGCCCGTACCGTCTCATCCAGTTCAGCCACCGTCGCCATCCCGGTAGAAAGGAATAAGGGTTTGCCGGTAGCGGCTACTTTTTTAATTAACGGCAGATCCGTGTTTTCAAAAGAAGCAATCTTGTAACAGGGGACATCCAGTCTTTCTAAAAAATCAACCGCTGTGTGATCAAAAGGAGTACTAAATCCAATCATCCCTAACTGACGGCAGCGGTCAAAAATTGGTTGGTGCCACTCCCAGGGAGTATAAGCTTTTTGATAAAGTTTATACAGAGAAGTCCCCTGCCATAGACTGTTTGGATCATCAATAAAAAACTCACCCTCATCCCGATCGATGGTCATCGTCTCCGCAGTATAAGTCTGAAGCTTTAAGGCATGAACTCCAGCTTTCGCCGCCGCTTCAACAATAGCAAGAGCGCGTTCCAGCGAATGGTTATGATTGCCGGACATCTCTGCAATGATAAAGGGAGGGTTATTACTCCCAATTCGATAATCCCCAATTGTTATCGCACGCATCATTAAATACCACCATTTACTCTTTTATATTCCGCTTTCTAATGGCATTTTAAAAAAATAGTTCCTAATTCAGTGTTTTATGCTTATATATACAGATCAAGATTACTACCTAAATCAGGCTGGACTGATAACTCCATGGCTTTAGCGCTTTCTTCAAGTATCTGCACTAAATCTTCAGCTTGTGACCTAGTCCCATCCATTGCCATTTTTAAGACGGCGATACTAACCTGTTCTCTTAAATTGGTCTGGCTAATTCTCGTCGACATGGCAGCAATATCCATCAACATCAGCTCCTTTTAAATTACCTTCATTCTATCACAAACCCATATCCCCTTAGTTCTCAGTTTTTGTCTACTCCTTATTTTGCACCAGAAAAAACTATTTTGCAGCGCCGTAAGCATAAAAGAAAAAGATTTATCTAAGTTCTTTTCCAAATTCCTTCGCCGGTTGATCAGTAAGTTTGAAATGATAAAGGATTGCCTGGAGAATTCTTTCCGCTGCTTTCCCATCCCCATAAGGATTAACCGCTTCAGCCATTTTTTGATACTCTGTTGGCTTAGTTATTAAGGTAGTGGTCTCCCTAACAATTTTGTCCCGATCAGTACCAACCAGTTTTACTGTTCCCGCCTCAACCGCCTCAGGTCGTTCTGTGGTATCTCTTAAAACTAGAACCGGCTTACCTAAAGTGGGAGCTTCTTCTTGCAGGCCACCGGAATCGGTAAGCACCAAATAACAACGGTCCATTAAATTAACAAACTCCTCATATTCTAAGGGAGAAATCAATCGGACCCGCTCGACTCCAGCTAGCACTTCATGTACCGCCTGTTGAACAACGGGATTTAAATGAACGGGTAAAACCACTTCTATATCAGGATTGTTTTCTACTATTTCTTTAATGGCCAAAAATATGTTCTGCATGCGTTCGCCTAAGTTCTCCCGGCGGTGGGCCGTAACTAAGATAATCTTTTTGTTATGAACATCCAGCTTCTTTAAAGTGTCATCCTTAAATATATAATCTTTATTAACCGTTTGTAATAAAGCGTCAATTACTGTATTCCCAGTTATGACAATACTTTCCTGCTTAATTCCTTCTTTTAGTAAAGCATCCTTTGCCATTCGAGTTGGAGCAAAATGCAAATCAGCCATACATCCGGTAAGTTTTCTATTCATCTCTTCGGGGTAAGGGGAGTATTTATTATAAGTTCGTAAACCCGCTTCCACATGACCGACAGGAATCTGATGATAAAAAGCGGCTAAACTGCTAACAAAAGTCGTTGATGTATCGCCATGGACTAAAATTAGATCGGGCTTTTCTTTTTTAATAATGCTTTCTATTCTTTGTAGAACTTTAACCGTAATCTGAGTCAAGGTTTGCTCCGGCGCCATAATGTTCAAGTCATAGGTAGGTTTAATATTAAAAAGGTTTAACACCTGATCCAACATCTCCCTGTGCTGAGCCGTCACCGTAGTAATTGTTTGGATCTCATCACATTTTTCTAAAACTTTAATTAAAGGAGCCATTTTAATTGCTTCCGGTCTAGTACCAAACACCGGCATAATTCGTAACATTTAATGTCACCTATCTTTTTGAAAAATATTTTTAAACCTTTGGTGAAATGTAGATAAACTTTTTATAAATATATAACTCAACTTTCGCAGCTCCAATTAACTAATAAATTGACTTATACTCGATTTGCCGGACACACAGTAGT
>ENA-UOOK01006153-UOOK01006153.1-fermentation-metagenome-genome-assembly--contig:-NODE-6153-length-11646-cov-3.320852_pt1 | contig 11646 bp, 12 predicted proteins | sample MGYA00245777_ERZ724023 | MGnify/ENA primary metagenome ERZ724023 (study PRJEB28704, sample SAMN03018312) | fermentation metagenome | biome: anthropogenic terrestrial biome; feature: soil; material... | reverse complement strand
TCTTCCACCTGGATAACAGCCGTGTACAAACGTCAGACAGCCCGGATAAAATTTCGGGTCCACTTACAGAACCCGGTCTTTGGTTAGCCATTATCTGCACGGACAGGTTGGGAAACTGCCCGCATAATTTAACAACCAATCCCGATCACATCGAAGCCCAACCGCTCCAGCCATTCGCGGTCCAGGAAGTTGCGCCCATCCACAATCGGCACCCTCGCGACTGCCTCCCAAGCCAAATCACGATATTGGGACCATTCGGTCACCAGGATAATCCCCTCGGTATCCTTCAACGCCTCCTCGACCTCATCGCAAAACAGCACGTCGAGTTCGCCATATTGTCTGCGCGCGTTTTGCAGCGCGACCGGGTCATGCGCTCGCACCAGCGCGCCCCGCTGAATCAACAGTTTGGCGATGTCAATTGAAGGCGCGTCGCGCAAATCATCGGTGTTCGGTTTGAAACTGAACCCCAGAAGGGTGATGTGCTTTCCTTTGAGGATCTTCAATTTCTCCTGAAGCATGTCAACCGCCAGGGTGCGCTGCCCATAATTGACTTCGCGTGCCGCCTCGATGATCGGCATCTCCAGCTGGTAGTCGCGGGCTGTCGCCACCAGCGCGGCGGTATCCTTCCCGAAACATGAACCGCCCCAGCCCAAGCCGGCATTCAAAAAACGTTCCCCGATCCGTTTATGATATTCGCGCCGATTTTTTCTGAAAGCCGCCCGATTTCGTTGATATACGAAATTTTCAACGCCAAAAAAGCGTTGGCGGCATACTTGATCAGCTCAGATGAAGTAAGGTCACAAACCAGCAAAGGCACTTCGGTTAGCGCTTCTGGTCGCGGCAGCCCTGGCGGCGGCGTGAAATCCTGCCGCAGCAATGGTCCAAAAAGATCTTTCAGGCGGTCAATGCTGCGCTCGTCTTGCGAACCAATCACAATCCGGTCGGGATAAAACGAATCGTGCATCGCGGAGCCTTGTGCCAAAAACTCGGGGCTTGAGACGACATTGAAGTTCGAATCCTCGCCGTTGTGATGATTATCTTTAAAATGTTTGTGGGTGATTGCCTCAACCCATGTGCCCGAGCCAATCGGGACGGTCGATTTATTGACGATTACGGTGAATTTGTCGCCCAGATTTTCGGCGATCGATTCTGCCGCCTGGCGCACATAGCTCAGGTCGGCATTGCCATCTGGCAGTGAAGGCGTGCCCACGCAAATGACAATTACATCCGTGTTGGGAAGATCAGCTTCCTCGTAACTGCTGGTGAAGCGGAGATTTTCGCGCGCCAATTGCAGCGTCTCTTCCAGGTGCGGTTCGTAAACCGGGCTCTTGCCCTGCCTGAGCAGCGCGATTTTTTCTTCATTGACATCCAGGCAGGTAACCTGGTTGCCCAGGTATGCCAAAACCACCCCCGTGTTAATCCCGACATAACCAGTGCCAATAATTGTAACTTTCATCCACACCTTCTTGATTTATTTTGCTTCATTATACTTGCATGCTGCCGATTCGAAATTTTTAAAAGTGTAGGAGTGGGTTCAGAACAAGCAAAGCTGAACTTCTGTGTTCGCCACACCGATCCCATTGGAATCACAGTCATTTCTCGATGTTCAATACCTGTCTGGAGTTCTTGGTCAGGGGTGGTCTGACTATGTATCCGGTGATTATGCGCTCACGATTGGGACCTCCCCCTACACACCGCTCTGGTAACTAGAAATTAAATAATCCTAAAGTTTATTTTTTTATTCCCTCAATTAGCCTTGCTGGGTTCAAAAGAAAAATAGGGAATAAAGTGATAGAATGTAATTTAAGAATACTGGCATGTAACGGAGAGGAAAATGATAAAAAGACAAGCAAAAAAGTTGATAATGGACATTATTACTGATGCATTAATTAATCAACGGGTTGAACTCTATGAGAGCTATAGGACGCATATGAAAGATTCCAACCAACTGCCAGAAAGTAGCTTGGAGTTATTGTTTTCGAAAATAAATAAAGACTATTATGATGCTGTTGCCAATCAGGCATTAGACAAGGTTCGACAAATTTCACCAGAAACATCAAAACGGTTGAGTGAAGCATTCGTGAACCAGAAACTATATGATAAAAGCAATGAGTATTCATTCCATTATTATTCTGCCGACAAGGTTTTTGCGTTAAGTTATTATGCGGTTACTGGTAAATCTGCGCCTAAAAAACATGTGATAGCTGCCAAACAACTACAAAGTTATTCGATGCAAGATGTACTGAGGCAAGTGTACTCCGAACAGAAGCAAAATTCTAATAATTCTGAAGCAACCAATTAACCTTTTTTATCAATAATGCTGTGGGAATTCAATTGTTGAAAGAAAAGAGAACCTTAACCAGATTTAGCCAAGGTTCTCAACTGGAAATGTAAAATATCGAACCAATGTTTAATTGAGACTACTCACCCATAACCTGGATTAATACTTCTCTTTCTCTTGACCGAACCTGATCCCAATCAGCAAACCAAATATGACCAAAATTACCTAACTGGATTTCGCCATCAACAACCGGGACGGATACCGATCGTCCCATAATCGATGATCGTAAATGCGCATCTGTGTTCAGGCTAAACTTTGAGAAGTCACCAATACCGTGTTTTTCTTCAACTTGTCTTCCAGGGTGAAGGTATTGAGTTTCATCAGTACATGTTGGTATAATTTTTGAAAGAACATTTACCAAATCTTGCATGATGTAAAAAGTATTATTGTATGTCTTTCCACCCGATGGTTCTTGTATGAAAACGGAGCATGTCGTATGAGGTGAATACACAGTTACGAGTCCGTTTATGATTCCTGACTGCCTTAAGAAGTTCCTCACCTCATCCGAAACATCATGAAAAGTTGGTCTTGTATCAGTCACCAAATTTACTTTACTATTACTTATTTTCATTTCAACTCCTATCTATTTATTTGATTGTTATGCCTGTCATCCCAGGCTCGTCGAACTGCCGAAAACATCTCGTCGATCACAACCTCAGGATCCTTCGCTGTAAAAATTCCTGATGCCGATCCAGACGCATCTGCACCTGAATATATACATTTATATACATCTTCTCCAGTGTTGATACCGGCTCCTATAAGAATACCGATTCCCTTATCGATCGCACGGATAGTATTTACTGCTGTTTGAATGTAACTTAAATCAGCACTTGTAGTTGTGCCTATTAATTCAAGGGGTTCCGCGATGATAACGTCTGGAGTTAGCGTTGCCACCGCCCGAATCTCAGCCATAGAGGAAGCAACAATTTCTGTCAGTAGATCTAACTCCTGAGCTCTATGTACTAAATTACACAATGTTGAGAGAGGTAGAGGTTTTTGTGAGTGGTTGAGTTGGACACCTTTTGCCCCTGCTGCAACAACACTTTCCGGTAAGATCTTTCCTCCTGCACCTTCCCGCCCCATCCCTATATCGTCAATGTAGGGGGCAAATACTAACAAGTTGTTTGTTGTTGCTGCTATCCTTTCCAATAAAAGGAATGGAGCTGTGAATATCACTCGAATATCAAATTTAGCGGCTGCTTGATCGGCAAGTTGTGCTATATCAACTACATCCTGTCCAAGTTTGTAACTTTTCGGGCCCATTTCAAAAAAAGGTGGAACGATTCTGTTTGTCATATTAAAGCCTCTTATTTCGATTCATCATCTTAGGTTCCCTGACAATCCACAGATATTCGATAATCAGCCATCGAGGCTGTTTCCATCGCTTTTGCATACTCTCTTAAGGGGAAAACCTGTCCCTCTAACGATGTAGAAACATCAATGATGCCATTGCTCAGCATATTCGCAGCATCAAAAAAATCAGCATTGTCAGCATTGTAAGTGCCTATTAGTTCCATCTTTCTATAATGGATATCATTAGGGTCACAATCTAATTCTGGTTTCGGATAATTTGCCGCAAAAAACAACATTCTTCCACGAAGCTTTTTCAACATTTTATAGCCTTGTTGGTATGCAATAGAATTCCCAACCGCAAATATGATCGCATCAGCTCCAACTCCTTTCGTAAGTCGAAGTACTTCTTTTTCAGGTTCAAACCTGCTTGAATCGACCACTTCTCCGATACCCAATGATTTACCTCGAAGAATTTTCTTTGGAACCAACTCAGTTATGATGACATTCGCACCGTATATCTTTGCTACTTGGGCATTCAACAGACCCATTGGGCCTGCACCGATCACCACTACTGTTTCTAAAGGTTTTATATGTAGTCTTTTTATTCCAGCAATAACCGTTGCAAGAGGCTCTAAAAATGCAGCCTGCGGAGCAGGAATCTCATTAGAAATTCTTACGGCCAATCTTTGAGGAATTATTTTATAATCAGCGAAAGCTTTTTGGCCGTAATAATCCTCTAAGCCAATACCCATTTTAGGGCCAGTATTCTGGCAATCACTTGAGAGTCCTCGCCTGCAGTCCTCACACACGCCGCAATGATCATTCAATCGACCGACTCTATCACCTATTTGATAGATATCCGATACATTTCGCCCTTTTTCAATTATTATGCCGGTATATTCATGACCATCTGCCATGGGTTTATTAAACTCCCGTAAACCAAGCCATCGTTGATAATCCTCGGTGCAGATGTTACACATCTCCATTTTTAGAAGAAGTTGGTCTGGAGCAACATTTGGCAATTCACCAACATGCATTTCCGCTGAGTAGGGAGCAAGCAGTACTCCAAAGTGGGTTTTAGTCATCTTAATTCCTTTTATATTTTCTCCACTTCACAAGCCAAATGGAGATATACTCATTTGGCTTGTGAAACTTTTTTAGTGGCTAGCGGTTTAATTCAGCAGTATCCAGATGGGGAAAAGATTTTTTCCTTATTTTTTCCCATTGAACTGGTTTATATTCCGATACGATCTGAAAATAGACTTCAGTTCCCATCTTTTCAAATTCATTTAACGTCAGAGCCTCCTCATCGCTAAGCGCAATGGATTCCAAGACCATCTTTCGTCCAGCAGCATGTTCAACACCACCAATTTGCAGGTGATCTATAGGTAGTCCTTTCTTAAAGGAAGCATAGGCTCCTGCAATGTTCTTAAAAACAATCATTGCTCTCCCAAGCCCGAAATTGTCTTTTTTCCACTCACCTATTGCATCTTCAGGGCTAAATATTAATAGCTTTCTACCTTGAGGAATGGACATTTGAAGCACTTGTCGAAGAAACTTGTCTTCAGGTATGGAATCATCAATTAGAACAATTGTGTCGATGGCTAAAGATCTAACCCAATTTGCTGTTACCTGACCATGTATGAGTCGATTGTCAACTCGGTTTAAAATTATTTTCGCCATCTTAACTCCTTAAATAACTCAATACTTTTCTCTTTTAACCAATGAATCCTATTGCACCGAGGGCCAAGGAGACCACGAGTAAAATTAGCATGACTTGATTCACGGCTTTTCTTCCAAACTTCTGTAGGAAGAAATACACAAATAGGACTGCAAGCAACGATAAGAGCCCAGGTATAAGTGAATCTAAGGTCGCTTGTAAGGCTTTTGCACCTTCTCCAACTCCGAAGACAACAGGCGTCGTAACATTCACCAAACCAAAACTCATCGCACCTATCATGAACAAGCCAAGTACTGCTAAAAAGGTCATGATAGTCTTAAGTGTGCCTGAGCTTAGTATTCGGGCTGCTGCTCTTGTTCCAGTTCGATATCCAATTCTGTAAGAGTACATTCCGACCACAAAGTAGGTTCCAGTAATGATAATCATTGGTAGAGCAGCTGCCCACCAGTGACCTTGGAGTGCATATGGGATAAAGAACAATTGAACTAAAGGATTGAACGTTCCACCCATAATCGTATCGCCAATGCCCGCAAATGGTCCCATCAAGCTTGCTTTCACACTTTCAATGGCTTCACCAGTAATGGGGGCTCCAAGTGCTTTTTGTTCCTCCATTGCGAGAGCTATGCCAGGCACACACGCACCCCAAAACTGCTCTGTATTGAAGAAATTTAAATGCCTTTGTAACGCATCTTTTAGTTCATCAGGACGATCTTTATATAATCGTTTTAATGGAGCTAAGAACGACAACAATACGCCGGGTCCCATATGTCGCTCATAACTACTTGCTGTTTCATTAAAGGACATCCAGCGAACATATGCCCAGAATATATCTTTTTTGCCGAGCGTGGAACGAATCTCGGGTTCATCATCGTCTTCAACTACTTCAATCTCGTTATTATTACTATTCCTCGAAAACTGCACAAATAACCATGCCAAGAATAGTCCGATCATGACAAGAGCAACGTTACCTAAGCCCGTATAAGCTGCGATAAAAAATCCCACCAGGAAAAATGGGAATAATTTTTTCTCGCCAATCAATCCTAACAATAGGCCCATTCCTAAGGCGGGCATTACTTTTCCAACAGCAGTCAAACCACTCATCAGCCACTGAGGGATATTATCAAAAATTTGTGTTATTGAACCCAAGGCAAAATATACGATGAGGGTCATTGGCACCCAGAACATCAATATTTTTACAAGAGATGGAATTAGCACAGCGTTTAAATATATTTTTTTGGTGTTTCCCCCCTCTGTATCTATAACTTTTTCCAGACGCCTGATGTACCAACTACCCACAGTCCTCTTCACAATGTGAAGTTGAGCCATTAGTAAACCAACTGGCATCGCGAGAGCAAGTGCAATATTGACATCCATGCCGTATGCGATAACCGCAGCAGCTGAAATTACTCCTGCAGCAGCTCTGTCTGTAGGTACGATCGCACCAGCATATACGTAACCCAAGAATAATGGAGCGATCGTAGCACCAACAAAAAGTGCCGTTTTCACGTCACCAAGTATTAGTCCGTACCAAAGTGAGGCGGTTACCGGATAGCAGAAAAATGCATAATTAAAGCCACTTCCAATCTCATTTACCCACAGCCAGTAAATACCGCCAAGTAAAATCGCTTGAATTAGTGTCATGGTAGAACTCCTTTCAATTTTTTTTATTAGGGTCGATGAAAAACTAACATGCTTTACCTACGGTTTTCTTAAAGTAATCCATAATCTCCTTTCTCGCAAATTATCTACATAATTTTTTTTACTTTCTCTTTCCTCCGTTGGGCTTAAGGAAGGCTTTGCCAACCACTCTGCCAATAGCCATAAACCCAAACAGTGACAGTAAAAAGAAGGTGTGGCGGTTATCGTAAGGGTGGCGATAGAAACCGAGGAAACCTAAGATGCCCGGCAAACGTACTCTTTCACCAACAATGCTCCCCACTGGTGCTGAGGCAAAAGGTGCGATCGGTGATAGAAAAAAGATGTAAGCCATAATCATCACGATTCCTAAGATAATGATGATTCCTTGTATTTGTTTTTTCTTCATTGAACTAGTCTCCTCTATCAGTCCTGATATTAAGGTTTATCGCTTATTGATTCCCCATATAACTGTTTAACACAATCGTTGAGGTAGACTATGCTCTCCCTGCCTGCTTCTAAGACCATCTCTCGGATCTCATCAAAAGTTGAAGTTTTACGCATAGTCACTGCTTCCAAAACCATTGGCAAATTCATTCCACAGAATGCCAAAAATGGACTTGTTATTTTATTCGCACCAAGAAGAAATTGATTTGAAGGAGTTCCACCAAATAAATCCAAAAATATTAATACACCAGCAGGAAATTTCCCTATCAACGTAAACATTTCTTCTTTGAATTTTTCAATATCATCGCCTGCTTCGAGGATGAGAGCCAAAGTGTTTTGTGTGTTTCCAGTAATTAACTTTACAGAATCCAGCAACCCAACAGCATATTCTCCATGGCTTATCAGAAGAATTCCGGGTTTCTTCCTTTCTATTTCAACATTTCCAGCTATTCTCATTTTGAAACTCCTAGGTTTTTTGATCAGGGATTGATTTAATATAGTTTAAACCAGGTTCGGTTTTCTGTCAACACTTGTAATCAGGTAATTACCTTTAATGTTTGAGTGTTGCTATTGAATTCCAAACAGCTTTTTATCACTTATTCCGTTGTGTGTATGTAATTAATGGGTTGAAGATATTCTTCTTAATGAAAATACGAAAATGGTGAATATCTGATCAAGATTATGATAATTATCGTTGAACTAATATTGATTTGGCTTTTCAATCTTTGCATCAATTCTTGATCTATCACCACGAAAAACCGAGGATGTATATTCAATTTGATTACCATTATTGTCGAAAATTCTCGCGGAATTTAGAAGCATCGGAGTCCCTACTGGAAGATTAAAAATTTCGGCTTCTTTTTCATTCGCAGGAACTGCTTCAAAGCTGACGTCTCCACACTCAATCGTGATACCTCCTACTAGCTTCAAATTCGCATATAAGGATCTGGACATATCCATATTGACGATTTCAGGGCACAATTTAGTAGGTATATATGTGTTGGAAATGACTAAAGGATCACCATCCACAAGACGAACTCTCTCAAAATGAAACACTTGCTCCCCTATTTTAACGCTCTGCAAGTTTCGGGCGATCCTGCCTGAGGCTTCGATAACCTCTTGAATCAAGACCCGATTCACCACACTCATTCCTCGCCGAATCAGTGCATCACCGAAGCCTGAAAGAAAATATGTTACTGCCAGGTCCATTTTTGGTTCAGCAACAAAAGTCCCTTTACCTTGGAGCCTCTGTATTAAACCTTCCCGTTCTAACTCTAATAACGCTTGCCTTACGACAGTACGACTCACATTGAATTGAGATCCGAGGTCTAACTCGCTTGGTAACTGATCTCCTTGAGAATATTCACCGGACCGAATCTTTGATTTCAGAATTGTTATTAATTGTAAATAATAAGCAACTCTACTATTCAAATCTACATAATCCATTTCAAAAACTCCCTCCAATGATTCATTTTATGCAAAATGTACGGACAACTACAGTACACAAAAGTATACCGGATAAAATTTTATCAGAGTGATGAGGTTGGTGATTATCTAATTTCAAACCTCTTCCAGCTGTGCCATGAAGTGGCGTAAAACCGGCGGCGCCCATTTCACCTTCAACCCACGGATATCGGCTGCCCCTTTCATACACAGCGCCGCCGACTCGGCAATATAGTCCAGATGACTGCGCGTATAAACACGCCTGGGAATCGCAAAACGCAGCAACTCCAGCGGCGCGTAAACCGGTTCGCCGGTTTGTGGGTCGGCATGCTCAAACATCAGGCTGCCGATCTCGGTTGTGCGCACGCCACCCGCCAGGTAAAGCGCGTTGCCTAGCGCCACAGCCGGAAACTGGCTTTGCGGGATGTGCGGCAGCGCCATGCCGCCGTCTACGTAGACCGCGTGCCCACCAGTCGGCATATATACCGGCAGCCCCACTTCAAGCAGCGTTTTCCCCAAATAGCGGGTGTGCGCTTCGCGGTAATTCAAATAATCTTCATCAACCGCCTCGTGCAATCCAATCGCAATCGCCTCCAGGTCGCGCCCCGCCAGACCGCCATAGGTCAAAAATCCTTCGCGCACGATCAGGTTTTGCGCCAGTTTTTGCTTCAATTCCGGGTCACGAAAAGCCACAAAACCGCCGATGTTGACAATCGCGTCTTTTTTGGCGCTCATCGTGCAGCCATCGGCATACGAGAACATCTCGCGCACAATCTCTTTCACCGGCACATCAGCATATTTTGGATCCCTGATCTTGATAAACCAGGCATTCTCCGAGAACCGGCAGGCATCAATGAAGAAGGGGATCCCAAAACTGTGATAAACCTCAGCGGTGTGGCGGATGTTATCCATCGAAACCGGTTGCCCGGCAGCAGAATTGTTGGTGATCGTCAGCATTCCGATCGGAATGTTCTCAGCGCCGACACGCCGGATAAAATCCTGCAGCGCTTCAAGGTCCATGTTTCCTTTAAAAGGGAGGTCAAGCGTGCTGTCCTCAGCCTCAACGACCGTGAAATCGACTGGGTTGGCTCCCAGCACCAGCAAATTCGCCTGGGTGGTGTCAAAGTGCCGGTTATTGGGCACAAACTGGAGCGGCTTCACCAATGTTGAGAAAAGCAGCCCCTCTGCCGCCCTGCCCTGGTGAGTAGGCAGCACGTATTCAAAACCCATCACGTCCTGAACCGCCTGCTCGAAGCGGTAATAGCTCTTCGCCCCGGCATACGATTCATCTCCGCGCATGATGCCCGACCACTGCTCGTCGCTCATGGCGTTCGTGCCGCTATCGGTCAATAAATCAATGTAAACATCTTCGCCTGGGATATTGAATAAATTGAAATGCGCCTTCTGCAGCGCGATTTCGCGTTCTGACCGTGTGGTCATTTTTACTCTCTCAACTACCTTGATGCGAAATGGCTCCATAAATGGGATGGTCATAAACTCTCCTTTAAGTGTTGTTTTGTAAACTGGTCAGGTGTTTGCCTGCCAGATATCCACTACCAAACGCGTAATGCAAGTTGAATCCGCCACATGGCCCGGCAACATTGTTGCTCTCCCCCACCAGGTACAGACCGGGTACCAGCCTGGATTCGAAAGTGAGTGGGTCAACTTCTCTGACCGCGACCCCTCCAACCGTGACCTGGCTGTTCCGGAAGTCTCCCGCGCCGGAAATTTTGAAGCGATTATCGGTGGCTACACGCAATAAACGCAGCAATTGTTCGCCTTCAATGTCTTTAATCGGTGAATTGGGGTCAAGCTCTGCCTGGCTCATAAAGAAATCAACCGCTTTCGGCGGCAGCGCCCGCAGCAGCAGCCCTCTCAGGCTTCCTTTGGCTTTCTCCAGGTCTGCCAGCTCTTCCGCCATACCTTCCCAGAAAGGCGCCAGGAAGTTGACTTGCAATTCCAGGTTTTTGCCAGGATGCAGATCAACAAAGTGGCTCAGGTTCATCACACCCGGTCCGTTAAAGCCTTTTTCGGTCACAATCAGGTTGCCAAAAGTACTGCCGAGCCGCTCTCCATCCAGATAAATGGAAGTGACCGCATCAAAACGCAGTCCTTTCAAGGCTTTGAAAGCGCCCAGTTCCACGTAAATCGGCCCGAGAGCTGGAATAAGCTTTTCGATTGTATGCCCCGCCCCCTCCAGCGCTGAAAACAGGCTGCCCTTTGAGCCCAAATCTGGGTACGCCATCCCCCCAGCCGCCACAACCAGCTTGTCAAAACGCTCCACCGTCTTCTGTTCGTTCCAGTTAAGCTTCAGTTCAAACTGACCGTCTTTAAAGCCAAACCATTCCACCTCTGTGGCTACGCGCATTATCGTGCCGGCTTCTTCAAGCCGCTCTCGCAGGATTTCGACCACCGATTGGGCAGATTGCGACAGCGGGTAATACCAGCCGTCATCCGTTTTTATTGTTGGGACCCCCAGCCGCTCCAGCCAGTCGCGCTGTTCTGCCACGCCAAATTTGTCCAGAAATTTTGTGATCCATTCCGGGTCGGCGCAGTAATAAAGGCTGGGGTCAAGCGCGTCGTTGGTCAGGTTACAGCGCCCGCTGCCGGTCACCAGCAGCTTGCGCCCGATGGTCTGGTTGTGCTCAAACAGGCTCACCGCCCCACCTGCCTGCGTTATAGGCGCGGCTTGTAAGGCAGCCATAATTCCTGCCGCGCCCGCGCCGATAACCGCAACTTTCATGCCCTCATTATAACGTGTCCCCCACCTTTTGCGTGACCCTGTCATTTCACTTCGCCCGAAATG
>ENA-UOOK01006151-UOOK01006151.1-fermentation-metagenome-genome-assembly--contig:-NODE-6151-length-11648-cov-3.289226_pt1 | contig 11648 bp, 8 predicted proteins | sample MGYA00245777_ERZ724023 | MGnify/ENA primary metagenome ERZ724023 (study PRJEB28704, sample SAMN03018312) | fermentation metagenome | biome: anthropogenic terrestrial biome; feature: soil; material... | reverse complement strand
TGAAATCTTGTCTGAATATGGTTCCTGTCATCATGAATCTTCCTAATATTCCTACTACTTTAGAGTTTATGGAAAAAGAAGTGTTGGAAGATGCAATTAAAGACTTTGACGGTACTTTAATTTTTGTCAGCCACGACCGGTATTTTATTAACAAATTCGCCGACACAACAATAGAATTTAAAAACGGCCAAACCACTGCTTACGTTGGAAACTATGATTATTATAAAAAGCAAAAAACAAGTTAAAAAGTTCAGAGAATATTTTACTCATATTAGTTTTTTAAGGACATTGTCAAATTATAACGATTTATACCTATATTTTGACCCAATTTCTGACCCAACTTTTTTACAAAAAGTAAAAAAACTATTCAATTACTGTTAATAATTGAATAATTAATAAATGAAAATAATCATTATCGGTGCCGGGAAAGTAGGGTATAATCTGGCGGAGAACTTATCAAAGAGTAATCATAATGTAATAATAATAGATAGGAATTATGCTGCTTTAAGCAAGGCGGAAGAGAATCTTGAGGTACTTTGCATCAAAGGAAGCGGGGTAAGTACCGGCATTCTTATGGAAGCAGGAGTAGACACGACTGATTTATTGATTGCCGTGACCGGCAGTGATGAGGTTAACATGGTTTGCTGTCTTACCGCTAAAAAGTTAGGCGTCAAAAGCACAGTAGCAAGGATAAGAGACTATGAATATGCCCATGAGCTATTGCTCCTCAAAGAAGAGCTGGGGCTGGATATCGAGGTCACAGACCATTTTTGCGATACATTTTTAATAGCCTTTTCGTCAGTATTTTAGCAACTGTTTTGAACGTGATTATTTCAGCTATGGCAGCATTTGTATTGTCAAAATCCAAGATTAAGTGTAAAAATGTAATATTTTGGATTGTCCAGTTTGCGTTGTTATATAATGCCTATACTTTGTCTGTTCCACAATATTTAATATTTTCCAAATTGAAATTAATAGATACATATTGGATATATATCCTACCGTCAATTTCTTCAACTATGGGAGTATTTTTGTTAAAACAGTATATGGATGGAAGCATCCCGGATACTATTATTCAAGCAGCAAAAATTGATGGTTCAGGATACTATAGGATTTTTTGGAGCATTATAATGCCTATGATAAAGCCGGCTTGGTTAACACTTTCATTATTTGCATTTCGCGATATGTGGGCTTTGCAGCCTCAAGGGACGATTTTTAGTGAAGTTTTGAAAACACTACCTTATGTAATGTCACAAATTACGGCAGGTGGAATAGGTAGAGCAGGAAGTGCAATGGCTGCATCAGTTATTATGATGATTCCACCGATTATCGTTTATATGATTTCGCAGAGTAATGTTATGGAAACGATGAATTGTGCAGGTATAAAAGAATAGGAGGTAAGAAGATGGGATTATTTAACAGAAAGAGATGGAAGTCCATTTGTAACCCTAGAGTCTGTTGCTTTTTAATTATAGGATTTATTATTTCCTTTTTTTCCGTATCAATAAGTGCATCAGGTACCGAAATAATTCCATATGAAAGTTACACATACTGGGAAAATTTCAATGGTAGTGGCTCAAGAAAAGCAATTTTGAACCGGCCAATGTATGAACCTAAAAAGGCAATTTATGGAGTTACATTAGGAGTGAAATCTTTTAATGAGCTAACTGATGTGCATTCTGCATCAAATGGGAAAACTTACATATTAGATGGTGGTAGTTCAAGATTGTGCATACTTGATAAGAATTATAACCTTGATAAAGAAATTTGCGGGCAAGGGAAAACGGGTTTCACTGGTGCACAGGGTGTGTTTGTAGATGAGTTGGGTGCAATTTATATTGCAGATACCGATAATAAAAGAGTTTTAGTAATGGATGATAATGGTGAGGTTTTAAGAGAAATTCTTCTTCCACAATCCGAATTAGTTCCTGAAGGATTCCAATATAGCCCTATTAAGGTTGCTGTAGATTCTAGAGGATATATCTATGTTCTAAGTGATGGCTCTTTCTACGGTGCATTACTTTTTTCTCCGCAAGAGACATTTCTTGGATTTTATGGTTCTAACACTGTAAACGCAGGGATTGAACAGGCTTTTACTACTATTTGGAAAAAGCTATTCAGTAATAACGCTAAACGAGCTGGAAGTAAGAGGACGCTTCCTTACCAATTTACAGATATAAATATTGACAGCGATAATTTTGTATGGACATCAACAGGAAAAACGGAGAGGGATGTAAATATACCGGGCCAGATCAGATGGTTAAGCCCGGGTGGTGATGATATCATTAACACCAGCAGGTTTAATTTTGCTGATGAGGGTCAAGGCAAAGTACAGGATATATTAGGAATATCATTAGATTCACAGGGATATATTTACGCACTTGATAGTACATATGGACGAGTGTTTTTATATGATAGAGAATGTCATATGTTATCTGCATTTTGTGGTGGAATTGGAGAAGGAAATCAGACAGGCACATTCCGGTTGGCTCGTGCATTAGCTGTTAATGGTGATGATGTGTTGGTTTGTGATGCCAGTAAAAATAATGTGACAGTACTTGGTATTACTACATATGGGAGACTTGTACAGGATATTCAAGCACTTACTTTGGATGGGAAATATCTGCAAGCAAAAGAAGGTTGGGAACAAGTCTTATCTCTTGATAGAAATAACCAGTTAGCATATAGTGGACTTGCAAAAGCTGCATATATGAATAAGGACTATCGGTTGGCAATAGAATATTCAAAAATTGCATTAGACCGTAAAACTTATTCACAAGCTTTTGAATTTGTTCGCCGTGAGTTTTTAATGACACATTTCATTTGGGTTTTTCCTCTTGCATTAGTAATAATAAGTTGCCTTGTAGCACTTATGATATATACTTCAAAGAGAAAAACTGTATTGGTAAAAAATGATGCAGTTCGATTGATGCTTTCAACAATAACTCATCCTTTTGGAACATTTAATGAAATCAAAGAAAAGAAAAAAGGTTCTGTTTGGTTATGTGTGATGATTCTCTTGTTGTTCTATGTGTTTTCAATATTAGAAATTACAGAGGGTGGATTCTTATTTGTATATTTTGATGCTTCCAACTTTAACTCTCTGATAGTTTTATTTAGAACTGTAGGACTTATACTGCTGTGGGTAGTAGTAAATTGGTCAATTTCAACTCTTTTTGAGGGCAAAGGCAGTATGAGAGAAATTCTAATAATAACATGCTATAGCCTAATTCCAATAGTTATTGGTAGTGCTGTTTTCATAGCTTTATCAAATGTAGTACTTCCAACAGAGGTCGGTTTTTTACAGGTTATATCTACGATAGCACAAATATCTACATTTGTATTGCTTGCTATCGGATCAATGATAATTCACAATTTTAGCTTGGGTAAATTTATTGGAACAAGTATTTTAACTTTGATAGGAATGGGAATTGTAATATTCATCATTTTTATCATAGGAGTGTTGCTTCAACAATTTTGGGTATTTTTAGTTACATTGTTTATGGAAGCTGTATATCGATAAAGGGGTGAAAAGGACGATATGATGCAAAAAAATAAAAGGCGTACCTGTATAATTCTCTGTATTATTCTAATCGCTTTAGCGGCTGGATGTTCAGAAAAAATAGAAAAAGTGCCATATAATAAAGAAACAGCTGTTTCTGCCTTGGATGGAGTAGTAGTTGCGGAAAATAGCTCTTACCGTCTTGAGTGGGACAAGAAAACAAATAACATAATCCTTTATGATAAAATAAATAGAAAAACATGGGCAACGACTCCGACTAAGTCAGAAAAAAAATTGGACGATTTAAATAAAAAAACTCATGCTATGGTTTGTTCCGCAATTACAGTTGACTATATTATTCCAAAAACCCTGAAAATCGCCAGTGTAAATGCGGCGAATGGTGCGGTTAAAAATGGCCGCGTTTCAAGTGAAAGAATAGAAAATGGTTTGAGAGTTACATACTATTTTGATAAACAGGAAATTGTTGTTCCGGTTGAGTATATCCTTAATAAGGATAGCCTTATAGTTTCAATAGATTCATCAAAAATTGAAGAACATGAAAACAAAGTATATAAAATAGGAATTGCTCCTTTTTTATGTTCTGTGGAAAATGATGAAAATAATTCATATCTTTTTGTACCATCGGGTTGTGGTGCATTAATGTACCCGGATACCGGAAGAAATATGGTGAGGGAATATTCAGAAGAAGTATATGGGGATGATAGAACTAGAAAGGTCATGGAAAAAATATCAAATACAGAGTCAATAAGGTTGCCGGTTTTTGGTGTCAAAGATAAAGATTCAGCTCTGCTGGCAATTCTGGAAAAAGGTGCTGAATCTGTTGAGATTAAAGCTCAAGCAGGAAATGATAAATATGGTTATTCCTCTGTATATGCTACATTATTTGTTCGTGGAAGTGAAACCGTTGAGAAGAAAGTCACAACTGTCCGCCAAAAGGTGACACTATATACAGAAGATAAAAGCAACAGTTCTTTAATTAAGATAGGTTTTTATCCGCTTGGTAAAGCTGATGCTGATTATGTTGGTATGGCAAAAAGATATAGCCGGTACTTAACTGAAAAATCTGATATGCCAAGTAAGTCAAAGGATTCATTGTTGAATATCAAATTTTTAGGTGGAATAATGATTCGTAAGTTTTGCTTTGGAATTCCGTATAAATGTCTACAACCAATGACAACTATAACACAGGTAAATAATATATTAAAAGATATTGAAAAAGAAACAAATCAAAAGCCGGTTATTGATCTGGTTGGATTTGGAGAAACAGGTTTAGATATAGGAAAGATAGCTGATTACAATAAACTTGGAGATGGGTTAGGTTCGCATAAAGAACTTCAAAAACTTATTGAATATGGGAAGCAGAAAGATATCCCGATTTATATGGATTATGATGTTGTGCGATTAGCAAAATCCGGTAATGGTTTTTCGGCTGTATTTGATACTGCAAAAGCTGCAAATCGCCAGACTGCATATCAATATAATTATTCCCTGGCTTTTCGAACAATTGACAAAAATATGCAGCGATATAAGCTATTAAGCAGAAAGGCACTGTCAGGAGTTGCAGAGCAACTTATAGGCGGAGCAGAGCAAACTGGAATAACAGGCATGGGTTTAGGGACTCTTTCGAGTATTGCTTATTCTGATTACGATGACAATAAGTATTTTGTAAAAGCAGGTATGGCAGATGATGTAAGTAGTATATTAAAAAGCATAAAGGGACAAGGGATAGGTTTTATTGTCAACCATGCAAATGTCTATGCTGCATCTATTGCTGATCATATTATAGATGCACCAATGCAAGCGTCCTGTTATGATGCTCTTGATGCTGAAATACCATTTTACCAAATTGTGTTTAAAGGGCATGTTCCAATTGCAGGAACACCGGTAAATTTGTCAGTGAATTCGGAAATTGCAGTTCTCAAGGCTGTAGAAAGCGGTTGTGGATTAACTTTTACATTGATTAATGATTATGACGCTTTATTACTTAGTAATAGTAATGTTAAGCTTTATAGTTCACTATATAAAGATAACAAGAAGCTAATAAAAACATTGACAAACGAGTTGAATAATTATTACAAATCTATAAATGGAGCAAAAATATCTGAGCATCTTATTTTTGAAAATGGTGTCAGGAAAACAGTTTTTGATAATGGTATTACAGTATTTGTAAACTACAGTAATAAAGAGCAGCACACAGAGGTGGGTCTTGTTCCGCCACTGGGATATCGGGTGAAAGGAGTGATTATATGAGGAGATTGCATATGCGTGGTGTAGATAGTAGGAAAATTTGGTATGGACGAATGTTTGTACTTCCATGGGTAATAGGAATAATAATATTCTTTATCATTCCTATTGTTCAGTCGGTTTTCTATTCGTTTTCAAAAGTTTCTTTTACACAAGAGGGGCTTACAGCTAAGTTTGCAGGGCTAAAGCACTATTATTATGTATTGATGGAAGATCCTAAATATACAAATAACCTTGCAAAAGCTATTTCCTCAATTTTATATTCGCTTCCTGTAATAATTATTTTAAGTTTAATAATTGCAATAGTTTTAAATCAAAAATTTAGAGGAAGAACAATATTTAGAGGGGTTTTCTTTCTGCCTGTTATTATTACATCAGGGGTTGTGATTCAGCTGCTATTTTTGTATACATCAGCTGCCGAAATGCAAGGTGGAGTTGTTGAAGCAAGCCAATCATATACAGGAGGTATGATTGATATGAATGCTGTGCTAAATCAATTGGAAATGCCTGTCCAGGCAGCAAAGTTTTTTTCAGTAGCCATTAGTAATATTTTTGACCTTATATGGAATTGTGGAATACAGATAGTATTATTCATTGCAGGAATGCAAACAATTCCTGAACAGCTATACGAAGTTGGAAAGGTTGAGGGGTGTTCAAAATGGGAGGAATTTTGGTTTGTTACACTGCCAATGCTGTCAAGAGTACTAATATTAGTAATGGTTTTTACGATGATAGAGCTGTTTACAGCAAAAACTAATCCTGTGGTATCTCAAGCTTACAATCTGATGTATCAACAGAATTATGACGAAAGCTCAGCTATGTTGTGGATCTATTTTGTAATCGTTGGAGGTATATTGTCCATGGTTATGCTGATTTATAGTGAGCTTTGCTTAAAAAAATGGGAATAAGCTAAATTCTATATAATTTACGATTTGAAAGAGTTAATGAGGAATTCACAAATCGTAAGTTACATCAAGGTAACAGAAGCAGATTTTAAATGTTTAAAACCTGTTCTAGATAGTACTAGATTTATTAAGACACGAACACTTATGCATTGTGTATAAAACTATTATATGAAGAGGATGAAAAGATGAAAAAAATAATTAGCCCGATATCCAAAATATTCAAAAAATTGTTATGCTTTTTGCAGAAGCATGATATGAATAAAAGTCTTACTAATAAGATCCAGAGTATCGTAGTTTCGTTAATGCGTTATATATTTCTGATATCAGTGAGTTATGTTGTGCTATATCCATTGTTTTATATGATTAGTGTATCTTTAAAATCAGAGGTAGATTCTATGGATGCTAGTGTTATTTGGGTTCCAAAACATTTTTCAATTGAGAATTTCGAAACTGCTTTTGAGGCAATGAAATATGTCAAATCCTTTTTGTCCACATTAGTAATAGAGGTGTTTAGTGCTGCTATAGAAGTGTTCTCATGTGCTTTTGTTGCATATGGATTCGCGCGGTTTCAATTTAAAGAAAAGAAGTTACTGGAGGGCATTCTGCTTTTAACAATATTAATACCTATACCTATGATTATAATCCCATTGATGGTGAATTTTAAACAGACAGACTTTTTTGGAATATTAGGCTTAATTGGTAATTTTTTAGGTAAGGAGATACGCCCCAATCTGTTAAATACACCATTTACATTTTATATACCATCAATTTTTGCAGTTGGATTACGTTCTGGTATTTTAATCTATATTTACATACAATTTTTCAAGGGACTTCCAAAGGAGCTGGAAGAAGCTGCGTGGATAGATGGTGCTGGACCATTCAAAACATTCTTTAGAATTGCACTTCCATCTTCGGGTGTGGTAATACTAACTGTTTCTATTTTCGCATTAATTTGGCACTGGAATGATTTTTATATGGCATCAATGCTTATGTCGAAGAATTTACCGCTAGCTGTAGCTTTGTCACAGATTAGGGAAACACTTGAGGTAATGAGAATCTTTCATGATAACCCTCGAATTTCATCTATTGTTATGGCAGGTTGTACAATGTATATTGCCCCAATGCTGGTTGTTTATCTGATTATACAACGTAAATTTATTGCGAGCATTGATCGGGTTGGCATTGTTGGATAATTAACAGTGAACTGAAAGGCTATCATTATGAAAGGAGGGCGTGTTATTTATGTATAGATGTTTTGGAATATTTCGTTGTAGTACCAAACAAAAAGTTGATTAATTTGAGTAAGTAAAAATTGGTTATATGCTCTATTAAAAATGTTATATTTGAGTTCAAATAATGACACTCTCCTTTTAGGGTTATTTACGTTCCAGCAGACTCAATTATATCATAAAAGAGGGGTCATAGTTTTTTTATCTCAAAAAAACGTGAAACCTTTGATAAACAACACTTTGAATCTATTTAATATTCAAATAGATTAACACTACAAACAAAATTGAGGAGGTATTTTTATGAGAAAATCAGTATTTAGTAAGGTAGTATTGTTTACGTTGGTAATTTGTATGGTAGGTTCGGTTTTGACAGGTTGTGTTCAAAAAGCTAAAGAAACACCGGTAACACTACCACCATCATCATCAGCAACAGATGATGTAACTTCAAAAAAACCAGAATCTAAATCAAAAGATCCATTGGGAGAAATACCGGCATCACTAAAAGACTCTACAGTTAAGTTCTTATTGGGATACGATCCAAGTAAAAATCCGGAACAACTAATTATGAATGATTTTGCGGACAAATCAGGTATTAAAATTGAGGTAATAAGTGTTGCAGGTAAAGAATACGATACAAAACTTGCAGGTATGATTGCTTCTGGTAGTTCTCCTGATGTATTCGAAATGAAAAGTTTCCCAACAGTTAGTTATGAATTAGCACAACCTCTTGAAACAGGTAAAGTTGATGTTAATGATCCAATTTGGGATAAAGAGACTTTGAAGTATACGACAATTAATGGGAAAGCATATGGTGCTAATATCTCGGGAAGTATATTTAGCAATGTTGATGTCTTTTTTTACAATAATGAGTTATTTAAAGAAAACGGTATTAAAACGCCAAAAGAATATCTTGATGAGGGAAACTGGACATGGGATACTTTGCGTAAAGCTGCATCAGAAATAGACGCTTTAGGCGAAGAATATATAGGCTTTACTGATGGTTCACAAGCAGCTAGTATGCTATCTGCAGGAATAGATTTTATTATATTTGATGGCAAAAAATTCATAAATAACATCGGAGACCCAAGATTGACTGAATTCTTTAAAATACAAGCAGCATTGAAAAAAGACGGATTAATGGTTGAGTGGAAGTTGAAAGAGTTTGTTGCTGGTACAGTTGGAATGATGTGTTATACTCAATTTGGTCTGAAAGGCGCTGGACAACTAAAGCCTATGAATGATTTTAAATTTGTTCCTTTCCCGAGTCTAAAGGCAGGTGAAAAAGCTTATGTTCCGTATAAGCTTCGCTCATTTGGTATTGTAAAAGGTTCATCTAACCCGGAAGGTGCTGGGCATTTCCTGAGATATTATCTAGATCCGATTAACTGGAATTTGGAAACTATGTTTGTAAATCAAGAGTGCAGAGATTACTATTATGATATCAACTCAACTGAGCATCGTTTCCCAATGCGTTCACAAGGTGTACTTGCGATGACAGACGGAGGGGTATTTACTGAAATATATGGTAAATTATGTTCAACTGATCCTGCACAGATTACTACCGTATTGCAAGAAAATAAAAATATTATTGATTCAGCAGTTAAAAAGGCAAATGAAACATTCTTTGGGAAATAACTAATAATCAACTTACAAAGCCCGAGCCTCAGGTTTGGGCTTTGTACATAAAAATTCCGATAAATATAGAGGTGCGAATTTTATGTCATTATATGTAAGAATAACAAATGAATCCTATAAATTGGCTCTAACTTATCCTTTTGCAGAACCATCAGAGTTGTCTGGTATTATTGCTGCTCTTAATGAAACAACGGCATTTCAAATTGTGCTTAAAAGCGATAACAGATGTATTTTAAGTGTTGATGGTAATCCATGGATTTCAAATCGTGGAATGATAGAACATATTCGTGTAGAGATTGTTTCTACGTTTAAATCAAAAGTGTTTATTGAAGGAACAATGCCTGATGATGGTGATATTCAAAGAGCAGATATATTGCTTTCTCAACGCACTGTTGAGGTAACTCCTTCGCTGCCAACTGCTCTTTGGGTGGATATTTCTGTTCCCGAAGACGCTACTGCAGGTAGCTATAGTATAACTGCCAATATTTATCTTTCTAATGGGTTAGAAAATGAAGTACTAGTTCAAACATTCAATATTCCATTGGAAGTGAAAAAATTTACGATGCCAGATCCGTCAGACTATAGATTTTATCTTGATTTGTGGCAACATAATTCGAATATTGCACGTCAATATGAAGTAGAATTATGGAGCACTGAACACTTTGCAATTATTGAAAAGTGTATTGCTACATTAGCAGAGCTAGGACAAAAGTCTGTTATGGTTGTTGCGAGTGAGATACCCTGGAAAGGGTGGGGATGCTTTAAAAATCTACAGACTCCAGCAAATCTATATGAATATGCAATGATTTCTATTACTAGAAATAAAGATGGAAAGTTTATTTATGATTATAGTGTTATGCAAAGATATATTGATCTGTGTGCAAAATACAGTATTCTGGGCGATATAGAAGTATTCGGATTGACTGGCGTTTGGTGGAATGAAATACTGGCTGAAAAAAGTCCTTGTAATGACTACTCAGATCCAATTTTACTAAGATATTATGATGAATCGGATGGATGTTATAAATACATTAATGAAAGAGCGCATATTGAACAATATATTCGATCATTAGAACAATACTTCATTAGAACAGGGCAAATTGCACGAGTTAGGATAGCATCTGATGAACCGTCAAATGTTGAAAAGTACAGAGAAGGCCTTAAAAACATTCGTAATCTCGCACCGTCATTTAAATATAAAGCAGCACTTAATCATTCAGAGTTTATTGGTGAGTTTGGTGAAGAGATTGAGGATTTTGTACCATCGTATTTTTGTGCATGTATAGAGTACAAGAAGCTTAAAGAATATCAGAAAAAGCTGGCAGATCATAAATTTCTATGGTATGTATGCTGCGGACCGGAGCGACCAAATACATTTTTGCAGAGTGATTTGTTGGAGGCAAGGTTTCTTGGAACACTTAATGCATTTTATGGGTTTGACGGATTACTTCGTTGGGCATATACTTGCTGGCCTATAAATCCAAGAAAAGATATTCGTTATGGAATATGGAATGCTGGGGATGTTAGTTTAGTATATCCAGCACTGAATGGCGATATACTTCTATCACTTCGCTGGAAAGCATTAAAGCGAGGCATTGAAGATTACGAACTGATTGCATGTCTTAATGACAAAGGCAGAAAAGATATTATTACTCAAGTGTATAATATAATATACAGCCAGCCTGATACAAGTAAATTTTCAAAAGGTGAATGGCGTTCTGTGCATCATGGATTTAGCGTTAAATATGAAGATTACGAGAAGGCAAGAACTTTAATGCTTGATACTCTTGCAGAGATATAAGATATTATATAATGAAGAAATAATGTACTGCTATACGGCAATGAAAAGGCGGCAAAATAGTATATTATGTTACAGTTGCCAGAAGCAGGTGGAAGATTGATAAAGTTTCTTTGTTTAATCATCTTGGAATAACAAAAAGCGTAAGTGGTGGAACAATTACCATATCCTAAAAAATCAGCTCCTTGCGTTAAGCATGGAGCTGATCTTTTAATAAAGAGCTAATTGCGATGCAAAAATCCATAATGGATTCATAATTTCATCCATATATCCATTGTATAGATTGAAACCTATACGAATTAGATTCCTTGAAG
>ENA-UOOK01006150-UOOK01006150.1-fermentation-metagenome-genome-assembly--contig:-NODE-6150-length-11648-cov-4.713275_pt1 | contig 11648 bp, 7 predicted proteins | sample MGYA00245777_ERZ724023 | MGnify/ENA primary metagenome ERZ724023 (study PRJEB28704, sample SAMN03018312) | fermentation metagenome | biome: anthropogenic terrestrial biome; feature: soil; material... | reverse complement strand
AAATATTGGAAAATATAGCTCCTCACAAGGAAATTATCGCAGAATGGGCACCTAATGAAAAGGTTGCCGTAGAATCGGCAGTTGGCGCATGCTATGCCGGTGCAAGAACTTTAACCGCAATGAAGCATGTTGGACTAAATGTTGCGGCAGATCCGTTTTTCACAATGGGTTACACAGGTGTTAACGGGGGGATGGTTTTAATAAGCGCGGATGATCCGGGGCTGCATTCTTCACAAAATGAACAGGATAACAGGTACTATGCTAAAATGGCAAAGGTCGCTATGTTAGAACCCAGCAATTCACAGGAATGCAAGGACATGGTATTGAATGCCATGGAAATAAGTGAAAAATATGATGTATTGGTTATGATAAGAATGACTACAAGACTTTGCCACAGCAAATCTGTAGTTGAAACAAAGGAAAGAACTGAAGTACCTATAAGACCGTATACTAAAAATATGCCAAAATACAATGTGTCGCCAGCAAATGCCAAAGCTCTGCACTTAGTAGTTGAAAAGAAGCTAACGGAACTTGAAAAGTTTTCAAATGAAACCGATTTAAACTATATCAAATGGAATGACAAAAAAATAGGTGTTATTTCCGCAGGTGTTGCTTATCAGTATGCAAAAGAAGTTTTTGGTGACAGTGCATCTTATTTAAAATTAGGATTTACATTTCCATTGCCGATGGAAAAAATCAGAAAGTTTGCCGAGGAAGTTGAAACACTTTATGTAATTGAAGAGTTGGAGCCTTTCATGGAAGAACAAATAAAGGCCGCTGGCATTAATTGCATAGGTAAGGAAAAAATACCAAATACGTGGGAGCTTAATCCGGATATAGTAAAGAAGTCCATATTCGGTATCGAAAATGCTACTATTGATTATGACAAAACCATTGCTGTGGGAAGACCTCCTACACTCTGTGCAGGCTGCCCACACCGAGCATTCTTTTATCAGCTTTCAAAAAGAAAGGATACTATGATAACCGGTGATATAGGCTGCTATACATTGGGAGGTGCTCCTCCGCTAAATGCAATGGATACATGCGTATGTATGGGTGCGAGTGTAAGTATGGCACATGGCGCAAAAAAAGTATTTGAAAAGAACAACGACAAAAAACGAGTGGTTGCTACAATAGGAGACTCAACATTTTTCCATTCGGGAATGACAAGTCTCTTGGATGTGGTATTTAACAAAGGAAATACCATAACATGCATCTTAGACAACAGAATAACCGCTATGACCGGTCATCAGGATAATCCGGGAACAGGCTATACACTTCAGGGAGACAATACCGAAATTGTTGAAATCGAGCCTATAGTAAAAGCTTTAGGAATTAAACATATAAAAACCGTAAATCCTTTGAATCAAAATGATATGAAGGCTGCTCTTGACTGGGCTTATGAATTGAATGAACCATCAGTAATAATTTCAAGATATCCTTGTGCTCTTAAGAAATATTCAAAAGAAGACCTTGGGGAGTTCGGACCAATTAAAGGCTATTGCTATGTTGACCAAAATATTTGCATTGGATGCAAAAAATGTGTAAGCACAGGCTGTCCGGCAATTGTTTTTGATAAATCCATAAAGAAATCTTCAATTAATAAGGAACAATGCGTTGGCTGCGAATTATGTCTTCAGGTTTGTCCTGTAAAGGCAATCAATAAGGTAGGTGAATAAAATGAAGGATACTAAAAATATTTTATTGGTAGGTGTTGGCGGTCAAGGAACAATATTGGTAAGTAAAATATTGTCCACAGGCCTTATGGAAGCAGGCTATGATGTTAAAATGTCGGAAATTCACGGAATGGCACAAAGAGGAGGAAGTGTTTCTACTCAGGTAAGATATGGAAGTGAAGTTTCTTCACCGATTATAGGAATCGGCGAAGCAGATATTTTGGTTTCCTTTGAAACAATGGAAACATTAAGATGGCTTGAATTTTTGAAGCCTGATGGTGTTGTTGTTATCAATGATTACAAAATACCTTCAGCACCAATATTGATGGGAAAAGTTGATTATCCGGAAGAAATAATTGAATTAATTGAGAGTAAATCCAAAACTAAGGTTATTAATGCAGGAGAAGTTGCTGAAAAGTTAGGAAATACCAAAGTTATGAATGTCGTGCTTTTAGGTGCTCTTATTAAATCAATGAACTTAACGGACATTGATTGGGAGGGAGTTATAAAAAGCCAGGTAAAGGAACAATTTGCGGAAATAAACATTAAAGCGTTCAATGAAGGAATGAATGCGGTATAAAGGAAGGCAAAATACCATGAGCTATAAAATATTTGTTATTAATACAGGTTCAACCTCTACCAAAATATCACTATATGAAGATGAAAAAGAAATTTTTACAAAAAGTATAAGTCATCAGGACGAATTAATCAATAAATCCGATGATTTTCAGGAACAGCTACATATGAGATTGCAATTTGTCAGGTCATATTTAGATGAGAAGTGTTTTGACATTAAGGAATTATCATGTGTGGTTGCAAGAGGAGGAATGCTTCTTCCCGTTAAGTCGGGAGCATATGTAGTAAATGAGCTTATGCTTGACAGGGTGGAAAGGCGTCCCGTTATGGAACACGCATCAAATTTTGCGGCACCAATTGGTTATGATATAGCCAAGGAAGCAGGGGTACCTTCATATATATATGACGCTGTGATGACGGATGAAATTACTGACATTGCAAGAATATCAGGCATGCCCGATATACCGAGAGCCAGTACGAGCCACGTATTAAATACAAGAGCAATGGCTATAAAATATGCTAAAAGCATAGGTAAAAAATATGAGGATCTGAATATTATTGTAGCTCATTTAGGCGGCGGTATATCAATTAATCTTCATCATAAAGCTCAGATAATTGATTTGGTTTCCGACGATGAAGGACCGTTTTCTCCGGAAAGAGCAGGGAGAGTACCCTGCAGAGAGCTTATAAACCTGTGCTATTCAGGCAAGTTTGATAAAAAAACAATGCAGCGTAAATTAAGAGGAAATGGCGGACTAAAAGCATATTTGAATACTATTGACGCAAGGGAAGTAGAAAAGATGATTTCGGAGGGCGATGAATATGCCGAGTTAATTTACCAAGCAATGGCATATCAAATTGCTAAGGGAATCGGAGAATTAGCAACAGTCGTAGAAGGTAAAACAGATGTTATAATTCTTACCGGAGGCATTGCTTATTCAAAGATACTGACTTCTTGGATAAAAAACAGAGTTTCCTTTATTTCCCCTGTGGAAATAATGCCCGGCGAAAATGAAATGGAAGCTTTGGCATACGGCGCTTTAAGGGTGCTTAGAGGTGAAGAAATAGCTAAAGAATATACTGAATAGCGGTCATTCTGAACCGTATTTGAAGAATTTAAACAGTAACCTTAAAGGTTACTGTTTTTTTGGCACTTCGGCACTTTGGGGACGGACCTTGAAATGATTTTGGGGTGCTTTGGGGACAGTGCTTGAAATGAACTCACCGTGAACTCGAAGGTCCGTCCCCGAAATTCCTCAAAGTGGTATAATTTTCATAGTTCATAATAGTACGAACATACATCAAATTGGTTATTGGTATATTCGTATTATAACGAATAAAAAATATATTAAATCTTTAATTTACAGATAAATGGTTGACAAGAGTTTTTATATTTGTTATTATATTTTTGAAATATGATAACAAAGGAAGGTTATTTATGAACTTTGATGTTAGAAGAGTTTTTGCGGAAAAAAGATTGGGGTTTAACACCGAAGCAGTAAATTTATTAAATAATTTAAAAGAAAATATATATCTTGACAAATTAAAAACCCTTAGAATATTAAACAGATATGATGTTTCAAATATTGATGAAGAGGATTTTAAAAGAAGCGTAACTGCTGTTTTCTCGGAGTCAAATCAGGACATGGTGTATTTTGAAGATGTTGAATTATCGGGACATGTGTTTGCAGTTGAATACCTACCCGGACAATATGACCAAAGAGCGGATTCTGCTGCTCAGTGCATACAAATTGTTACCGGAAAAGAAAAACCTCCTGTTAAATATGCGCGGGTTTTTGTTCTTGAAGGGGATTTATCTAAAGAGGATATCGAAAAAGTAAAGAATTACTGTATAAATCCTGTCGATTCCAAAGAAGCGGAGTTATCTAAACCCGCCGCCCTGTATGAAGAGTATCCGGTGGCTAAAGATGTTGAAACAGTAAATAATTTTATAAATAAATCAAAGGAAGAATTAGAAGAATACAGATTATCTATCGGACTTGCCATGAGCTCTGAGGATTTATTGTTTTGTCAGGAATATTTTAAAAATATTGAAAAAAGAAACCCCACAATTACCGAAATAAAAGTGATAGATACGTATTGGTCTGATCACTGCAGGCATACAACCTTTTCTACAATTATTGAAAATATTGAATTTGAAAAGGGAACAATAACGGAAGAAGTTAAAAAAACCTACGATGAATATATAAATACAAGAAAATTTGTCTATGAAAGCAAAGAAAAGGATGTTACCTTAATGGACTTGGCAACCGTAGGTGCTAAGGAATTAAGAAAATCAGGACTTTTGGATGATTTGGAAATTTCCGATGAAATTAACGCATGCAGCATTATTATTAATGTGGAAAGGGACGGGAAAAACGAAGAATGGCTTTTAATGTTTAAAAATGAAACTCATAACCATCCTACTGAAATTGAGCCATTTGGCGGAGCCGCCACTTGCCTCGGGGGAGCCATAAGAGACCCTCTGTCGGGACGCTCCTATGTATATCAGGCAATGCGTATTTCAGGAAGTGCAGATCCAAGACAAAAAATAGAAGATACACTGACAGGAAAGCTTCCACAGAGAAAAATTTCAACTGAGGCGGCTGCAGGATACAGCTCTTACGGAAATCAAATCGGACTTGCAACAGGTTACGTAAATGAAATATATCATCCTGATTATGTTGCTAAAAGAATGGAGGTAGGTGCGGTTATTGCAGCGGCACCTCTTGAAAATGTAAAAAGAGAAACTCCCGTTAAAGGAGATGCGGTCATTCTTTTAGGAGGAAGGACCGGCAGGGACGGTTTGGGAGGAGCAACAGGCTCATCTAAAGAGCATACCGAAGAATCCATTTTATTATGCGGTTCGGAAGTTCAAAAGGGAAATGCACCGACCGAAAGAAAAATTCAAAGACTGTTCAGAAACAAGGAAGTAAGCAAACTAATCAAGAAATGCAACGACTTTGGCGCAGGCGGGGTAGCTGTAGCAATAGGGGAATTAGCCGATGGATTAAATATAAACTTAGACTTGGTTCCGAAGAAATATGATGGTCTTGACGGGACTGAGTTGGCTATTTCCGAATCTCAGGAAAGAATGGCTGTTGTTGTAAGAAAAGAAGACATAGAAAAGTTCTCGGAATATGCTCATGAAGAAAATCTTGAGTCAACAGTGGTTGCAGAGGTAACTGATGACAATAGGCTGAAAATGACATGGAGAGGCAAGACAATACTTGATATAGGCAGAGACTTTTTAGATACAAACGGAGTAAAGCAAAAAACTAATGCTGAAATCATAGAGCCTCTTAACACAAAATATGAAAGAAGCTTTAAAAACATAAATTTAAAAGATATCGGGCTTGAGAATTTGACAGATTTGAATGTTGCAAGCCAAAAAGGAATGATTGAAAGATTTGATTCAACGGTTGGAGCAGGTACCGTATTGATGCCCTTTGGAGGCAATACACAGCTTACTCCCACGGAAGGAATGTGTGCCAAAATTCCTGTTGAAAACGGAGTTACAGACACATGCTCTTTGATGACCTATGGGTTTGACCCGTATCTTTCTAAGGAAAGTCCTTATCACGGAGCCATGTATGCAGTAATACATTCTGTTGCCAAAATCGTTGCAATGGGAGGCGATTATAAGAATATTCGCCTTACATTCCAAGAATATTTTGAAAAGCTTAATAAGGAACCGAAAAGATGGGGTAAGCCCTTAAGCGCTATGTTAGGAGCTTTCAAGGTTCAGCATGAGTTAAAAATTCCTGCCATCGGCGGCAAAGACAGCATGTCGGGAACATTTAAGGACATTAACGTACCTCCCACGCTTATAAGCTTTGCGGTAACGGTTTCGGATGTAAAAAATATAATTTCACCAGAATTTAAAAGGGCAAACAGCAAGGTCGTTTTGGTAAAAATCAAAAAAGATAAAAATAATATTCCTGATTTTGAAGATATTAAGAATAAGTATGAAGCAATTCATGAAGCAGTAAAATCGGGGAAAGTATTAAGTGCCCATACTGTCGGATACGGCGGCATTGCTGCAGCCATAAGCAAGATGGCGTTAGGAAATGAAATAGGATTTATGGCAAAGGATACACCGGTAAATAACGGATATTTTGATGCAAGCTACGGTGACATTATATTGGAGGCTGAAGACTTATTATTTGATGATTGCATTGTAATAGGCAGTACGACAAATGAAAAGAAAGTCTCAATAAATGAAGTTGATATATCCTTAGAGGAAATAAAAAATACTTGGTTAGCTCCTTTAAACAATATATATCCGGTTAAAAAGGATGGCAGCGGAGTTATTGAAAATTACAGATTTAATAATAAAGATATTGCTAAATCCAATATATCAATTGCAAAACCAAAAGTATTTATTCCAGTATTCCCTGGAACAAACTGCGAATATGACACTAAGAGAGCCTTCGAAAGGGCAGGAGCTGAAGCGGAAATATTTGTGTTTAAAAATTTAAGCTCGCAAGATGTGAAGGATTCCGTTGAAGAAATGAATAAGCTGATAAGACAATCTCAAATTATTGCATTTCCGGGAGGCTTCAGCGCAGGTGACGAGCCTGAAGGCTCAGGTAAATTCATTGCGGCAGTATTTAGAAATGATATGTTAACTGATGCGGTTACCGACTTGTTAAAAAACAGGGACGGTTTAATTATAGGCATATGCAACGGCTTTCAGGCACTTATTAAGTTAGGGCTGGTACCGTTCGGAGAAATAACCGAAATTGAAGCCGATTATCCAACCTTAACCTATAACAAAATCGGAAGGCATATATCAACATTTGTTAAGACAAAGGTGTCAAGTAATTTATCACCATGGCTTAACGGATGCAGCATAGGCGATATTCATTACCTGCCTGTATCTCACGGTGAAGGAAGATTCGCTGCAAGCGATAAGTGGATTGAAAAATTGAAAAAAAACGGTCAGATAGCAACTCAGTATGCAGATATTTACAATAATCCGACATATGATGGTTTTTACAATCCAAACGGCTCGGCGGAAGCAATTGAAGGTATAACAAGTCCTGACGGCAGGGTATTCGGCAAAATGGCACATTCGGAAAGACTTGACGGCAATTTATATAAAAACATTCCGGGAAACAAAAACCAATTAATCTTTGAATCGGGAGTCAAGTATTTTAAATAACGGAGGGATTATGAAAATAGCAATTGTTATGGGAAGCGATTCAGACTTTCCGGTAGTTGAAAAAGGATACAATATTTTGAAGGATTTTGGAGTAGAAACCGATATAAGAGTAATATCAGCCCACAGAACTCCGTTTGAAGCTTTGGAATTTGCAAAAAATGCATATACAAACGGTTATGAGCTGCTTATAGCCGCAGCGGGAAAGGCTGCGCATTTACCGGGAATATTGGCGGGATGCACTACGGTTCCCGTAATAGGTATTCCTGTTAAATCCTCGGAATTAGACGGAATGGATTCACTTTTATCAATAGTTCAGATGCCTCCCGGAGTGCCGGTTGCAACCGTCGGTATTAACGGAGCTGAAAATGCGGCACTTTTGGCTGTTCAAATATTGTCTGTAAAATATGAAGAACTAAGGGTCAAATTTTCCGATTATAAAAAACAAATGGCAGAAAAAGTAATTGAAAAAGATAAAAAATTAAATGAAAAGCTGTCATCATAAGGATTAACCCTAAAGAATAGCTTAAAGACAAGACAAGGAGACACTATGTATTTAGAAGATGATAAGTTACACGAGGAATGCGGGGTTGTAGGGGTATTTACCGACAATCCGGATATTACAAGCCAGCTTATATATTATGGATTATTTGCATTGCAGCACAGGGGACAGGAAAGTGCAGGCATCGCCATCCATACGGGAAAAAGAATTGAATTTCATAAAGAAATGGGATTGGTTACGGATGTTCTTACGCAGGATGTCATAGACAGGTTATCAGGATGTATTGCAATAGGACATGACAGATACTCGACATCGGGAGAAAGTGAAAAGCAAAATGCCCAACCCCTTGTGGTGAGATATAAAGAGGGCTCCTTGGCATTAGCTCACAACGGTAATCTGGTAAATGCCGATTCATTAAGAGAAATCCTTGAGGATGACGGTGTAATATTCCAGACATCAATAGACACCGAAGTTGTTGCAAATATGCTTTCGAGAAATTTCAAAGGCGATATAATCAGGTCTATTAAAAACACAATGGAATTGGTTAAAGGAGCCTATGCGTTCGTAGTAATGACGGAAAAAGAATTGATAGGCGTAAGGGACAATTACGGGCTGAGACCATTATGCCTGGGAAAAAGAGCTGACGGATATCTCTTAGCTTCCGAAAGCTGTGCTATAAATGCAATGGGCGGAGAATTTGTAAGAGATATTGAGCCCGGAGAAATTATTGTTATAAATAAAGATGGTGTTAACAGCATCAAGTCCGAAAAATATGCACATCAAAAGCTATGTATTTTTGAACATGTATATTTTGCAAGACCGGACAGCAATTTAGACGGTGTAAATGTTTATGAGACAAGGTATAATTCCGGCAAATTATTAGCTCAGGAATCTCCCGTAAAAGCAGATCTGGTTTTTTGCGTACCTGACTCGGGAACACCTGCTGCTTTGGGATATGCACAGGAATTAAATATACCTTACGGTCTTGGTTTAATTAAAAACAGATATGCAAAGAGAACATTTATAGAACCTAAGCAAAATTTGCGGGAACAAGGTGTAAAAACAAAGCTCAGCGTATTAAAAGAAATAGTTAAAGACAAGGTTGTGGTCATGGTAGATGACAGTATAGTAAGGGGTACAACAACAAAGCAGATTGTGAGCATGGTTAAGGAAGCGGGAGCAAAGGAGGTTCATGTGAGAATAGCATCTCCTCCCGTGACTCATTCTTGTTTCTTTGGAATTAACACACCTGACCAGAGTAAATTAATAGGTGCAAGTAAGTCTATAGAAGAAATAAAGGCTTTTATAAATGCAGACAGCATATATTATTTAAGTTTAGATGGGCTGGTTAGGTCAACAGCTTCAACAAACAGCTACTGTCTTGCATGTTTAAATGGCGATTATCCAATGGAAGTTCCAAATCAACAATGTTACTATAAGGAGAAAATATGCTAACATATAAGGACTCTGGTGTGGACATACATGCCGGTTACGAAACCGTAAGGTTAATCAAGGATTATGTGAAGAAAACATATACTAAGGGAGTAGTGTCAGATATAGGCGGTTTTGGAGCCATGTTTGCCATTAATAAAGATGAGTATGAGGAACCTGTTCTTGTTTCCGGTACGGATGGTGTGGGAACAAAGCTCATGATTGCCTTTAAAACAAATATTCATGACACAATCGGTGAAGATGCAGTAGCAATGTGTGTTAACGACGTGGTATGCCAGGGCGCTAAGCCGTTATTTTTTCTAGATTACATTGCAACGGGGAAATTAGAGCCTCAAAAAGCATCAGACATAGTGAAGGGTGTAGCTAACGGATGTATTAAGGCGGGTGCTGCGCTCATTGGAGGGGAAACCGCGGAAATGCCCGGACTTTATTCAGAAGGTGAGTATGATATAGCTGGATTTTGCGTTGGAATAGTTGATAAGAAAAAAATAATCGACGGTTCCAAAATTGTTGAAGGGGATACACTCATAGGCATACCTTCAAGCGGAATTCACTCCAATGGATATTCTCTTGTGCGAAAGGTATTTTTCGACCATAAAAACTATGACGTAAATGAATATGTTCAGGAGCTTGGCTGTACACTTGGAGAAGCTCTGATGGTCCCCACAAGGATTTATCCAAAGCTCATAATGGACTTAATCTCAAAATTTGAAATTAAGGGAATGTCGAATATTACTGGCGGTGGCTTCTATGAAAATATTCCAAGAATGTTCCCCGAAGGAATAACTGCCGATATTGAAACTAAAAATATCTGTGTTCCCCCAATATTTAAGCTTATTCAAAAAGATGGCAGCATTGAAATTGATGAAATGTATTCTACCTTTAACATGGGAATAGGCATGGTGCTAGCTGTAGGCTCGGAAATAGCAGACAAGGTTATTGACTATTTGAAAGGTGTGGGAGAGAATCCTGCCGTAATTGGAAAGACAGTTAAAAGGGAAGGTGGGATTAAATTATGCCACAGTTAAAAATCGGTGTGCTGGTTTCAGGTTCGGGCACAAATCTGCAGTCCCTTATTGACAATATAGGAAGTGGTCTTATAAATGGGAAAATAGCTGTGGTTATTTCCAACAAGGAAAATGCTTATGGACTGGAAAGGGCAAGACAGCACGACATAGATGCAGTTTATTTAAATCAGAAAAAATATGATAGCTTTGAAGATTATAGTGATGCGATAATTGAGGAGTTGAGGGCTCACAGCGTGGATTTGGTGGTACTGGCAGGATATCTGAAAATATTGTCACCTAAATTTATAGAAAGCTTCCGAAACAAAATCATAAACATTCATCCTTCGCTGATACCTTCCTTTTCTGGAAAGGGATACTATGGACTGAAGGTTCATGAGGCTGTTATAAGCTATGGAGCTAAAGTGAGCGGTGCAACTGTGCACTTCGTTGATGAAGATGCAGATACCGGACCTATCATTCTCCAAAAAACCCTTGAGGTTGAGTATAATGATACTCCGGAAACATTGCAGCAAAGAGTTTTAAAAATAGAACATGAAATACTTCCCCTGGCAGTTAAATATTTCTGTGAAGGAAGGCTGGAGATAAGGGGAAGAAAAGTTAAGATAAAAGAAATATAAAATAAAGGAGTTATAGTATGAGAGCCTTAATAAGTGTATCGGATAAAACAGGTGTTGTAGAGTTTGCTAAAGAACTTCAGAAGTTGGGAGTTGAAATAATATCAACAGGAGGAACACATAAAGCTCTTGAAGGTGCAGGGCTTAAGGTAACAGAAGTTTCAGAGGTAACCGGCTTTCCTGAATGCCTTGATGGAAGAGTGAAGACACTTCACCCTAAAATTCATGCGGGGCTTCTGGCAATGCGTTCAAACCCATATCATATGAAGCAGCTTGAGGATTTAAATATTGAGCCCATAGATATTGTGGCAGTTAATTTATATCCCTTCAAGCAAACAATAATTAAAGAAACAGTAACACGAGAAGAAGCAATTGAAAACATAGATATAGGAGGCCCCACAATGCTGCGTTCAGCGGCAAAGAACTATCAGGATGTGGCAGTTATTGTGGATCCAGCAGATTATAAAACTGTAATCGAAGAACTAAAAGCAGGAAACCAGGTATCCTTAGATACTAAATTCTATCTTTGTTCAAAGGTATTTGAGCATACTGCACATTATGATGCATTAATATCTTCGTATATGAAAAAGGAAAGAAAAGACGAGAGCATGTCTGAAACAATTACTTTGACCTATG
>ENA-UOOK01006147-UOOK01006147.1-fermentation-metagenome-genome-assembly--contig:-NODE-6147-length-11653-cov-4.023280_pt1 | contig 11653 bp, 10 predicted proteins | sample MGYA00245777_ERZ724023 | MGnify/ENA primary metagenome ERZ724023 (study PRJEB28704, sample SAMN03018312) | fermentation metagenome | biome: anthropogenic terrestrial biome; feature: soil; material... | reverse complement strand
GGGGATATCGGCAAGGTGTATCTGGCCGGAGGGTTCGGCAACTATATCAACCATGTCCACGCCATGGAGATTGGGTTGCTGCCGGTAGAACTGAAGGGTAAGGTCATACCGGTAGGAAATGCCGCATTAACCGGATCCAAAATGGTTGTGAAATCCTGTCGTTATATGAAAACGGCAGAAAAAATCCGGGGTTTGACCAGATATATTGAATTGTCCACCAGACTGGATTTCCAGGATATCTTTGTTGACAATATGGAATTCCGGTAACATTTCTTAATAATTTCAAAATATATTTTCATAATCCGGCAAAGACCTGGTAATAACCTCCCTATATAATTGAAAATAATCACAGAAGGGAGGTGGTGCTCATGCAGATTGATCTCTATGAAAAACTGTTGATTCATTACATTTTCAGCTATCAGCTGATTGACATATAAGCAATGCCAATAAGCCCGGCCGGGAAAAGATACCCGATGCCGGGCTTATTGGCATTCCGGGGGATATTTCACATAGTTGACCTTTTCGATAACTCCGGAGCGCTGTCAGATAAAATAACAAATACAAGCAAATACAGCCAAGCAAATACCAGTTGTTGACAAAAAATAGCATCCTATATATAATAGACATGCAACAATTTTGTAAAAATATCGTCATATATTACATAATAAAATTAATAAATTGTTAGTATATACGTAATATATACTGCGATAAAGCTGCTTGACTCCACTGCAACAAGCCGTACTGCCGAAAGTTGAGTCGCCAATGATTCGCTTTTGCGGCTTCGGCGGAATGAGTTTTGCAGTAGAATCCTGCTTGTATAGGAGATTGAAATAAGGTTGGGGGAGGGCAATTAATGTCTAATTCATGCAAAATTCTAGTCGCGGATGACGACCAGAATGTATTGGAATTGATTCGTTTATATGGAGAAAGAGAAGGCTTCCACGTCGTCGGAGTTCATGATGGCGACATGGTGCTTGCCGCATTTAACAGGGAGAATCCTGATGTGGTTATTTTGGATATTATGCTTCCGGGTCAGGACGGGCTGACGCTATGCCGCAGCTTAAGATCCATCAGTATGGTACCTATCATTATGCTTACCGCGAAAGGAGAAGAAGCCGACCGGATTCTTGGGCTGGAGCTTGGAGCGGATGACTATATATCAAAACCATTCAGCCCAAGAGAGCTCGTTGCCAGGGTAAAGGCAGTACAGCGACGGAATCAGCCGATTGACATGGGTGCAAACACAAAGTTGAAATATCCGGATCTGGAAATTCGGGCAGATACCAGGAAAGTGTATGCCGATGGCGTCTCCATAGAATTGACACCAAGGGAATTTGATTTGCTCTGCTATCTGGCTCAGAATCCCCGCCGGGTCTTCAGCAGAGACGACTTGCTGGCTGCAGTATGGGGATATGACTACTTTGGTGATCAGCGAACGGTAGATGTTCACATCCGCAGGCTGAGGGATAAACTGCGATGTCTGCCACATGAGTATTTGACAACGGTTTGGGGGGTCGGATACCAGTTTTCACCTCCTGTAGAGGGAGAGTGATCTTACATGAATGACTATTTGCAGTCCCTCAGAATTAAGCTGCATAATATAGCCCGTTCATTACAGAAAAAGTTAAATAACATCAACGGTGTCCTGCAAAGACAAATCAACAAAAATATTTATACGAGGATTCTTTTTACAAATGTGGCGGTTTACATCGCAGCGTTGGCTACGCTGGCAGTTTTCTCCGGCGTTATGGTAAAGCAGGTAATATCGGATCAGGTAAAGCAGGACTTACTGCGTAAAGCGAAAAGAGTCAATTTCGCCCTTACCCAGGAGCAGGATTTTACTGTGGAATCCGGAGATCCAACTCATGCAGAACAAAACCTGCTGCGTTTTATGGCAGAAAGTTTCGATGCCAGGATAACAGTGTTTGTTCCAAAGGGTATGATCTTAAAGACCTCCGCAGAGCATGATGTATTGCCTGGCAGCAAAGTAGACGCAAAGTATGTGGAACTGCTTGCCGGAGGGGAAGCCAACGTTTTTTATGAGATAGACGGCGAAACAGGCCAATTGAGCTGTATAGCGGTAATTCCTATGGGAAATCCGGAGGATACCAGAAAAGCTGCTAATAAAGGAATTATATTACAGACTCAGCCGGTGAATCTCGATCTCGCTCTGAATAAAATGTTTTTGTCCCTGTTTATCGGCGGAACGGTGATCCTGATATTCATCGTTGTTATTTCCGTATATCTGGCCATGCGTATTTCCGGACCGATATCCAGGCTGGCTGCGGGCGTAGCTGAAATCAGCAGGGAAAATTTGATTCTGAATGATGACGGTCGTCCGCCGGATGAAATCAATATCCTTGTAGGGCAGATCAATAAGCTGGCGGAAAGACTGAAAAAGATGCAGACGGACAGTGCCAGAATGGAAGAGGAGCGGGCAAGGCTTTTTGCTGAAATTTCCCATGAATTGCGTACTCCCCTTACTGCCGTACTGGGCTTTACGGAGGCAATTCGTGATGAAATTGTAGAAGATGAGACGCTTCGGAGGAAATATATCGAGATGATTTATAATCAAACGCTGCATGTGACCAGGCTGGTAGACGATATTATGTCTCTGAGCCGTCTGGAAAGCGGCAATATTAATGTTTCCAGGCTCCCGTTGGATTTGGTTGCGCTGGCGGGGGGGAGTGGTCATGTCAATGGAAGGCATGGCGAAAACAAGAAATGACATTATCTTGTTTGAAAAGAGAAAACGGAAAAAGCAGTCGTTGCAGGGGATGTTGACCGGATGGAACAAGTATTAAGGAATTTACTGAAAAATGCGGTCAAGGCTACAGAAAACGGTACGATTAAAGTCGGTGTGGAATTGCTGCATATGCAGGCAGTATTGACCATCGGAGACAACGGTATCGGCATACCGTCGGATGAGATCCCGTATATCTGGGACAGATTCTACCGGTGTAGTAATCAGCGCACCACAACCATGGAGGAAAAGGGGACAGGACTGGGTCTGGTGATCGTCAAGAAATTGGTTCAGATGCAGGGTGGAACAATCGAAGTTATGAGCCAATTAGGAAAAGGGACAACTTTTCGCATTGTGTTTCCAATCGTAGAGGATATTTAGCTTTCGCTGTTCCAATCTCATTCATTGCCGGGCGATGGGAAATTATCTCTCTCCCGTAACATTTGTTAACAATTCCATAACATATTTTCAAAGTCTGTTAAAGATCCGGCAATACCCTTCTTCTATAATTAGTTTTGAAAGGAGGGATAAATTACCTTGAAATAACAGGTAGAGGATTTGATTACTTTTGACTGGAATGCCTGGACAGCAAAGGATAAAATCTTTGATAACAGGAAATGACAGGAAAGGGGAAATAGAATCATGTTGAAAAATAAGAAGATCATAATCTTACTGGCCGTTTTCATCCTGGGTACAGCTTTATTCACCGGATGTGGCACAGATGTGGAAGATGAAACCGGTACGGGGGAACCCTCAAAGACAGTGGATAACAATGAGGGATCGGGTGATGTATCAAATCAGCCGGAAGAAGGCATCAATCCGGATCCGTCCGGGACCCAGCCGCAAACCAACGCTGCCGGTATTTTAAAAGCAGCCGATGCGGAATCCGTTACCATATCTGACGAAGAGGGTGGGGAACTGGTACTGACTGTTACAAGCGACACCAAGATTCAAATAGGGGATGCCGACTCTGCTCCTGCAGACCTTGCGGGTAAGATCGGCTCGGAAGTAAGCGCCGAGTATGATGAGGAAACAAAAACCGCAACAGTTGTAAATATCAAGGAATAAGCATATTGCTTATCGAATGCAGATACTTACCTGTATATAGATAATAGAGGCAAAAGGCCGGGAAGAAATTTTTCCCGGCCTTTTGCCTTTACTCCAGCGAAACAAGTATACCATTATATCAAAGGATCTATAATGATCTTGTCAGCAGGATTAAGCGGGGGGAATATAAGGATGGTGACCGAATCCCGTCGGAAAAGGAGCTGGCGGAAGAATATAATGTCAGCCGTATAACAAGCAAAAAAGCACTGGAGATGATGGCGGAAAGGGGCCTTATTGCCCGGGCGCCCGGCAAAGGATCCTTTGTAAAGGAGGATATCCCTTCCGGTTCAGAGCATAGGAGTGACAACCAGAAGCAGACGAATAGGAAACCAACTTTGGTTGGCTTGATACTGCCTGACTTCAGCGAAGCATTCGGGACTACCTTGTTATCTGGTATCGAGTGGGAAGCATCCCGTGAGAATTGCTTTCTTGTAGTGAAAAAGTCATATGGCAAGCAAGACATGGAAGAGAGTGTGATAGATGCATTATTGGAGTTGGGAGTAGATGGTATCCTCATTATGCCTGTCCATGGAGAGCTTTACAATAGAAAGATATTGCAGCTTACCCTGGATGAGTTTCCAATTGTGTCTATCGACCGATGTATGAATGGTATACCTGTTTCCTTTGTTGGTACGGATAATATTGGAGCCTCGAAAAAAGCTACGGATTTTATGCTGGACCTGGGTCATAAACAGATATCCATTCTTTGCCCTCCCTATAAAAACACTTCCACTGTATATGATAGAGTGGAAGGCTTTATAAAAAGCCATGCAGAGCATGGCGTTGGGATTGATGATTCCTTGTGGCTTACAGATTTGACAAGTACATTGCCGGGTAAGAATTCAGAGGAAACCAGAACAAAGGATGTCTCCAAGATAATGGAACTTCTAAAGAGCAATCCCGGAATTACATGCCTTTACGCTTTGGAATACAATATTGCGCTGCTTGCTATGAAAGCAGCAAAATCAATTGGGAAAAGCGTACCGGATGATTTATCCATCGTATGTTTTGATAGTCCGGATAGTCCGTATAATTATGAATATGAAGGGGGATATCGATTTACTTTTGTCAGGCAGAAAGAAGCAGAAATGGGAGCAACAGCATTAAAACTGCTTATCGGCCAAATGAAGGAAAAAAAGAAATCGGAAAAGATCTATCTGGATGCAGATCTGGTGATTGGCCTTTCAACAAAAGAATGCATATAACATGTAATAAGGATAATATATATTTGTATATAAGATAAGGAGCGATAACATCTATGCCGGCAGCAATCACACAGTTAAGAAGGGAAATTGATTTGGGTACCATCGATCCGCCCTTCCTGATGAGAATGTTTCATAACTGTTTCTACAACACATTGGAAACTACGACAGAATTGCTCTCAGACGGGACGACTTTTGTGTTTACCGGAGACATACCGGCAATGTGGCTTCGTGATTCTTCCGCACAAGTGCGGCATTATATTCCTTATTCCAGAACCAATATCAGGCTGCGGCAGGTTATGGAGGGCCTGATAAAAAGACAGATTCAATACATACAGATGGATCCTTATGCCAATGCCTTCAATAAAGAGCCTAACAATGCCGGACATAAGCGGGATAGGACCAGACAGAATCCGTGGGTATGGGAAAGGAAGTATGAAGTAGACTCGTTATGTTATCCTGTTCAGCTTTCGTACCTTTATTGGAAAGCAACAGGGGAGACTTCCGTTTTTGATGGTGAGTTCAAAAGCGCGGTAAGCACAATTATTGATCTCTGGAGTCAGGAGCAGCGCCATTTTGAGAATTCTGCCTATACCTTTGAGAGAACAGATTGTCCGCCGACAGATACGTTTAAGCAGGGACAATCCTTATTTTTTTGAAGGCAGTTGTGCGAAAGGCATAGGCAGTCCCCACACTCCCCAAAATCATATATGGCATATCGGCTTGATCATGCAGGCATTGACTTCAACGGAGGATAATGAAATCAAGGAGTTACTGAAAATGATAGTAAAAACCGATGCCGGTACCGGTTATATGCACGAAAGCTTTCACAAGGACAATCCCAATCAATTTACCAGACCATGGTTCGCATGGGCAAACAGTCTGTTTGGCGAGCTTATCCACCGGTTTATGGAAGATAAGAAGCAGTATTTAATAGACTGATAAATTTACGGTTAACTGCGAAGGCGCAAGGCCCAGAGCTAAACCATTCTCCTTGTCTTTGTCAGCCCAGTATGTGATATCCGGCATCCACATGGATATTTTCCCCGGTAATCCCTCTTGACAACTCGCTTAGCAGGAACACTGCCGTATCTCCGATCTCCCCCTGATTTACCGTCCTGCGCAGGGGAGCCTTTTCCTCATAGACGCCCAGTATGGAGCTGAAATCCTTGACGCCCTTGGCAGATACGGTTTTGATCGGTCCGGCGGAAATGGAGTTGACCCGGATGTTTTCCGGTCCCATATCATTGGCAAGATATCGGACGGACGCTTCCAGCGCAGCCTTTGCCACACCCATGACGTTGTAGTTCTTTACGGCACGCTCCCCGCCCAGATAGGTCAGGGTCAGAATACTGCCGCCTTTCGTCATCAGAGGTCTTGCACCGCGGGAAACAGCCGTCAGGGAGTATGAGCTGATATTCTGTGCAAGCAGATAACCATCTCTGGAAGTATTGTAATATTGCCCTCCCAGCTCTTCATTCCTTGCAAATGCCATACAGTGCGCCAGCCCGTGCAGGGTTCCGAAATCCCTTTGAATGGACTCGAATAACCGGTCAATCTCTTCATCAACGGTAACATCGCAGGGATACAGCGTAACGTCCGACATATCGCCGGTAAGCTGCTCTATACCTGCCTTCGTTCTTTTATTTTGGTATGTAAGAATCAGCCTTGCGCCTGCCCTTATACAGGATTCCGCAATTCCCCATGCGATGCTCCATTTGTTGGCCACTCCCATGATCAATATATTTTTGTCCTTCAACAGTTCGTTCATCTTCTGCAACCCTTTCTGATCCGAAATCGTTCTTTCCTTATATAATACACCAGCGCTGCATAAAAATCCAGTAAAAAACGGAAAGGACGGGCAATATAGAAGGATCTGTAAATTGTCTGTAAAAGTGCTATTGCATTCGATTATCAATTATGTTAAGATACAATTTAGGAATTTTAGTATCCGTTTTCCGATATTTGTATGTTTATTTGTATGTTGCAGGTTAGAAGAAACGGTTTTTAGGTTATGATATATACTGATAGACAAGATACTGACCGGAGAACTTGACGGATCATTTAAGGAGGACATTGTCGGTGAAGGTTACGAAAGAGATTCTGGAAAATAAAAAGGTGAAGCTTGAGATTAACATAGATCCTCAGGCATTTGAGAAAGGCATGGAAAAATCCTATCTGAAAAACCGGAAGAGTATTTCCGTTCCGGGATTCCGAAAAGGAAAAGTCCCCAGAAAAATAATGGAACGATATTACGGCGAGGCAGTCTTTTATGAGGACGCCATCAATGAAATATTTCCGGATGCCTATGATGAAGCAGTCAAGGAAACCGGTATCGAGCCCGTCGACATGCCGGAGATCAATATCGTACAGGTCGGCAGCGGCAAGGAACTGATTTTGACAGCCACGGTTGTGGTCAAGCCTGAAGTGGAGCTTGGACAATATAAAGGTATAGAAGTGGAAAAAGCGGAGTATACTGTATCGGATCATGATGTGGATCATCAGCTGGAGCATGTATTGGAAGACAATGCCCGCTGGATTGCCGTGGAAGACCGCGGTGTGCAGAATGGCGACCGCGTATCTCTGGATTATGCCGGATCCGTTGACGGTAAGGCGTTTCCTGGCGGTACGGCAGAAAAGTATTCGCTGGACATCGGTTCCGGTCATTTCATACCCGGATTTGAAGAGCAGCTGATCGGCATGAAGCCGGAGGAAGAAAAGGATATCACCGTAACCTTCCCGGAAGATTATCATGCGGAAGATCTGAAGGGGAAAGAAGCTATTTTTCATGTAAAAATTCACGATATAAAGGAAAAAGAGCTGCCTGCGCTGGATGACGAATTTGCCAAGGACGTCAGTGAATTCGGGACACTGGAAGAGTATAAGGCCGATTTAAAGCAAAATCTGCAGAAAACAGCGGATGACAACGCCAGGAACACCATGGAGAATCAGTTGATCCAGAAAATTACAGACAATGCCAAAATCGTTATTCCGGAAGTAATGGTGGAAAACGAAATCGACAATATGGTCCACGAGATGGATTACCGTCTGCAATACAACGGATTGAACATGGAAAAGTATCTTAAAATCACGAATACATCTGCCGAGGATTTTAGGGCACAATACAAAGACAGCGCATACAATAGAGTTAAGACGCAGTTGGTTCTGGAAGCCATTACCAAAGCAGAAGACATATCCGTTACCGAAGAAGATCTGGAAAAGGAATATGCAAAATTGGCAGAGCAGTACAAGAGGAATGTGGAGGAAATCAAGAAGAGTTTCAGCACCAACACGAAAGTTATTGAAAACAGCATTTTGGTTCAGAAGACCACTGACAAGCTTATGAAGGAAGCGGTATTGGTAGAGAGCCAACATGACCATGAAAACGACCATGATCATGATCAACAGCATGATCATGCTGAGAATGATGCAGGTAAGGAATCAGTCATCGAGGAAGAGGAATAAAGGAGGAGTCGGATTATGAGTCTGGTACCTATTGTAGTGGAACAAACGAACCGCGGGGAGCGATCCTATGACATATACTCCCGCTTGCTTCAGGAAAGGATTATCTTTCTGGGGGAAGAAGTAACCGACATAACAGCCAACCTGGTGGTTGCGCAGCTCCTTTACCTGGAGTCCGACGACCCGGACAAGGATGTCCGGCTGTACCTCAACAGCCCGGGTGGATCGGTCTATGCCGGTATGGCCATTTATGACACCATGCAGTATATTAAATGTGATGTATCCACCATTTGTATCGGGATGGCGGCTTCCATGGCGGCGGTACTCCTTGCGGCCGGCGCCAAGGGGAAGCGTTTTGCCCTGCCAAACAGTGAGATTCTGATCCATCAGCCCATGGGCGGTGCCCAGGGCCAGGCGGCGGATATCAAGATCCATGCGGAGCAGATTCTGAAAACGAGGGCGAACCTGAACAAAATATTGGCGGAGCGTACGGGACAGCCTCTTGAAAAGGTAGAGAGGGACACGGATCGGGATCACTTTATGTCGGCTCAGGAAGCCAAGGAATATGGCCTGATCGATGAGATTATGACGAGGTTATAGAATAGAGGTTATAGCATAGGAGAGGTGAAGAAATGGCGAGATATGAAGACAAGAAGCAGTTGAAATGCTCCTTCTGCGGAAAGATGCAGGACCAGGTAAGGCGGTTGGTTGCCGGACCCGGTGTGTATATCTGCGATGAGTGCATTGAATTGTGTCAGGAAATTATCGAAGAGGAATTTGAAGATGCCTCCGAACTGGAATTGAAGGATATTCCGAAACCGGCAGACATCAAGCAGATTCTGGACCAGTATGTCGTAGGCCAGGAACATGCCAAGAAGACCTTGGCTGTTGCGGTTTATAACCATTACAAACGGATCAACAGTGATATAAAGAATGACGATGTTGAGCTCCAAAAGAGCAATATCGTTATGCTGGGTCCCACCGGTTGCGGGAAAACGCTGCTGGCTCAGACGCTGGCCAAGATATTGAATGTTCCCTTTGCCGTAGCAGATGCCACCTCTCTGACGGAAGCCGGTTATGTCGGCGAAGATGTGGAGAATATCCTGCTCAAGCTGATACAGGCGGCGGATTATGATGTGGAAAAAGCGGAAAAGGGTATTATCTATATCGATGAAATTGATAAAATCGCCAGAAAATCCGAGAATCCTTCCATTACCAGGGATGTATCCGGGGAAGGAGTTCAGCAGGCATTGCTGAAGATTCTGGAGGGTACGGTTGCGAGCGTACCTCCCCAGGGCGGCAGAAAGCATCCCCATCAGGAGTTTATACAGATTGATACCACCAATATCCTGTTTATCTGCGGCGGTGCGTTTGACGGAATCGACAAGATCATTCAGAACCGTACCGGAAAGAAGTCCATTGGATTCGGAGCCGACGTCCGCAGTAAATCCAGTCAGGATGTGGGGGAAATTCTGAAGCTCATCCTGCCGGAGGACCTGCTGAAGTTTGGTTTGATTCCGGAGTTTGTGGGCAGGCTGCCCATTATTGCCACTCTTCAATCATTGGATGAGGAAGCTTTGATTAAAATCCTGCAGGAACCCAAAAATGCTTTGGTCAAGCAATATCAGAAGCTGTTTGAGATGGATGGGGTAACGTTGGAGTTCGAGGGCGAGGCCATGACTGTCATAGCGAAGAAGGCGATCGAGCGGAAGACCGGCGCCAGGGGCCTGCGGGCCATTCTGGAGGACATTATGCTCAATGTAATGTATGATATCCCTTCCAGGGATGACATTGAGAAATGCATCATTACCAAGGATACCATCATCAACCGCCAGGAGCCCATCCTGATTATTGCCGATGGTCAGAAGCCGCGCAAAGCAATCAAAAAGCCGAAAGAAAAGAAAGAAACTGCATCCTGAAAACCAGAGAGCCGTTGGCTCTCTCTTTTTTATATCAATTGGATAAAATGCCTTCCTATACCACATACTATTTTTAAAGTTTTGCGTCGCTTAAGGTGCATTTGGAAAGGAAGGATATGGTTTGGTGAGCGAGATCATCATAATAATACAGTTCTTTTTCGCTATCGTAATAGGACTGTATTTTTTAAATCTGCTGAAAGGGCAGCAAGGAAACAAGGTAGCGGTAGAGAAGGAATCGAAAAAGGAAATGGAAAAGCTTCAGAGGATGCGGGAAATCTCTTTAAGCGAGCCGCTGTCCGAAAAAACGCGTCCAAAAACATTTGAAGACATCATTGGACAGGAGGACGGGATCAAAGCGCTGAAGGCGGCATTGTGCGGTCCCAATCCCCAGCATGTCATCATTTACGGGCCTCCCGGAGTGGGAAAAACCTGTGCCGCCAGACTGGTACTGGAAGAGGCAAAAAAGAATCCCCGGTCCCCCTTCAAGCAGAATGCCAAGTTTATCGAAATGGATGCAACCTCCGTACGCTTTGATGAACGGAGCATAGCCGATCCGTTGATCGGTTCCGTCCATGACCCTATCTACCAGGGCGCGGGGCCCCTTGGCATTGCCGGCATTCCGCAGCCGAAACCGGGAGCGGTGACGAAAGCCCATGGCGGTGTTCTTTTTCTGGATGAGATCGGCGAGCTCCATCCCATCCAGATGAACAAACTGCTGAAAATTCTGGAAGACAGAAAAGTATTTCTGGAGAGCGCGTACTACAGTTCAGAGGATACCAATATACCTTCCCATATACATGACATCTTTCAAAATGGTTTACCGGCTGATTTCAGGCTCATAGGGGCTACCACAAGAGGTCCTGAGTCAATTCCTCCTGCGCTGCGCTCCAGATGCCTGGAGATTTATTTCAGGTCGCTGACATCTGATGAAATAGAAAAAGTCAGTGTCAATGCCCTTAGTAAAATCAAATTCAGTTTTGAAGAGGGCGTACCGAATCTTATAGGCAAATATGCTACAAACGGGAGGGAAGCTGTAAATATAATACAAACGGCAGTTGGTGTAAATATAAATGAGAATAGGAGTAAAGTCACTGTCAGCGATATTGAATGGGTGCTTAACAACGGACAGTATAGTCCAAGGCCTGAAAGAAAGATAAATGATGAACCCCAGATAGGTTATGTAAATGGACTGGCGGTATATGGACCCAATATGGGCACCC
>ENA-UOOK01006146-UOOK01006146.1-fermentation-metagenome-genome-assembly--contig:-NODE-6146-length-11654-cov-3.266057_pt1 | contig 11654 bp, 10 predicted proteins | sample MGYA00245777_ERZ724023 | MGnify/ENA primary metagenome ERZ724023 (study PRJEB28704, sample SAMN03018312) | fermentation metagenome | biome: anthropogenic terrestrial biome; feature: soil; material... | reverse complement strand
GTTAAACCCGACCTATGCCTTTATGGACGCTACTTTTAATCAAGAATATGGTGACGAAGTCGCCTATATGGGTTGCCGGACTAGAGTAATCGCTAATCGTCACGGCGCGGCGGTCTCCGATGGAAGGGGCAATCTTTCATTCACTACTATTAATTTGCCGCGCTTGGCCTTGAAAAGCGGTGGAAATCTGGAAACCTTTTACCAACAATTGGAAGGCTTGATGAGTTTAGCCGCCCGTCAGTTATATCACCGGTACCGGGTTCAAGCCCGCTTGCGAGTCAAAGATATGCCCTTTTTAATGGGACAAGGCTTGTATTTGGATTCGGAGAAATTATCCCTTTTAGACCAAATCGCCCCGGTAATAAAACACGGTACCCTCTCAATCGGTTTTATCGGGCTGGCTGAAACATTGATTTCTTTGACTGGGTATCATCACGGCCAGGATCTGAGCGTCCAGCGCTTAGGATTGGAAATTGTCGGTTTTATGCGAAAAATGATTGATAACTTTTCGGAAGAATACGACCTTAATTACACTTTGCTGGCCACTCCGGCTGAAGGTTTATCCGGTCGCTTTATCAGTCTAGATCGGCGCCGTTTCGGAGTAAAACCCGGAATTACCGATAAAGAATACTATACTAACAGTTTTCACATTCCGGTAAATTGTGAAGTTTCTTCTTTCGAAAAGGTTTCTTTAGAAAGCCCTTATCATAAACTTACCAATGCCGGACATATCAGTTATGTCGAATTTAAAGCGCCGCCAGTCAATAACCTCGAAGCTTACGAGGCTTTGGTGAAACATATGGCCCATTCGAATATGGGTTACGCCGGTATCAACTTTCCGGTGGATGAATGCCCCGGTTGTTTTTATCGAGGTGTGATCGAAAAAGAGTGTCCGTCTTGCGGTTCGACTAATATTCGTCGGATTACCGGTTACCTCTCGACCGTGGACCGTTTTAACGACGCCAAGCAAGCAGAACTTCGGGAAAGGGTAATTCATGGCTGACCAAGAATTGGTCCGGATCGCGGGTATTACTACGGAGAGTGTTGTTGACGGGCCCGGGATTAGGAGCGCGATCTTTTTCCAAGGCTGTCCCCATGCTTGCCCGGGCTGTCATAACCCTGAAACCTGGCCAATTAATGGGGGTAAAGAAATCGGTCTAACCGATTTAATTAGGTTATTGGATTTAAATCCATTAGTTACAGGTGTGACATTTAGCGGCGGAGAGCCATTCCAACAAGCCCCGGCTATCGCGGCTCTGGGAAATCACCTCCGGAATTTGGGGCTAAACATATGGGTCTATACCGGATTTACATGGGATTTTTTAGTGGCGAATCTGGAGCGACCAGGATATAAAGAATTATTGGAGGTTACCGAAGTTTTAATTGACGGGCCGTTTATCCAGGAACAACGAGATCTTTCGCTGCTTTTCCGGGGTTCAGCAAACCAACGATTAATCAAAGTTGCGGAAAGCATTGTTTCGGGAAGGATAGCCCTTTGGCAACCGCCGGGAATGGATGTTGGTTATGGGATGGGTTGAAACCAATCATTCAAGGATTAGTTTTTACCAATGTCAGGAATTAAACGATCATCGAGTTATCCAAGGCTTTTCCGCTAGGAACTCCGGTAATATGGCTTTGCATATCGGAGACGATCCTAACAAGGTCATTGCCGGGCGGGAATCGTGGCTGAAAACTTTAGGTTTGAGTCTGGAACGGCTGGTAGCCGGTGTTCAAGTCCACGGAACCAGGGTGGCTTTAATTGATGAAACAATAGTAGGTTCAGGGGCTTTTTCTTTGAACAGCGCCATTCCGGAAACCGACGCTTTAATCACAAAAAAGCCTGGAATTATCTTAGCCACCTTTACGGCGGATTGCATTCCAATCTTTATTTATGACCCGGTTACACCGGCAATTGGGTTGGCGCATGCCGGCTGGAGGGGGACTATCAACGGGATAGCCACCATCACCGTTAAACGGATGGTAGATGAATTCGGCACTGATCCTGTGGACTGCCTAGTGGCGCTGGGACCTTCGATTTGTGGCGCTTGTTTTCGGGTTGACCGGCAATTAGGGGAAAGTTTTAGTAAGGTTCATACCAAAGCTGTTATCGAGGATCAATTTGGGTATAGGGTCGATTTACAAAATTATAATCGGCTTGATCTAATTAGGGTTGGGGTTTGTCGGGACCATATTTACGAAACGCGATTCTGTACCAATTGTCAACCGGATCGATTCTTTTCGTACCGGGCCGATCGTGGGAAAACCGGCCGGATGATGGGGATTATCGCATTAAAAGAATCAATAGTCTAAAGTTTATAGTCTAAAGTCCAAAGTCAAAAGTCTAAAACTATAGTCCAAGAGCAAGATTAAATTGATAGATAAAACCGACTTCAACAAATATTCAACTTTCAACTTGTAACATTCGACTTTCGACCTTTACATACAACGTTAACATTATGAATTAAGTCTATTAGCTATCTAATATTATAAAGTTATTGGAGCGATCTTTTGAAATCCGAATATTCTGGTAGTAAAAGGTATAGTGCTTCCCGAGGCGGACGGAATCTCCTCAAGCTCATCTGTTTTACGGTTGGATTAATATTATTAATTGAAATTAGCCGGATCTATTTGGGGATTTGGGTTGCTAAGCCAGTAGTCGCCCTATGGGGTGTTATTGAAAAAGGTTGTTGGGTAGAAGCGCTCTTTTTGAGAGAGGAAGCCGTAATCCTCAGCGATCTTGACGGGAGCCTAAAGCAAAAGATTGATAATGGCGAAAGAGTATCGCGGGGTTCAGTAATTGCTTATATCAATTCCGGCTTCGGCCTCGCCGCTGAACCGGATGGTAATTTGCTCCGTTTGGAAAAGCGGTTATTTACTTTACTTTCGGAGGACGAAGCGTTAGATATAGAACTGAAGCGGGTCAATAAAGAAATTGAACAACGAAACGAAATTCTAAAAAAATCTCCATTAGATTCCGATGTTAAAGAAGATTTAGGATCTTTGGAGCAGGAGAAAGGTCAGATATTACGAAATATCAAAACCGTAAGAGAGAAGATCTTAAAAACCAGGGTAACAATCAAAGGAGAGGAGCGGGGATTTAAATCAGTTTTAGCTCCGGATACAGGTTACCTATTTTTCCAATATGATAATTGGGAAGGGAAATTAACTCCGAATCATTTTTATGAACTTAACGGGGAAATATTTCAGAACAATTTTTCTTTAAAACCAGTGAGTAACCGGGCCAAGACCGGAGGTATCTTAGGTAAAGTCATCAGTCCCTTCGACCAAATAATAGCTGTTAAGGCGGATACAGCAATTACCGGAGCGCCTTCGAAAGGTGATTATTGGTGGTTTAAAACCAGCGATGGTCTGCATAGAGTAGCTGTAAGAAATGTTACTCCCCTGGCTGAGCAGAAAGTGATTTTGGCTTTTGATGATCCGGGTATTTCCCAACAGTATATACCTAACCGGTATGGCAAAATTTTTGTAATCTATAAAAAAGTAAACGGAGTAACAATTCCTAGCCAAGCCCTTGTTAAAAAGGAAAGCCGGACCTTTGTCAAATTACCGAAAGGAGATGGTTATAGCCTCCAGGAAGTTCAGGTACTGGAAACCGATGGAACTAAGGTTGTGCTTGAAGGAATTGATTTTGGGACCACTATTATTTCACGATAGGAGGCCTGTACTTGAAGAAAAATTACATCCTGGATACCAGTGTATTAGTTCATGATCCCAGAGCATTAACTGCATTTGAGGATAACGATATTATCATTCCCATAGCAGTGGTCGAAGAGATTGACGGCCATAAAAAAAGACAAGATGAAGTGGGCCGTAACGCTAGGTGGGTGTCAGCCTTTTTAGATAAATTGAGAGCAGTCGGGCATTTAGATGCCGGTGTTTCTTTGGGAAAGCAGAAAGGCAAAATTCGAGTCGAACTGAATCACCAGGAAGTAGAGAAACTCCCGCCTACACTAGACCGGAACAAGATCGATAACCGGATCGTCGCCGTAGCCTATGCTTTGACAGCGGGCAGTAAAATCCCAGTTATTTTAGTGACCAAAGATATCAATATGCGTATCAAGGCTGACGCGTTAGGTATAATTGCTGAAGATTATGAGACCGATAAGATTGAAATCGAAGAGGTATATACCGGGAGCAGGAATATTAAAGTTGGGCCGGAGGTAATCGATGGCTTTTTTAAAGCCGGAGAAGTTATCCTCAAAGAAGAGAACCTTTACCCGAACCAAATGGTAATCCTCGAAGATAGTTTTGGCTCTTCAAAATCAGCCCTTGCCAGGCATTTGAGCGGAGGCAAATTGGTTCCGCTCCGTTTTGGCAATCAAGATCCCTTTGGGTTAAAAGCTAGAAATAAAGAACAGAAATTTGCCTTGGAACTATTACTCGATGAAGAAGTCCGTCTGGTGACTTTAATAGGAAAGGCCGGCACCGGTAAGACTCTGATCGCGCTGGCATCAGGACTTCAAAAAGTGGTTGAAGATTCCAGATACCGGCGACTAGCAGTTTCCCGGCCGGTGATCCCCATGGGGAATGATCTGGGTTTTTTACCCGGGGACATCAATGAAAAACTGCGTCCTTGGATGCAACCGATCTATGATAATTTAGAATTTCTCTTTAATAACCGCGATAAAAACGAAAAAATCGACCAGCTGGTTAACAGTATGAAAGACTTGAATATTCTGGAATTGGAGGCTTTGACCTATATCCGGGGCCGAAGCATTCCGAACCAGTTCTTGCTGGTAGATGAAGCCCAAAACTTATCGCCTCATGAAATAAGGACTGTAATCACCAGGGTGGGTGAGGGAACTAAGATCGTTCTTACCGGCGATCCTTATCAAATCGACCATCCCTACTTGGATTCAAATAGTAATGGCTTAACTTTTGTCGTAGAAAGATTTAAGAATGAAAAAATTGCCGGCCACATTACATTAACAAAAGGAGAACGTTCCGATTTAGCTGAATTAGGGGCTAAATTACTAGGTTAACCATGAGTATCGTTGCTAATTTGGAAGAGATTCGCGAAAGGATTAATTATAGCGCTTTGAAGGTGAACCGCGATCCTAAATTAATTAGGTTAATTGCGGTTACCAAATATGTGAGCGTCGCGGAGATGAATGAAGCGATCAAGGCGGGAATTACTGAAGTCGGTGAAAACCGGGTCCAGGATGGAATCGCTAAATTTCCGCTACTACTTGGTAATGTCACTAAACACATGATCGGCACCTTGCAAACTAACAAAGTAAAGCCCGCCTTGGAACATTTTGATCTGATCCATTCAGTGGATCGGATTTACCTCGTGGATGAGTTGGCGAAACAATCCGCTAAAATGCAAAAAAGGACTGAGGTTTTAATACAGCTGAACTTGACAGGTGAAGAAAGAAAACATGGTATTACAACGGATGAACTACCGGGGTTAATTGAAAGGGTCGGCTCTTCCGATTACCTAATACCGGCAGGTTTGATGACTATGGGTCCAATGACCGATGATTCCGAAACGGTAAGACCCACTTTTCGAAGGATGCGTGTTATTTTTGAAGAAACTGCCCGCGACCTGAAGTTGGGACCAAGTTGGCGCTATCTGTCAATGGGAATGAGCCAGGATTATCAGGTGGCGGTGGAAGAAGGAGCGAACTTGCTCCGGATTGGTACCTCTATCTTTAAGCCGGAATGAGGTGAGTCAAGTTGCCGAAATATGAAAGCGAAGGTTCTAATCGAGGTATGTTTGAGAAATTTTTAAATTTCTTTGGTTTTGAAGCTGAAGAAATTATTGAAGAAGAGGAAGTCGCCTCACAGGAGTCCTATTATAACCACAGTCCCCGGGAACGCGGGAAATTGGTCAAGTTAAACAATACCACCAAACCGGTGAAAATGTTAATTATTGAACCGGAAAGTTTTGAAGAAGTCCAAGGGATTGTCGATCACCTTAAAAATAGACGAGTTGTAATTATAAACCTTGAAGAGACTGAAAAGGGAGTCGCGCGAAGGATTGCCGATTTTGTCGGCGGGGCCATTTATGCTCTCGACGGAAGTATGCAGCGAATTAATGGTTCGATCTTTTTATTTACTCCGGCCCATATCGAAGTGGCGATGCCTTTACATACCGACTTTAGGGAACGTGATAAGGAACGGGAGATTCCTTCTCCAAGCGCAGCGGCTTTTTTCCGAAGTGAACGGGAAAGGTAGGAGGTAGCGGTTTGAATCGATTGGGAATTGTAGGGGGCGGGGCCATGGGCTCAGCCTTACTGGATGGGGTTATTCAAGCCGGTTTACTTAAACCGGATGCAATATTTTTGGTGGAAACGGACCAAGCTAAACGGGAGTCCCTCCAGAAACGTTTGGGTCTTAAACTTTGCGGCTCTTTGGGAGAATTGGCCCAGGAATGCCAATTAATTCTATTAGCCGTTAAACCTCAAGTGTTACCAGTTGTCTTAGAAGCGCTTGGATCGGTGGTTACTCCCGGTCATCTTCTAATTTCGATTGCCGCCGGTATAAGTCTGACAGCCCTTGAGAAACAGATACCTCAGGGGAGATTCGTGAGAGTAATGCCGAATACACCGGCCCGAATCCGGCGCGGAGTAGCCGCTTACGCTATTGGTAATAATGTAACTCCTCTCGAAGTAGGATGGGTGGAAGCGATCTTCGGATGTGTGGGACAAGCAATTATAGTCCCCGAGCATTTGATGGATGCCGTTACTGCTTTAAGCGGCAGTGGGCCGGCTTATGTGTATTATCTGCTCGAAGCTCTAATCGATGCCGGTGTTTTATTGGGATTGGGAAGAGATCAAGCCCAAACTCTAGCGATAGAAACATTTATCGGCGCCGCGGAGCTGCTAAAACAAACCGGGGAACACCCGGCCAAGCTCCGCAGTGAGGTAACTTCTCCAGGAGGCACTACTGCGGCGGCAGTGTTTGAATTAGAGAAGGCCGGCGTAACTGGAATATTGATGACTGCGGTCCAAGCGGCGGCCCGACGTTCCGCTGAATTAAATAGGATGAAGTAAAATACATACACATATTAACCAAAAATAGCGAGTGATCTGATGGATAATTTTCAAAACTCGGACCAAGAACGGAAATTATTAATAGCTCAGGTGAACGACTTAGCCGAAAAAACCCTCCGGGACCAAGAACCTCAATGGACTGGTTTTTTGGAACCGCCTGACCGGGAGCAAGTCCAGGCTGTATTAGGTTGGAATCCACGGGTGAGATTCAATTCCTTCGGCGGTTATGCCAAGGCTGAACGGAGAAGAATGGTGATTTATCCCGACTATTATATTGTAGAAACCATTCAACCGGCCCTTTCTTTTCTGGAAATTATCGTTAATAGCCCGGAACCCTTGAGTCATCGTGATTACTTGGGTGCGATTCTGAGTTTGGGATTAAAACGGGAAAAGCTAGGCGATCTGCTGATCGCGCCGGACCGTTGCCAATTGGTTGTAGTACCCGAGCTAGCTGATTTTTTAAAGATCCATTTGCAGAAAGTCGGAAATCACTCGGCGGAATTGGCGGAGATCGACCCTGAACAATTAAACCCTCCCCAGCAGCGGGAAAAGGTGATCCGGAGCACCGTGGCTTCACTTAGGCTAGACGCCATCGCCGGTCTGGGTTTTGGGGAATCCCGTACGAAGATGGTACGGGAAATACGCTCCGAGCGGGTTAAAGTTAATTGGAAGATTGCCAAAAATCCCGATACGCCGTTGGAACCTGGAGCGGTAATCTCCATCCGCGGCCGGGGCCGGGTGATTTTTAAGGAAATAACCGGAACTTCAAAAAAAGGCCGGATTGGGATAGTTTTGATAAGGATGCTTTAAGAACTATATCAGCAAGGAGAGTGATCGCCATGTTCACCCCGGTTGATCTGGAAAATATATTTTTTCGCCGCGGCGTTCGGGGTTATCGAGTCAGTGAAGTTCAAGAGTTTATGAGCCGGTTGACTCAAGATTATGAATATCTCTACCGGGAAAATATCGACTTAAAAGAACAAGTGGAAAAATTAAACGAAAAGCTCAGCCAATATTTATTGGTTGAAGAAACGCTACGTAATACAATGTTACTAGCCCAAGAGACTGCGGAAGAAGTAAAATCAACCGCTAAAAAAGAGGCGGAGTTGATCTTGGATGAAGCCGAGCAGCAAGTGGAGAAGATCCGGCAGAAAATTAAGGTTGATACTGAAACCGAGCTTAAGAACCTGGCGATTTTGAAAAATCAGGCCGAATTTTTCCGGTGCCAGTTTAAGAGTTTTTTAAACGGGTTGTTGGAGGTCGCGGATAAACAATTGGACCTGAATATTATTTGGGAGCAAGTTGAAAAACGAAACCCCGAGGCGGCCCGGATTTTGAAGGAGAATGATCCGGAACCGGGTGGAGTCAGGGACCGGGAATAGTGAACCATGTCGGCATTGGAAGTAGGGATGGTCGATCCACTTTATATGGAAATTCGAACTAAAAATACCCATGATTTCGAGATGGGTATTTTTCATTTCAATCATAGTGTAGGAAGGGCAGTTGTGAAAACGATCCGCCAAAGATGATTATATTAATATCAGGTAAATTATTTTTGATTTAATACGATAATAATAACGAGGTATGTTCAGGTGTAAATATTTTTATCCAGCATAAGTGAGGGATTAACGTATGAAAAAGGTAGTGGGCGCATTGTTGTTTCTAGTCATATCGTTAACATATTCAAAAGTAACCTATGGCGCAACTACTTTTGCTTATGATAAAACCGTTAGGGGCAGGGACGCCACTTATCAATCGGGAAATTTTTATAGTAAAGCAAGGGATGTTGAGACATTAAATTTTTCTTATATTAAACGGATAAAAATCGATCTAGAGTATCAATCGGGAAAATATCAAAATGATCATTGGTTGGAAATGAAACTGAGCAATATCCAAGTTGGCCTCCGGGTTATCAATCATCCTAAACAATTACTTTATATTACAGTTGGAGGCATGGAATATGCCGAACGGGTCGAGACTTTCGAAGAATTATCCGCCCATGAGGCGGATGGGGGTTTGATCGGAATTGATTATGTTGGCCTAATAACGGATAAATTGCAAATCGAATTGAACTATCAAAAGTCATTAAATGTGTCATCCCGATATAGCTGTTTTGATTGGATTGAACGAATTAGTAGTATGATCAAATCACCTGCTGAATTAGATATCTATAAAATTAAACTTCGTTATCTCCTCACCGATAATCTGGGGTTGACTATAAACTTTCGTTGGCTGGACCTTAATCTCAAGGATCCATTAGGTAGTGACGTAGCAATATCCGATTGTTCGTTGGGTTTTGTTTATAGATTTTAAAAGGGGAGCTTGGTTATTTTTGCCTAGTTCCGCAATGATTTCTTGTAATATTACATATTATTGTTTAATGTAAAATATGGTGTTATAATATATTTACCAATGGCAACATGCTGCGATAAGGGCAAACCCGATGAAAGCCGGGGGCGCAAATCTACGGGTCTAAAACCAAGGCGTAATTACGCCGGTTATGATCGCCGGGTTACCGAAGGTGTTGTTTTTTTATTTATACCATTCAATTGCGTAAGACTTTAAAGTAATCCCATGATTTAACTAGAGAATAATCGGGAGGGGTCTTTGAAATGGGTAGATTAAAAATGAGATTATTATGTTTAATGTTGGTAATAATTATTTCACTCCAAGCTATCTGCGCTATTGCGGCGCCGGATGATCTTTCATTCAGGACGGCGGTATTTTATTCGGTAGGTTCAAAACCTTTTTACATTGAAACCGGAGATTTTAACGGAGACGATATACTGGACTTGGTAATTGCGAATTATGGTAGCAATTTTATTTCGGTATTACTTGGTAAAGTAGATGGAACATTTTTTCCTCGTGTAAATTATGTCGTAGGCACGGCACCGACAAATGTATCACTTGCTGATTATAACCGCGATGGTAAACTTGATATCGCTGTTGCTAATAGAGGGAGCAATAACTGTTCAATATTATTAGGCCAAGGTGATGGAACCTTCAATAACCATGTAACTATCGGCGTTGACGTACAACCGGTAAGTATTGCAACGGGAGATTATAATGGTGATGGTATTCTGGATTTGGCAGTAGCTAATAGTGGCAGCAATTACACTTCGATTTTAATTGGAAAAGGTGATGGTTCTTTCGAACCTCAGGTAACCTATTCGTCAGGTTTTCAACCTGCCCAAATAATAACAGAAGATTTTAATCTGGACGGTAAACTTGATCTTGTTTTAGCTAATTATAATAAAGGGCAAAGTTATATTTCGGTATTGATCGGAAAAGGCGATGGGACATTTAATGCGCCAATCTATCATTCGGTAGGCGGTAATCCGAGAATATGTTCGGGTGATTATAATAATGACGGCAAACTTGATCTTGGTGTAGTAAGCACATCGGATTATAATGTAACCGTATTATTAGGAAAAGGCGATGGAACCTTTAACACTAAGGCTACGTACCAGGCTGGAGGTTCACCCATATACATATCGGATGGAGATTTTGATGGCGACGGCATTCTTGATCTTGTAGTACCCAATAGAGATAGTGGCTATATTTCGATTATGACAGGCAAGGGAGATGGAACCTTTCATCCGCGGGTTATCTTTTCCAGTAGTCAGCCTTTTTATGTAGCTGTTGGTGATTTTAACAGAGACGGTAAACAAGATATTGCGGCAACAGATTACGGTAATAGCAGAATCGCAATATTAATTAATAATAACTCAGTCCCGGTCAACCAGCCGCCGGTCTTGGCGCCCATCGGCAACCAAGTGGCGGATCAAGGGCTAATGCTGCAACTGGTGATTAGGGCCAGTGATCCTGATCATGATCCGCTCACCTTTGCCGCAGCTAATTTACCGGACGGGGCTACATTTGATCCGGCGAATCAGATCTTTAGCTGGACTCCCGGGTATTCTCAAGAAGGCAGTTATAAAGTACGTTTTGAAGTGAGCGACGGCAGGTTGACAGCAAGCCAAGAGGTTGTCATTACCGTGAACAAGGTTAACCTCCCGCCGGTCTTCAACTTTATCAGCAACCAGGCCGTGGATGAAGGCGCTTTGTTACAGTTTGCCATCGCAGCGGTTGATCCCAATGAAGACCCAATTTCCTATTCAGCATTTAACCTTCCGAGCGGCGCCGGTTTCGATCCGGTGACGCAAACCTTCAATTGGACACCAAACTACAATCAAGCAGGAATCTACAGGGTTTATTTCCAAGCCAGTGATGGTAACTCCTATGTAAACAGGGATGTAACAATAACCGTCAATCAGGTGAACCAACCGCCTATAATAGGGGAGATTGGTAACCAGATCGTCGCCGAAGGGGAATCAATGCAGTTTACCGTTAGCGCCACCGACCCGGACGGAGACGTTTTGACTTATTCAGCAACAGGATTGCCTGAGGGGGGGAACTTTGATCCGATCTCCCAAACTTTCAATTGGACACCAAATTTTAACCAAGCCGGATCATATATGGTCAACTTCCAAGTGAACGACGGCGTCTTGACTGTTAGCCAAGATGTTTTCATAACCGTTACTCCGGTTAACCAACCTCCGGTATTCGCCGTAATCGGCGACCAAACCGTAGACGAAGGACAATCCTTACAGTTTACCATAAGCGCCACCGACC
>ENA-UOOK01006145-UOOK01006145.1-fermentation-metagenome-genome-assembly--contig:-NODE-6145-length-11657-cov-6.365196_pt1 | contig 11657 bp, 19 predicted proteins | sample MGYA00245777_ERZ724023 | MGnify/ENA primary metagenome ERZ724023 (study PRJEB28704, sample SAMN03018312) | fermentation metagenome | biome: anthropogenic terrestrial biome; feature: soil; material... | reverse complement strand
GGTTGCGGTCCGGGCGTTCACCCTGGGACTTCGACGGTGAGCCTATATTCCAGGTACCCTTCTTCGGCCGGAACCTCTTCCCCCTTCTCCCGCAGGCTCTCGATATAGACCTCGACAGCCTCCCGTGCCATCGCTATCGCCTTGTCGACGGTCTCCCCGAAGGTGACGCAACCGGGAAGGGCCGGTACTATAACCGTATACCCGCCTTCCGGCTCTTCCCGGAAGAGGATACGGTAGTTAACAAGTCTCATCGCATCGCGTCCCTGCTCGTGATAATACATTACCCGAGAATGTAAGAGGGTATCCGTGCGTGCACCACCTCGCCCGACTCATTCGCCGCAGAAGGGGTTTACGACCTCAAGTGCGCAGATCCCGGAGAAATCACCCTCGTTTCGGGTGACGAGCGCACATTCGTGGGTGAGAGCAGTGGCTGCAATGACCGCATCGGGGAGCTTCATCCCGCATGTGCGGCGCAGGTGAATGGCACGATCGGCGATCGTATTGGTCAGAGGATACACTTCGGCTGCGCGGATGAAGTCCTGAGCCAGCGCATACCCTTTTGGAGTATGCTTCTTCCAGCCAAGAGACTCGATCTTCGTGATGATCGAGACGCGAAACGAAGAGGTGAGCATAGCTTCTATCTCGCTCACCCTCTCCGGCGGAATGGCATCTGCGAGGTAGTAGATGAGAATGTTTGTATCGAGCAGGTACCGTTTCATGTCCGGTCCCACTCGTCCCGCAGGTTTCGAGTCTCAGCCTCCAGGTCGAGATCCCGGTCCCGATATATGCCCCGGTATCTCGCGGGCTCGGCAACCCCGATAGGTCTGTCCGCAGATTTTTCGGCGGTCAGGCTCTCCCAGAGATCGATGGGCACAATAACGTCAGTCTTCCTGCCTTCTGCATCGCAGATGTATTGCACTCCCATGTCGCACACTCCAGAATATGCGTATGTGGGTGCTCCGGACTGATTATAGTTGCTCTGCTCCAGCCCCTTCATTGAGGGGGGCACTCTCCTGCCGGGACCACCCCTCCGTGACGGGCGATCGTAACAGAACAGATTCGTTATATAACAAATTTGTCAGGTGTCACGCATGTTGCCTGCATTTGCAGGTCTATTCGCCATTGGGTCGGCCCGGGCGGGGGCGAGGCGTTTCGTGCCGGCGCACCTTCACCTCTCTCCTCGAAGATGACGCGAGCACGGTGACGATGTACCCGCTTTCCGGCTCCTTCCGGAGGAGGATACGGTAGTTAGCAAGTTTCATCGCATCCCTTGGGAGAGTGCAACACCCGATGACATATACGGAGCACTGCCCAAACCCTTTATCACCTCCCGCTCCAATATCTACTCAAAGTTGAAAGTCGCTTATGCCGGATAATCTGATAACAATCGTGGAAGAATCTGAGGACGTTGACAGCACCATCATCTCCCGGGTGCGCCTGGAGATACTCTGGGCGCTCTCCGACCTCGGTGAGGACGGGGCCACCGCCCGGCAACTCAAGGCCGGGCTGAACCTGAGCGACGGCGTGCTCTACGCAAACCTCAAGAAGCTCGTCGAGATGGGGTACCTCCGTTCCGAGAAGGTGACGCTCGAAGGGAAGGAACTCGAACTCTACGCCATCACCCCGGAAGGGCTCGCCGAGTGGCAGCGCGTCCGGGGCTGGCTCTGCAAACTCCTGGGCTGCGCAGGTGATACCTGTGGACGATAGAAGCAAAGTCATTGCCTGCTTCCGGGAAGCGGGGTTCCGGATGAACAAAGACCGGTTCGAGCACCGGCTCATCGCCCAGAAGCTCGTCTACCTGCTGAAGCTGAAGGGCGTTGAATTCGCATATCCATTCCGCCTCTACGTCCGGGGGCCGTATTCACCGGCCTTCGCGCGGGAGTACTACCAGCATGCCGACGAGTTTTCCCGGTGCGAGACGGAGAGCACACTCTCTCCCGCCGAGGCGGATTCGGTTGCCGAGCTCACCGCCCTCTTCGATAAAATCCCGTCCCTGCTTGAGATCGGGGCGACCTACGGGTACCTGGCCTACGAGATGCACCGGCCGCCGCAGCAGGCATACCGGATAGTCCGGAGGATGAAGTCCTTCTACTCAAACGAGCAGATCGTCAGGGGCGTCAACCGGGCAAAGCAGTACCTCTTCGTCCCCACGGAAGAAGAGAAAGCGGCGCTCGACGCCGAGCTGGGGGAGTGGCAGCGGGCCGGTATCAGGTCGATGAGGCATTAGGATGCGCCGGAGCAGGGGCGATATCTGGTTTGTCGATCTCACCGACGCACGGGGGCACGAGCAGAGCATATGGGGCAAGCAGCATAGCAGCCACCCGGTGCTCCTGGAGGTTCGATCGACGCAAGGTACAATGGCAGGGAAAGAATGAAAGTAAGGACTGCATAAAGATGATCGAAGCGGACGGATGGTATCTTGTGGCAACCCGGGGCAGCCACCGGCAGTATAAGCATCCGTCAAAGTCTGGCAGGATCACCATCGCCGGGCATCCGGTGGACGATCTTGCTCCGGGAACGCTGAACAGTGTTCTCAAGCAGGCAGGGTTGAAATGGAGGAATGAATAATGTATCGATTTCTTGTCATTGTCGAGCAGACCGACGGCAACTATTCGGCATACTCCCCGGATCTCCCGGGGTGCGTGGCGACCGGAGCGACCCGTGAGGAGGCGGAAGAGCGAATGCACGAGGCAATTGAACTCCATATCGAAGGGCTCCGGGAGGATGGCCTCCCGATTCCACCGTCACGATCTTCAGCGATCTACGTAGCGGTCGGTAGAGGATAACCGCCACCGGTAACCAAACCCTTCTTCCGGAATCGTAACGGCTCTCCGGGGCTTGAGCGCCGGAAATTTAGGCAAGGGCTTCGACGGTGAGTGTGTATTCCAGCACTCCCTCTCCGGCCGGAACCTCCTTGCCTTTCTCCCGCAGGCCCTCAATAAAGATCTCTGCGGCCTCCCCGAAGGTGACACAGCCTCTGCCACAGGATGAGCGGAATCACGGAACCGGTTCCCGCTCGCAAGATTGATGTTCCCCTGCAGGATACGGTAGTGTATGGCAGTGGAAGCAACGATCAAGGTGACCCCGGAGGTGAAGGGGAGGCTGGACAGATTGAAGAACCATCCCCGGGAGACCTACAACGACGTGATCGACCGTCTCACCCGTGACGCCCTGGAGGAGGCCGCCGGGGAGTTGACCGAGGAAGATATCCATGACATCGAAGAGGCGATTGCGGATATCAAGGCGGGGAGGGTCTACACGACGGAGGAGTTGAAGAGGGAACTCAGGATCGATTGAATGGCCTACACGGTGATCTGGACCGAAAAGGCCCTCAAAAACTTGAAACCCCTGCCCAAAAAGACCGCCGCAAGGATCGTCGCAGCCGTCGAGAGGATCCGTGACGAACCCCAGGACCACGTGCAGCAACTGCGAGGGTCCCCCTACTTCAAGCTGCGGGTGGGGGGTTACCGCGTCATCCTGGACATCAGAAAGAAGGTCCTGATCGTCTACGTGGTCAAGGTGGGGAAGCGGGAGAATGTCTATAACAATCTATGAACTCAACTGCATCTCTGCGCCAGATTGTTGCCCTCTCGCAAGACCGTTTCGTCAGGAAGATCGGGCGGTGCTCGGTCGAGGATATGGAAGCGATAAACGTTCTTCTGAAAGACCTGCTCTCGCTGGAGTAGCGGGCAGGAATGGTACAAGCCATGAAAATTCATAAGGAGATTCTTGCCGCCTTCCCCGGTCTGTCAGTTGCGGAGGGTGATGTCGGACCGCTCTCAATCCAGGAGAAGAGCCCGCGCCTGGAAGCCCTGAGAGACGAGATCGTCCGCTCGGTACGAGAACGGTATACGCTTGAGCAGGTCAAAGATGAACCTCTGTTCAGGGCGTATAGGGACTTCTTCTGGAGAGTGGGCGTCGATCCGACCAAAACGCGGCCCGCCTCGGAAGCGCTGGTGAGAAGGATCCTCGCCGGAAAGATGCTCCCGACGATCAACACCGCAGTAGATGCCTATAATCTAGCCTCAGTCCGGACAGGTATACCCATCGCCGCCTTCGACGCCGATACCCTGGGCGGGGATATCTCTATGCAGTTTGCAGAAGAGGGTGAAGAGTTCCTCGGCATCGGGATGGCAACACCCGTCATGCTCCATAAGAACCAGGTTATCCTGACAGATAAAGGCGAGATCATCGCCATCTATCCGTACCGCGACTCGGATACAACAAAGATTACCCTCGCCACAAAGATGGTACACATTGTGGCATGCGGCGTGCCGAAGGTTGAAAGAGAGAAGGTGTACTCGGCATACGAGCTGGCTGTCGCGTACCTGCAGGAATACGCTTCAGGCATCCGGTGATGAGGAGAAGCGGACCTGCGCTCTCTATCTCTGGCTGTTTTATCATGATAAACCTGAAACGATCGTCTCCTGCACCACTCCTTTGAAGTATGCTCCAACCAGGTGCCGAAACCTACATGTGGTTCTCCGGGTATTGACGGCTATGAAGATCATACTGACCAGCGTATTTGTAAACGATCAGGACCGGGCTCTGGAATTCTACACCAAAACGCTAGGTTTTGTGAAGAAGAGCGATGTTCCTGCTGAAGGGTACAGGTGGCTTACCGTCGTTTCTCCTGACGATCAAAACGGGACCGAGCTTTTGCTTGAGCTGAACGACAATCCGGTGGCACAGGCATACCAGAAAGGAATATTCGAACAGGATATCCCTGCCGCGTCCTTTGGTGTCGAAGACACCCATGCAGAGTATGAGAGGCTCAAAGCACGGGATGTAACGTTCACGATGGAGCCGACAAACGTTATTGGCCAGGTGACCATAGCGGTCTTTGACGACACCTGCGGCAACCTCATCCAGATTCAGACAATGCAGAAATAAGTGATTCTCATCGAGGCAGCCATCGCCTGAACGTCTCGCCGGTTTGAGGGCGCAGGGGGCCTGCCCGGGCGAGGCCTTTCCTGCCGGCGCCCTCTCCTCGCCTCTCCCCGGACGCGACGCGAGCTGTATGCATGCTCTGCCGCACTCCAATGTTTTAGTATCATAACTTGAAGTTACAAACTAACCAATAGTTATAATATAACCATGAGATGTAATATCTGGTGAGACTACCTTCGGGCAGCCTGGAGATACACCTCCCGATTGGGGGAGGGATGGATCAGATGGACACTCAACAGGACACATGGGAATCCCGCGGAGACGTGGACAGAAGGGAAAGGCCCGGGCCTGTACCGGGAATCAGGGGACACCATGGATCATAAAGCGAAGTTTGCAGTCGACTGCCTGCACAAGCAGTATCCGGAATCGGACCGGCTCCCGGACGATGCATGCCTGGTGTTTGTCCGCGACGGGGGAGTCTGCGTCAGGAACAGCAGCACGCCGACCATATTTGAGAAGGTATCCCCGGACCTTCCGGGAGGGTTGAAGAGGGATGCCCGGTATCTCGGCCACCGGGGACCGGTTGCCTGTTATGCCGTCGAGGTCCCCGGCGACCTGCCCCTGCCCGAAGGGCTGGCACATTCCGGCGTACGCGAACTTGCCGGCCTCATCCCGGACGAGGAACTTGCCGTTGCCGGGCTTGCGGTTCAGATCATCGACTATGATCGGACCACCCGGTTCTGCGGGAGGTGCGGCACGCCAACAGAACCTGCAAGAACCGAGCGGGCCAAAGTCTGCCCGTCCTGCCACCGGATCATTTACCCCCGGCTCTCCCCGGCGATCATCGTGCTGGTGAGAAAGAACGACGCCATCCTCATGGTCCGGGGGAAAAGGGCGCCACCCGGCAGGTACAGCCTCGTTGCCGGTTTTGTCGAGCCCGGCGAGACGATCGAAGATGCCGTACGCCGCGAAGTCCGCGAAGAGGCGGGGGTTGCGATCAAGAATCTCCGGTATCGTGCAAGCGAACCGTGGCCGTTCCCCGATTCACTCATGATCGGGTTCGTTGCCGATTACAACGGAGGAGAAATTGTCCCGGACGGCGTTGAGGTCGAGAGCGCCGTATGGGTTGACCGGGAGCATCTCCCGGCTCTTCCGCCCAGACTCAGCCTGACCCGGGCGCTCATCGACGACTGGGCAGCGTCCCGGGAGCACGGATGCGCGAATGAAATTGAAGGGAGTGAAGAGATATGAAAAGGCCAAAAATCGTTGCATTCAATGGAAGTCCCCGGAAAGACGGCAACACATCCATCCTGATCCGGCGCATCCTTGATGAGCTTGAGAACGAAGGCATCGAGACGGAGCTTGTCCAGGTCGGCGGGCAGATGATCCGGGGATGCACCGATTGCCGGAGATGCTACGAGAACCGGGACCTAAGGTGTGTCTTTGATGACGATATCGTGAATGACTGCATCGAGAAGATGGTCGAGGCCGACGGGATCATCCTCGGCTCACCGGTCTACTTCCTCGACGTCACGTCCGAGATGAAAGCCCTGATCGACCGGGCAGGCGTGGTAGCCAGGGCAAACGACGGGCCCTTCCGGCGCAAGGCGGCAATCGCTGCGGCAGCGGTGCGGAGATCCGGGGCAAACCATACCGTCGATACCATGCTGCATTTCATGCTCTACAGCGGGATGACGGTCACGGGAGCCCCGGTGATCGGTATCGGCCGGGATATCGGGGACGTCCGGAAGGACGAAGAAGGTATGGCAAGGGCAAAAGAAGCCGGAAAGAACATGGCCTGGCTGCTGAAGACGATCGCATCCACAGAACGGGCGGAGGAGACCATATGAAGATAGATTCGCTGAAACTGATATGTTTCTCGCCCACGGGAACATCAAGGACGGTTATTCAGAGCATCGCACGGGGAATCAACCACAGCACGGTGGAACTCATAGACATCACCACGCCGCAGGCGAGAGATGAACCGCTGAAGACATCGGCAAATGAACTGCTTATCGTTGCAGTCCCCGTCTACATGGGAAGGGTGCCGGCACTCTTGATGGACTGGCTGCAGGCGATCGAAGCGCATGATACGCCTGCAGTAAGTGTCGTCGTCTATGGCAACCGGGTGTATGACGATGCACTCATCGAGTTGGACGATATGCTGGCTCAGCGTGGCTGTAAACCGATCGCCGGTGCAGCATTTATCGGGGAGCATTCGTTCTCCAGCGCCGGGACGCCGACGGCAGAAGGTCGCCCGGATGCAGCCGACTTACACCACGCAGAGACGTTCGGGCGAGAGATATGGGATAAACTTAACGCCATCCCGTCGGTCGACCAGATTCCTGGTGTAGCGATACCCGGCTGCCGTCCGTACCGGGGGGACTCGAAGCTGTGGACGGTTGACTTTATCGCGGTCAGTGATGCGTGCACCCGGTGCGGGACCTGTGCAGAGGGATGCCCCACCGGCGCTATCGACCCAGAAGAAGGCTACCTTGTTGATACGGAGAAGTGCATCACGTGCTGCGCCTGCATCAAGCACTGTCCCGCGCACGCGAGAATGATGAAGCCCGGCCCGGTCAGGGACGCTTCGGTGCGGCTGAGTACGTTATATAACGAGCGAAAGGAGCCCGAATATTTCCTGTAACGAGCATATGCCTGCCGGGAATGGGGAAATTCGAAAGATAGGGGTTCGGTGAAGCGGAACTATGGGAACTGCCGATAGAAGACGACGAGAAAAGGAACAGCGAAAGGCCGAGATCGTCGATGCAGCCGAGCGTCTCTTCTTCTCCCGGAGTTACGAAGACGTCTCCATGGATGATATCGCCCGTGAGGTCGAACTGAACAAGGCTACCATCTATCTCTATTTCAAAAATAAGGAGACTCTTTTCGCCACGATCGTGCTCCGCGGTGTCCGGATCCTCACGGAGAGATACACCGGGTGCATGGAAAATGAGGTTCCCGGCATTGCCAAAGTGGTCCTGATGGGCCAGGCGTATTACCGGTTTTCACAGGAATACCCGGACTATCTTCGGCTCATCCACTTCTACGGGTCCGAGCGTTTCTCGAGGGAGAACCCCTATGCCGCGGAGATCGGAAAGGGCTACGGCACCTGTCGCCGGATCCTGGCGGATGCGATCCGGGAGGGGATCGATGACGGGACGATCCGGGCCGATCTCGATCCGTTCCTGACCTCGATGTACCTTATGATATCCTTCATGGGCATCTTCTCCCTGGAGAACAGGTGGAAGCTGGTGATTGAGGCGGAAGGGTTCAACTACGAGCAGTTCACGAGCGAATTCTTTCGGTTCATCATTCCGGCAATCGCTTCCGGCGAGGAAACTCACAACGTAGATTCCGCGGGTGTTGAACTGCCCGGATTCTTGCTGACCGAACCTATCCTACCTGAGGGGGAACAGGAGAAACGATCCTGATCTTCAGCAGGCGAAGGCAACCGTCGCCCGAGTAGTCCGGATATACAAGCATCCGGTCTTACTGCACTCTTTCGCCTGGATGCCGGTCGGTATCCTCATCACATTCGAGGATGAACGCCCCCTGATACCCGCACTGCCGACAATGATACAGCGTCGCATACAGGCCACGGGCATCCCAGTAGATGTCGGTGCTCCGGCACACCGGGCAGCGGAGAACTTTCCGGGTCGATTCACTCATGCTATCTCCTTGAAGCCCTCCAGGATTTGATGGTATTGTATACGTTGTCCACTACGGGAGGCGGGGTCTTTACAGATGCGTTCATCGCCCTCAAAGGATGGGCGGTGGAGTGATACGATGCGGCTTTGCTCCAGGGGAGCAGGTATCCCCTACCTCTGACCCTGATTCCTGCGCCCGCATAGATTGCACTCCGGAACCGGACCTGACCGCGCAACCGACACCCACGTTGAGGATCCGACCCTCTTCCGATTCCACCACTACCACGCCCGGACCCGGCCCAGGAGCCGGAGCCGGCCGCGGAGAATAGAACAGAGCCCAACTAACGGCTTTCAAGCATATCTTCGCTCGCAAGGTTGATGCTCCCCTGCAGGCATTAATACATTCAGGGACCGGCATGGATCTTGCAGCGTTCTTTGAGGATGAGGGAGTCGACGTCTTCTCCCGGGTCGGCATCGAGGACCTCCCCGGGGTGGACAGGGCAGCGGTGCTGCAGTTCTTCCCGGCAGCCCGGTCCGTGATCGTCTTCGGGAAGGAAGTCCCGGTCCCGGTGCACCGGATGCCGCCAGGAGACAAGACCCGGGAGATACTCCGGATTGCAGGGAGTCTGGACAGCGCTGCCGCACGACTCGCCGGCCTCCTCAAGGCCGAGCATATCCCGTCCCTTCCTATCCCGCTCTACCTGCCCGTGCGGGTCGTCGACGGGAGAGTGCAGGGCGTTGTCCGCTTAAAGCAGATCGCAGCGGCCGGGGGGCTCGGAGAGATGGAAAAGAATACCTTCCTCAATCGCCGGTTCGGCTCGCGGCTGCTGCTCGCCGGCGTCGTGACCGGAGCCCCGGCCCCGGAAGCTGGAAGAGACAGTGGGGCAGGGGATAACGATGCGCCGCTCTGCACGGGGTGCGGCGCCTGCTCCCGGGCGTGCCCGGAGGGGGCGATCGGGCCGGACGGCGTCGATGCGTTCCGGTGCCGGACCGTGCGTACATGGGTCCCGCCCTGGACTGTCCCGGCCGTGAAGTGGCTGCTCCGGCGGCAACTCCTGCTCAGGGGGATAGCACCGCTTGCGCCGGTGATCGCCAGGATGGCAACGATCCGGTGCAGCCTCTGCGTCACCGGATGCCCGGTGTTTCAAGGAGCAGTAGGGAAAGGATGGGGCGGAGAACCGGTTAAATCGTCTCAAGATCCCAGTGTAATGCATGGGTATCTTCGATGCGGTCTACCGGGGCACGCCGCCCTGGGACATCGGCCGGCCCCAGAAGGCGTTCGTCGACCTCGCCGCGGCAGGGGAGGTTACGGGCTCCGTCCTGGACGTGGGGTGCGGGACGGGGGAGCACGCCCTCTTCTTTGCAGAGAGAGGGCACGGGGTGCTCGGGATCGACACCTCGTCTCTTGCGATCCGGAAGGCGAAGGAGAAGGCTGCGGCACGGGGGCTCCGGGCGCAGTTCCTCGTCTGGAACGCGCTGGACCTCGCCGGGCTTAAGCGGACGTTTGATACCGTCATCGACTCCGGCTTCTTCCATGTCCTCTCCGACGAAGACCGGCCCGTCTTCGCAAAGAGCCTCGCTACCGTTCTTGCGCCCGGCGGGAACTACTTCATGCTCTGCTTCAACGACCAGAATCCCGGCGAATACCCGCTCCCGAGGAGGATCGCGAAGCGGGAGATACGGGAGACCTTCCGGGAGGGCTGGATCATCAACTATATCCGGCCGGCGGTCTTCGAGAACGTCGTCCAGCCCGAAGGGCACCACGCCTGGCTCTTGTCGATGTCAAGGATAGGGCAGGGCTGACAGGGTCAGTTCTGCCGGGAAACTCCGCCTCCAATCCGCTCACCGTCGGCACTATCCCTGAAATCCCGGAGCACGTCAGCATGAGCGCGACGATTTGGCCTGAATATGCATATCAAATATCCCCGCCGTTATCCCCGGTATTCCACCATACAGGCGCTGAAATTACCATAGCGCCACATTCAACCGCGATACATTTGCGAGTGTTTAAGTGCCCACTTCTGCAATAAAATCCTGAAGGAGAATCTGGTATGACCGTCAAGAACATCCTGATAGTCGCCATTGTTGCGCTGATCGTCGTTGCCGCAGGGATCATGATTGCATTTGCCCCCGGTGAGACCGAACCGACCCCCGGCACGATCGTGCCGGTGCAGAAGGTGCTCACGCTGGACGAGGCGAAGGCCCTCACGGCGGAGATTGCAGAACAGATCGACGGCGACGCTCTTGCCGCGCTCAAACCCGGCGACGAGAACACGTCGACGTACATCGCCATCCACGACCGGCTCAATGCGTTCCGGTCCGCAAACCCTGAGATTATCTACATCTCTACGATGCGTAAGGTGGAAAACGGCACCGAGCATGTCGTTGATGCAGACTACGGCAGCGCCGGTGCATACGCAATCGGTGGCGGGTACCGCGCTGTGAAACCCGGAAACCCGTATCCCACCGGCTTTGAAGAACCCTTCGCTGAGGTTTACTCCGCTATCTACGGGTATGCCCCGGTGAGGAACGCGGCCGGCGCCGGCGTCGGGCTGGTCTGCCTCGAGCCGAACGGCTCGATCGGGCAGGAGAGACTCGAAGCCCTTGCGGTGGAGGTTGCAGGCAAGATTGACGGCGACGCTATGGCGGCGCTCAAGCCCGGCGACGAGAATACCCCGGCATTCACCGCCATCCGCGACCAGCTCGCGGCCTTCCGGACCGCAAACCCTGAGATCTACTACATCTACACGATGCGCAAAGCCGGGAACGTCACCGAGTACGTCGTGGATGCAGATTACGGCAACGACAACTACGCCGTCGCACTGGGCGAAGGCTACGCCCTGACGGACCTCGACACCGTCTTGCTTGCCGGCTTTGAGGAGCCCACGGCTGAGATCTACAGTCTCATCTGCGGATATGCCCCGATAACAAACGCAAGCGGCGCCAGCGTCGGGATGGCAGCCATCGAAGCAGGGAACCCGATCACGCAGGAGCGGCTGAAAGCCCTCGCGGTGGAGGTTGCAGGACAGATCAACGGCACCGCGATGGCGGCGCTCAAGCCCGGTGACGAGACGACCCCGGCGTTCACTGCCATCCGCGATGAACTCAACACCTTCC
>ENA-UOOK01006143-UOOK01006143.1-fermentation-metagenome-genome-assembly--contig:-NODE-6143-length-11659-cov-8.842123_pt1 | contig 11659 bp, 9 predicted proteins | sample MGYA00245777_ERZ724023 | MGnify/ENA primary metagenome ERZ724023 (study PRJEB28704, sample SAMN03018312) | fermentation metagenome | biome: anthropogenic terrestrial biome; feature: soil; material... | reverse complement strand
TAAAATCGAAAAAGGTATGTTGTAATTTATCAATCGGCTTGTACATGATTTTTTTGACTCCAATCTATAGTAAATTATATAAAAGTGCAAGGAAAATGATTTCAAGTTAACGAAACACTTGCATTTATTATATTATAAAACAGTCTTAATGTCAGTAAAATCAACGCATTTTAATTAATCAGCAGACACTAATTAAGCTGCCAATTTTAAAGGCTGTGGGACAGTGATCAATCGCAATACCCCCGCAGCTTCATCTGATTCCCGTCCGTCGTAATCGTAATTGCCCCTGACTCATAAGTGATTTTTATCTTACATTCTGCCTTCTCCAGCCGCTCCAGCAGTTCTTTATGGGGATGTCCGTAGCGATTGTCTTTTCCGCAGGAGATCAGTGCAATCTCCGGTTGAATGATCTTTAAAAACGTATCCTGCGTAGCATTTTTGGATCCGTGATGTGCTACCTTTAATATATCATAATCCATGGCAGCCGGTGGCAATGGCGCGCTCGAAGTGTCCTGTTTCTGCAGATAGGTAAGAACACGGTCCTCCCCGTCCTTTTCCAGATCGCCGGTCAGAAGAAGGTCAAATTCGCCGTATGTGATGCCTAATACCATAGAAGTCGAATTGCTTGACCGCGGCTGGTAATCGGCGGATGGATGCAGGCAGGTGATCTGCAGTTTTCCATCCTGCATCTGGTCTCCCGCCTTGATGTACTGTATCAGCGTTCCCTTTTCCGCGGCAAGCGCTTCCAACTCTTCATAGGCGTCTTCATCCTCCTGCACCTGCGTCAGGATAAGATGGTCTATCTTGATTTTATCCTCCGTCATTAATTCCATCAGTCCGTTCTTATGATCACTGTCCATATGAGAAAGGAAGGCATACGCTATATGATCGACTCCCTGATAGAGCAGATAGGGTTCCATCCGGTACTTTCCCACCTTCTTCACATCGGTACTTCCCCCGTCCACGAAATAGGTTATTCCTGTCTCTGTTTCCATAAATATCGCCTCTCCCTGCCCAACGTCAAGCAATGTAATTTCAAGTCCTGCATTTCTTTGCGGAAATACGAGAATCAGGAAGGCAACGGGCAGGATTAAGAAAAATCTTTTTTGTTTCTTATGATATATGCTCCAAACAAAGAAGAGCAGAAGGATTGCATAAAGAAAAATCCGCATCGAATCCGGTCTGCCAACGGTCCACATATTACCGGGCAGTCCGGCACCTATTCTGCATACCCACTCATAAAATTTTAAGATATAATTTGCCGCACCAACGAAGAATATACCAAACGGTAGGAAGATGCATCCGAGGATTCCCGCTGCAAAAGCGGTAAGCAGCAACAGGGAGGACAACGGTAAAATAATCAGATTAATGATTATGCTATACCTTGGTATCTGATAGAAAAAGAACAAAAGGAGCGGCAGCGTCGAAACCTGCACGCTCAGGCTGACAAGCAGTCCGGTTACAATGGGATTCTTAGAGGGAATCAGAAGCTGGAAGCAGGGAAGGAAAACGGCTATTCCAAAAACCGCTCCAAAGGAAAGCAGGAAGCCGACATGAAATAGCTGCATTGGATTCGCCAGAAGAATTAAGAAAGCACTGAGAGAAATTGCAGAAAGCATATCATACGTTTTCCCGAAGATTCCGGATAGCAGCATCAGCACCATCATCATTACAGCACGCTTTGTCGATACGCTAAAATTGGTTAACAGACCGTAACTATAGAGGAAAAGAATAGAAAGGACAATTGCCGTAGTAAAGGGAAGCTTTAACCGTTTGAGAAGCTTATAGACTGCCATACCAAGAAGGGAAACATGAAGTCCGGAGATGGATAGAATATGGGAAATGCCGTTCTGCTGATATAAGGTATCGATCTCTTCATTCAGGTAACAGCTCTCCCCGAGAAGCATCGCAATGATTGCACCGGCTTCCTTCTCTGACAGAAGGACCTCATAGACACGAATTAGTTTTTGTTTGATTTGATATAAGAAATCACGGAAAATGGAATAGTCATAATTTGTAATATAGATTTGATCTGCTTTTACCTTGTAATTTACATTTTGTACCTGGTAATATAATTTTTCGTTGAATTGGCCCGGATTTGTTGCCTCAGAAAATTTTACGATATCTCCATAGACGGTAATCTCATTACCGATTCGATAATTTGCTTTATCCGAGCAGGAGATCATGATGTTTTCACAAAGATAGGGCTTCCGCTCCGGAAGATATACGGTATTGTTTGTTGTATAGACTACTCTGCCCCACTGCTTTTGAACAATTTTAGTTATGGTACCGGTCAGTTTACACGTAGCCTGCTGCTCAAATACCCGGCTTAACTCCGGTTCCTCCATCCGTCCCGCCATAGTCAAAAAGCCAAGCAATAGGAAAACGGGAAGAAACCATAGAAAGCTATCATAGCGGTTAACCAGCTTCTTCGGCAGCTTAAAAAAGAGCAGATAGATAAAGAAAAATGCTGCTGCCATGAATAAGATAACGGCTGCACTCCTGCAATGGTACCACGCCAGCAGCATGCCTGTGACATATCCTCCCAGCACCCAGACCAGCGGTCGTTTAATCAAATCACAACCCCCTTCTATTTGGTACTCTTAATTAAGGATAGATTTCGTTCAAAGTAGCCATCAAAGGCAAAGCCCTCCCGATAGGTTGGCACAACTTCGCCATTGATTAAGAACTGTACTTTACTGATATTGCGCTTTGGTAATTCCATCAGACTGTTTACAACGGAATAGATTGCGGTTTCATTTGTAATCTCCGGGATCTTCTCCAAAAATTTCTCATTAAAATCAACATAGCAGATGCCTTCCTTCGTTGTCACATTCAAAAGTGTAGTACCTTCCGGAATTGTAGGATACATGCCGATTTCCGTAGGTCCGTTGATCAGCTGCTTGATTACCAATTCTTCAATCGATCCTGTTCCGTTATAATTGATATTTGCCGTAGATTCAATCAGGCCGTCACCTTTTTTGTTCGCAAAATACAGAGATACCGGATAATTTGTCTCAGATTCAATGCTGTCAATAAAATCATCCGCTGTCATTAGACCAACCACTGCTCCGTTTGAATCAATCAGAGGCTGATCATTCACATAGAACTCAATATATTCCACTTCTTTAATCTGACAAAGCGTCTTTACAATCGTAGCCCTGCATAGCACTTCCTGGATTCCGGTTAATGCGCTGTAGTTTGAATCAAAATGAATCGTCAAGCGGCCATCCTCACTATAGCTGGTCTTCTTAACTGTAACATTCTCAGGTAATGCATTTTTATAAAGCGCGGTTTTCGGAGGCTGCCGCAGCATCGAAAGCAATTCCTCTACCTGCTGCTTCGTTGTATCGGATGTCATTGAATAGTTTTCACTGACAATTTCTGAGGTTTTGGAATCGATATAATATATTTTTGTCTCTCCGCTCTGATCCACTTGCTCCGGATTCTTCGTGTCGGAGCATCCGGTAAGCAGTACCATGATTAGCATTAATAATTGCAATGCCATCGTTTTCTTCATAATTCACCACATTTCTGCGCTTCCTTTTGCGCAATTTCCTAAAGAATCATTGATTTGAGTGTCATAAATCACATAAAAACCATGAACATGAATAGGATCTTATATATATTCTTATCAAAATCTTAAAATGACTTATGACACTCAAATCACCCTTTTCATTAAGAAATATAATTTAATGGAATTCTCACATTAAAGGTAGTCCCTTCGCCCTCTTTACTATATACGCGAATTGCTCCCCGATGCATCTGTATCACATTTTTTGTGATTGCCAGTCCAAGTCCGGTTCCTCCGGATTCACGGGATCTTGCTTTGTCTACACGATAGAACCTTTCGAAGATAAAGTCCTGTGCATCCTCCGGTATCCCGATACCGGAATCCGCTACCTTAACAAAGAAATATTTATGATCCGCATTTAAGGAAACCCGTACCCAGCCGTCATCGACATTGTATTTGATTGCATTTTCAATCAGATTGCTAATCGCAAGAGAAAGCTTTACCTCGTCCACTTCCGCAAGGACCGGCCGGAAGCTCTCATAGATCAGCTCGATATTCCTCTTCTTCGCGATCGGACTGAGCCGTTTGAGAATCTGCTCCAGCAGCTCATTAATATTGATGCTTACGATATTCATATCGCCGGCTTTTTTATCCAGCTTAACAAGGGAAAGAAGATCCGTAATGATCTTGTTCTCCCTTTCAATTTCCTCTGTAATATCCGTTAAGAATTCCCGGTACAGCTCTACTGGAGCGTCTTCCTGCATCAGCAGAGAATCTGCCAGAACCTTGATCGAGGTAATCGGAGTTTTCAGCTCATGCGACACATTCGATACAAATTCCTGCCGGGAGCTTTCCAGTTTATTCATTTTAGAGATCATATGGTTAAATGAATCCGAAATTTTCTCGATCTCATTGTACCCCTTAATCGAAAAACCTTCCTCCAGATAGCCTTCGCTAAACCGGTTGATTGAGTTCACGACATTGGTCAACGGCTTCGTTAGTTTTCCCGAAATATAGATTGCAAAAACAACGATAAGAATTACCAAGGTCATTGAAAATAGCACCGCCCGCTGTTCTAAAGTATTACGAATTTCATAGATATCCTTCGAGGAAAAATTCATGACAATAACACCCTTGATCTCCTTACTCTCATCCATAATCGGATAGGTTAATCGCAGGCTTTGATTTTTTCGATCTCGAATTCTGCTGTTTGTACCGTCAAAGCTCTGAATGACCCCCTTCGATACAAGATACCTTCCGTCCTCCAAGGAATACGTATCCTTGACTATGTTCAAATTATTGTTGACGATAAGAATCCTGCCTTCATACAGATCTGCAATTCTTGCAATCTCTGTATCAATTTCAGGAATCTGCCCGGTCGTTAGATAACCCGTGGGAAGAAGCAGGCTGGACAGCGCCTTCCCCTGATTCTCCAGTTCCATGATGCGGTTATCAATTGCCTTTTCTTCATAGGTATTTAGAAACGCTCTGGTAAAAAAGACAAGCGGCACTACCCCCACAAAGATAGAGATAAACAGCACGTACATCCGCATGCTGTTTAATACACGTAATTTATTCTTGATCTTGGAAAAAATAGCCAACACCCCATTTTGTATGTATATATTTTGGTTCACTCGGATTGCTCTCTATTTTTTCACGCAGTCTTCGAATGTGTACATCCACCGTCCGTACATCACCGGGATAATCATATCCCCAGACAATATTTAGTAGATTCTCACGGCTGTAAACCTTATTGGGATTATTAATTAAAAGCTCCAGTAAGTCAAATTCTTTGGCGGTAAGATTAACTTCCTTCCCGTCGATATAAACCCGCCGGTTGTCGCTGTCAATCTTCATTGTGCCAAAGGTAATCGTTCTAGCGGCTTCGTTCGCTGCCTGATTCTTCCTTGTCCGTCGAATAATTGCTTTTATTCTTGCTTTCACCTCAAGAATATTAAATGGCTTCGTGATATAATCATCCGCTCCATATTCCAAGCCAAGAATTTTATCCATATCATCTCCCTTAGCCGTTAACATAATGATCGGCATGGAGGAGAATTCCCTAATTTGCTGACAGACTTCAAAACCGGTAAGCTTCGGAAGCATAACATCGAGCAAAACAACATCATATTCCTTCTTCTTTGCCGCCTCAAGAGCTTCTTCCCCGTCATAGGCACAATCTACTTCCATACCATCCTGTTCCAGGCTAAACCGAATCCCTTTTACAATTAACTTTTCATCATCAACTACAAGTACTCTCTTTGCCATGCTTTCACCTCATCATCTTATTCTTGCCTACTTTTATATATTAAAACATCAAATCATTTCTGCAACTAAATCAACTGCGAAGTTTTCATTTATGATATGAGCGTTATGTAGCTGTCACTATCATAAGTTAGTTGTATAGTAAACAGACACCGTTTGATTACCTTAGCCCTTTGGGATCGTAGTAGATGTTTCACTTTACCGTACCGTTTGGTAGGCATAAGCGGCTGTCCGTCTTAACTTAATACGTAGACCATAACGGTATTCCTTTCTGTTGGTATGTAAGTTAATACATAACGCCGGATTGCTCCGGTAATGATGCCTTCGCCAATGTTATAAAAGCTTTTTTAGTATGCAACACTGCTCCGTACCCAAAAGAGCTGTTTAATCACATACGATAGAGCCGTAGATTAGGCATTACGTCCACGGGTATCATGACTTAAATAACGTAGTCAGTTAAGACTTAGGCTAGTCAACCACTTCTTAAGAGAAACAAAAGATTCTCTTAAGAAGTCCCTACTTCAAGTGCTTTTGCACTAAGTGGTGGGTAATTGACTTATTTAACGGTAATCAGGGAGGATATCTGTTGAAATAGCCCTTCCTTTATCCCGGGAATCTTCATCAGATCCTCTACCGATTGAAATTTACCCTGGTTCTTGCGGTACTCTATGATACGGTCTGCTTTTGCCTGTCCAATTCCCGGAAGTTCCATCAGTTCCTGTGCAGAGGCCTCATTAATATTCAGGAGGGTACCCTCCCTGGATGCTCCTTCCGTTTCTTCTGAATCGCCCAGAATGTATTCTTCTACGCTAAGGCTCGCAACCTCTTCCTTCGTTGGGATATAGATTCGCCTGCCGTCCGAAACCGTTTCCGCCTGATTAATGTAATCCCCATCCGCATCCGGTGTTAACCCGCCGGCAAGCTCGATAAAATCAACGATCCTTGCCCCATATCCCAATGTATAAACACCAGAACTTACCACTGCGCCGCAGATGTGAACACAGACTTCTTCCTTCTTCTCCGGCTCGGAGGAATCATTTTTCGTATCTTCATTGATTTCTAACGGAACCGAAGGCTCTTCGGATTCTTCTGTACTCTTCTCCGGTTCCTTAGGAGGGGAAGCGGTCAAAAGGTCAGAATCCTCCCTTTGATAGGCACAGCTATATCCAATACCGGCGATTAGCAAAAAAGCACCGGTCAGTGCGGCAGTTATTATTTTCTTTTTCACAAGCATCTTCCTTTCCACGGAAAAGAAGATTTAAAAAGTACCCTCTATACTCTTATTATTACCTATATTACATAATTTGCACTGTTTTTACAATAGGCATTCCGTATAGAAATTAATTATTTCACCGATAATTTCATACAATAAATTGTTACTATAGGTGTCATAAGTCATATAAAATCATAAACATGAATATATATAAGATCCTATCCATACCAAAATTTTAAAATGGCTTATGACACCCAAATCATTGTTACTATATTAGTATAGCATAAAAATAAGATGATGTTGAAAGTTAAATTTTAACACTATTTGGCAGGGCTATGATTCCACTCGAATACCATGATACCTGCAATAACGAGAGCCAGACCAAGTGCCTTACGCCACTCAAAGGGAACCTTCTCGGATCCGCAGAGCCCGAATAATTCAATCAGATATGCAATTACCAGCTGAGCGGTGATGATAAACATATTTGCCTGTGCAGGACCCAGGATATCTACACTTTTAATTACTGTATACGTAATAAAGGCACCAAACACGCCTCCTAAGAGCATATATTTGTTATCAATTTTAAGCAACGCTCCAAAATTGCTCTGCCTCCCGGTAACGCTCCACGCAACCAGGCAGATAATCAGCGCACTGAATTGAACAAAGCTCGCCGATACCCATATGCTGGTCTGCTTGGTTACTCCTGTATTAAAAACCCCTTGAATGCTCATCAAAGCTCCTGAGATGATAGCAATTAGAAAGCCCCACATAATTACACCAAACCCTTCCATTTATTTTACATCGTACTTTCTGATTGAATGTCAAAAAGCCTTCTTAATAAATCGGCTTCATTAATTTTATAAATCGGCTTTTGATACTCATATCATTTTCTTAAGATTTCCACATTCGAAAAGAACTATGCATATCCGAAAGAACTATGATAGGAGTGTCATAAGTCATTATAAGGTTTTGACAGGAATAGGACCTTATATATATTCATTTGGCTGCCTTTCCTGACTTTGAATGCAGTCAGCCGGTCTTAGCCAAACTGAATATATATGCGGTCCTATTCATGTTCATGCTTTTTATATGACTTATGACACTCCTATTAACTATGTATATTTAGAAAGGACTATGTGTAAAGAAGGGACTGTTCTGCAATGCATTGCTCCAAAACAGCGGTCATTTCATCAATATGTGCTTTCTCAATGATTAGAGGCGGCACAAAGCGCAGGACATTGGGACCTGCTGAAATTAAAATTACCCCCTTCTCCATCGCCGATTGAATTATTCCATTGACCGGATAGGAAAATTCCAACCCCTGCATCAGTCCCATTCCCCGGTGTGCTATGATTTTCTCCTCTTTTGCAGCCAATTCCTCCAGCTTTTTGTATAGATACGGGCCGGTTTCGTTGACCCTTGCAAGGATCTGCTCCTTATGAAACAGATCAAATACTTTACTGACCGCTGCGGTGACCAGGGGATTTCCACCATAGGTCGTACCATGATCCCCCGGCTCGAAAGCGGCTGCCACCCTCTCTACCGCTGCAAATGCACCAACCGGAACACCACAGCCAAGTGCTTTGGCACAGGTCATGATATCCGGCTTTACCTGATATTTCTGATAGACAAACATTTCCCCCGTTCTCCCCATACCGCATTGAATCTCATCAAAAATCAGGAGAATATCCCTCTCATCACAGAGCTTTCTTATTCCGTACATAAACTCTTTGGTTGCAGGGTAAAGACCTCCCTCTCCCTGTATCGGCTCCATGATAACCGCGCAAATCTTATTATCCAGATGTGCTTCTACATCCTTAAGAGAATTGAAGTCTGCAAACAGGACTCCGCCCATCAATGGTTCAAAGGGCTCCCGGTATTTTTTTGTCCCGGTAACGCTTAATGCACCGATGCTTCTTCCGTGAAAGGAATGGTTCATTGCAAGGATTTTACTGTCCGCGGTTCCATGCTTCTTATAGTAATATTTCCTTGCCAGCTTAATGGCACCTTCGATTGCCTCCGTACCGCTGCTCGTAAAAAACACGCGATCCATGCCGGAGGCATCCGCAAGCTTTCTTGCCGCTTCAATTGCCGGCACATTATAGAATAGGTTGGAGGTATGAATCAGTTTATCGATCTGGGCTTTCAGTGCTTCCTTATATTCCGGGTTCCCATATCCTAAGGCAAATACCGCGATCCCGGCTGCAAAATCAAGATACTTCTTACCATTAAGATCATACAGATATACCCCATCCCCTTTCTCCAACACAATTTGATAGCGGTTATATGTATGCATCAATACTTTTTCTGCTTCTTCTATATATTTTTTCAAAAATAGCACCAGCCTTTCTGCTTAAATTTTATATCTGACATGCAACATTTTCACCGGTATCCGTAAATACCGTTCCGATCCCCTGGTTTGTAAAAAACTCCAGGAGCAGGCAATGCTTCGACCTTCCGTCCAGAATATGTACCCGGTTTACCCCATTTCGCACCGCATCAACGCAGTTCTTTAATTTCGGCAACATACCGCCACCGACAAATCCGCTTTCAATCAAAGCATCCGCATTATCCAGCGTCAGCACCGAAAGCAGACTTGATTTATCCTCCGGATTGGTATAGACTCCTTCCACGTCGGTTAAGAATACCAGCTTTTCTGCATGAACCGCAGTAGCTACCGCACAAGCGACATCATCCGCATTGATGTTGTAATTCTGATAGTTATCATCCAATCCGATTGGGGCGATCACCGGAATAAAGTTATTGTCAATCAGCGTATCGATGAGATCGACATTTACTTTGACAACATTTCCCACATATCCAATCTCCTGACCATGGACAAGCTTTTTCTCGACCATTAAGGTAGAACCATCTTTTCCGCTGATTCCGACGGCCTTTACCCCCAGCTTTTCTATCATTTGTACCAGGTTTTTATTTATCTTTCCAAGTACCATCTCCGCCACTTCCATTGTCTGCTCGTCCGTAACCCGTAACCCCTCGACAAAGTGGGATTCATGACCTAATAATTTGAGCCATTTGGTTATTTCCTTCCCGCCGCCGTGTACGATGATGGGCTGCATCCCCACCAATTTTAATAACACGACATCCTTAATCACATTACGCTGCAGGTCTTTATCCAGCATTGCACTGCCGCCGTATTTGACCACCACCTTTTTGTTATTGAATTTTTGAATATAGGGAAGCGCTTCGATCAATGTCTGCGCTTTTATAAGTATCTGGTCCATAGGTTCCATGTAGGTAAACTTCCTTTCTATTTGCTATGTATGAGTAGGATATGAGAGTCAAAAGTCATTTTATAAAAACACTTTTTTCAGGAACGATAATCCGCGTTGATCTTAACGTAATCGTAGGTAAGATCACAGCCCCAGGCGGTTGCGTTTGCATGGCCGGATTTGAGATCGGCGATTGCCTTTACTTCTTTGGCAGAGAGAATCTTTGCCGCGGTCTCCTCGGAGTAATCCGCTGCCATTCCATTCTCGACCAGTTTTAATCTGCCTTCTTTGCTTTCGATCGTGAGATCGACGAGATCCGGATCAAAGCTTACTCCGGAGTATCCCATAGCGCAGAGGATACGTCCCCAATTGGCATCATTTCCATACACTGCGGTTTTTACAAGATTGGATGAGATAATGGATTTGCTTAGAATCATGGCATCCTTCTCCGTATTTGCCCCCATAACCTGTACCTCCAGAAGCTTCGTTGCACCTTCCCCGTCGGCGGCAATTTTCTTAGCCAAGTCCGTGGTTACCGTCATGAGTGCCTCGCAGAACTTCTCATACGCTTCACCCTTCTTCGTAATCTCCTGATTGCCTGCCAGCCCATTGGCAAGAAGCAGTAAGGAATCATTCGTGGAGGTATCCCGGTCAACCGAGATCATATTGAAGGTATGCTTTACATTTTCACGCAAGGCTTCCTGCAATAGCTCCTTAGAGATAGCCAGATCCGTAGTTACAACGCCAAGCAGTGTCGCCATATTCGGATGAATCATACCGGAGCCCTTCGCCATTCCGCCGACCGTAACCGTAACCCCGTCGAGTTCGAAGCTTACCGCACATTCCTTCGCATAGGTATCCGTGGTCATAATCGCTTCCGCTGCCAGGCTTCCGGCTTCTATCGTATCCTTCAGCTTTGCCGTAAGCTTCGGCATCCCGGTCAATACTGCCTCCATCGGTAATTGCTTCCCGATGACCCCGGTAGATGCGGTAAAGACCGAATGTGTGGGAATTCCCAAAGCTTTGGCCGCCGCCTGTGCCATTCTCTTATTGTTTTCCTCCCCCTCTGCCCCGGTGCATGCATTTGCAACGCCGCTATTTAATACTACCGCCTGTATCGTTTCACTTTCCGCATTTAATTTGATATCCCATTTTACAGGTGCCGCTTTCACAACATTCGTTGTAAAGGTTCCCGCCCCCTTTGCAGGCACGGTTGAGAACACCAATGCCATATCCTTTCTCTTCTTTTTTATTCCGGCATAAATTCCGGCTGCCCGGAAGCCTTTCGCCGCGGTTACACCGCCTGACATTATTTTTACCATTGTAATCCCTCCCAAAGAAAAATGAATGAATAGAATTTGAATGTTTCCGATTGTTACTACTATTCACACCCGACATGTATACCATGCTATGATTTCGACAAATGTATCCGAT
>ENA-UOOK01006141-UOOK01006141.1-fermentation-metagenome-genome-assembly--contig:-NODE-6141-length-11661-cov-6.564363_pt1 | contig 11661 bp, 10 predicted proteins | sample MGYA00245777_ERZ724023 | MGnify/ENA primary metagenome ERZ724023 (study PRJEB28704, sample SAMN03018312) | fermentation metagenome | biome: anthropogenic terrestrial biome; feature: soil; material... | reverse complement strand
ACGCAATCGGCGGAAGCCGTGAAGCAGCAGTTGTTTCCGGTGTAAATGTATTTAAAACAATAATGATTATATTTGTTTTGGCATCTGCACTTTACGGAATTGGCGGCGTACTCGAAGCGGCAAGAACCGCTGGAGCTACAAACAACTACGGCTTCGGTTATGAACTCGACGCAATCGCAGCATGCGTTGTCGGCGGTGTTTCATTAAACGGAGGTATCGGAAAAGTCGGAGGAATTATTTCCGGTGTTCTAATATTTACTGTTATTCAGTATGGCTTGCAGTTTATCGGTGTAAGCCCAATGTGGCAGCAGATTATTAAAGGTATAATTATCGCGGTTGCAGTTGCAATTGACCTTTCGAAATACAGAAAAAAATAAGAAATCTTCATTTTCAATTCTCATACTAATTCCTCTTTCAGCCCGTTTCGGATTTGTGCCGAAGCGGGCTGTTTGCTTGTTTTCTTGCTAAACTCATTATGCGGGAAGGGCAGGAGGTGAAAACGCCAACATTTATTATAGAGTCTTTTTCTTGCAGATATGATTTAATAATGGTACAATAGTAACAATAAATTACACTAATAGGAGTAGAATTTTATGTCGATTTACCGTGTCCTTCTTGTGGACGATGAAGAAGAAATACGCGAAGGAATAATAAGAAAAATAGATTGGGAAAATATAGGATATACTGTTGTCGGCGATGCTGAAAACGGTGTGGATGCATTGGAAAAAGCAGAGCATCTTCACCCTGATGTTGTTATGACGGACATTAAAATGCCTTTTATGGACGGGCTTGAGCTTGGGGAAAAACTCCGCGAGATTATGCCTTCCACTAAACTTATAATTTTTTCGGGATTTGATGACTTTGAATATGCACAAAAAGCAATAAAAATAAATGTAGCAGAATATGTTTTAAAGCCAATTAATTCAAATGAGCTTACCGAAACATTAAAAAAGCTGAAAAAACAGCTTGACTGCGAATATAACGAAAAGCGCGATATTGAAATGTTAAGGCGCAATTATCAAGAAAGCCAGCCCGTAATGAGGGAACAATTTTTGGTCGGCCTTATTGAGGGACGAGTTACTGAAGAACGGCTTAGAGTTCAAGCGCCGCTTTTTGATATTAATTTAGATGATTCCGGAGGCTATGCTGCCGCTCTTATAAGGGCGGACTATGCGTATATAGACAATGATGCCCTGCGCAGGGAAGAAGAACTTATTCCTATTTCGTTAAAATGTACTGCGGAAGAAATTTTAAAGAATTACTGTGAATTTATGGTTTTTTTGTATTCTGATAGTGTTGCAATAATAGCAAAACTTAAAAAAGAAAGCGGAATAATGCCGATTTTTAATGGAATTAATGAAATTTGTAAAGCTGCACAGAGGATTCTTTCAGTTAAAGTTATGGCGGGTGTGGGTACAGCCTGCAAAAGACTTCTCGATATAAGACACTCTTACAGAGAAGCTGAAAATGCGATGGATTACAGTGCGACTATCGGTGACGGTAAGGCTATTTACATTGCGGACATTGAACCCGATACTTCGGTAAAGCTTCAGTTTGATGAACATGACGAACGTGAAATAGCTAATGTTATTAAAATGGGTTCGGAAGAAGATATTACAAATAAAATAAATACACTGTTTTCCCGTTTTGAAAGCAAGACTGTTTCTCTAAGCCAATATCAAATTTACCTTTTGGAAATGATGACCTCTTTATTTAAACTTATGCGGTCGTATGAACTGAACACAAAGGAAATTTTGGGAGAAGACCTTAATTATGTAAATGTTATAGCATCGCTTCACTCTCCCGCCGAAATGATACGATGGAGCATTGACTGCTGTAAAAAAATCAGTGCTCTTGTCAAACGGGAAAGGATGGACTCGACAAAACTTCTTGCGGAAAAAGCGAAAAGGTATATAAACGAAAATTACAGTAATTCGGAACTTTCGGTAGAAAACATTTGCAGTTTTCTGCATGTCAGCCCGGCATATTTTTCTACGGTATTCAAGCGTGAAACAGGAATGACTTTTGTTGCATATCTTACCGACGTACGGCTTGAAAAAGCGGTAAATCTTCTTAATACAACCGACGATAAAACATATATAATTGCGGACAAAGTGGGATATACCGAACCGAATTATTTTAGTTATGTATTTAAAAAAAGGTTTGGCGTATCACCTTCAAAATACAGAAACACATAATTTCCTCAGTTCCCAAGGGGTGAAATAAAGATGTTGAAAAAAACAAGGGAAATTTTAGATAAAGCGACCAACTATTTTACGAAAAAGAGCCTTCAATTTACAATTTCAATTACGTTTACAGCCGTTGCGGTATTCGGGATGCTTATTGTCGGTGCTACTTTATATTTTAGATTTATGAGCACAAGCGAAGAAATGATTTCAAAAGACAGCACCCGAATGGTTGACCAAGTTAATATAAATTTGGATACTTACCTTCGTAATATGATGAGAATATCCGACTCCATGTATTACCGTGTAATAAAAAATGCAGATTTGGAAACGGATGATATCGGCAATGACATGAGCCTTTTGTACGAAACCAACCGAGATTTGCTTATTAGTATAGGAGTATTTTCAAATGAGGGAAATGTTATTGCGGCTGAACCTCTTGCGCAGGTTAAACCGACCGCTGACATAAAAGAACAAATGTGGTTTAAAAATGCGGCGAGAAAAATCGAGAACTGCCATTTTTCAACACCACATGTGCAAAATATTTTTATGGATGCGGATAACAAATACCGCTGGGTTGTTTCGCTCAGCCGTTCTGTTGAATTAACAAAAGCAGGGTCAATTACACAGGGAGTTCTTCTTGTCGACATGAATTTCAGCGGAATAGAACAAATATGTAAAAACGTCGACATGAGCGAAACGGGATATATCTATTTAATCGACAGCAAGGGCGAAATTATTTATCACCCGCGCCAACAGCTTATTTATTCCGATTTAATACATGAAAACAATTACGTCGCCTCAAAGTATGAGGACGGTAATTACAAAGAAACTTTTGAAGATCAGCAAAGGCTGATAACGGTAAAAACCGTTGGATATACAGGCTGGAAAATAGTTGCCGTTACACCGATGAAAGATATTACCTCGGATTATTATCAGATAAAAGTTTTCGCTTGGTTCTGCATTTTTATTTCCATATTTCTAATGGTATTCATAAACCTTTATTTGTCGGCACGCATAGCAAATCCGATTAAAAAATTGGAACAATCCGTTAAAAATATTGAAAACGGAAGTATTAACAGCTTGAGTATTCCTGCTCAAGGTTCATATGAAGTACAGCATTTGGGAAAAACAATACGTTCAATGGTTAACCAGCTCCATAAGCTTATGGACGATATAGTTGCACAGCAGGAGTCAAAGCGGAAAAGCGAGCTTGACGCACTTCAATCTCAGATAAATCCGCACTTCCTTTACAATACCCTTGATTCGATTATCTGGATGGTTGAAAATGAACGGTATGAAGGTGCAATAACGATGGTAACTGCGCTTGCACGTTTTTTCAGAATAAGTATTTCAAAGGGTAAGAACATTATTACAATTAAGGACGAGCTTGAACATGTCAGAAATTACTTGACTATTCAGAAGATAAGGTATAAAAATAAATTCGAATATGAAATAAACGTTCAGCCGCAAACTTTAAAATACGCTACCATAAAGCTGATTGTTCAGCCGCTTGTTGAAAATGCCATTTATCACGGAATGGAATTTATGTGCGGCGACGGTGAAATAAAAATTAACTGTTATCAAGAAGGAAACGACCTTTATATCGACATAGTTGACAATGGCCTTGGTATGCTTCAGGAAACGGCGGACGCACTTTTAACGGAAGAAAGTACCGCCAAAGCATTTGTAAGTTCAATTTTTGCGCGACCATAACGTGTTCGTCTGATCAGTTTGATCTTGTTGTTAATGCCTTCGATCGGCCCATTGCTGATATTCCGATTAAGGATAGCGTTTTTAACTGCATTGGAATCTTCGTCTAAACCTTTTGCGTATGTCTCGAATAAGTCCACTCCACATGCTTTGTAATTGTTGATAAACGCAATCAATCCCGGAACACTGGCGTTATCTATGACCATATAGAGATCCCGCAAGAATGTTATAGACTGACCCACTATTGGGTTAAGTACCTCGAGTTTTTTAAAGTCTATAAGCTCGGTTTTTTTTTACTTTCTTTATCATCTTGAGTTTTAGGGCGCATTAGAATACCCGCGACCTCATCAGAATAGAAAGCGCTGCGTGGTTGATCCGGTGCAGCAGATTGGATTCGCTATGATAAAAGTATACCAAAAAGTGGTTCAATGATATTGAAAAAGTATACCAGTAATGTGATATACTTTTTTTAGGTTGATACAAAAAAAGTATACCAAGAAAGTATGCCACCATAAAAAGGAAAAGAGTCTTGATGATTTAATGTTAAATGTTACTAGCATTTAACTCTTCAAGACTCCCACAAGCAATATGATCGTAACATTAATTAACTGTAAAATCAATACGGATGAAGATAAAATTTATGGCTATCTGGATAATGTAGCTTTAAGCAACTTGAACATCAACGAGTATCTCCATGAGAAACTTCTTTACTACAAGTTTTTAACTGAAAATATTTTAATACTGATATGTCCAATGCTGAAATCAAAAGATGGCAAGAAAGTAGTTGTTTGGCCTTCCGAAAAACTTCCCGGAAGACCCTATCCCGTTTATGTCTATCTTTACGCCGTAGCCATCTATCTGACAGAAGACATCAACATGCGGAAAGCTGCAGAAAAAACACGTAAGAAATTCAAATTGGTAACATTCTGCCACTCCACACTCTCGAGAACATTGAAAAAGTTAAGACAAAATATCCTACAGTACTTTACTGTCTTCCGGTCCTTTCTTGAAATAAACCTTTGCCACCTTTCTCTTATCCAACGCAGACACTGGGGTGACGGTCAAACCAAAGAGTACATGAAAGCGCTTGAAGTAATAGGCCCGATACTGATTGATGGTAGAGAGCTTCCTTTCGGAACTAATCTGAATTACAGGTTTTACAACGTAACACAAAAATTCATAATTTAAAAAGAAACTGAAAAGTGGATAGAGGTGCACCAAACTAATTTGTACAATAGCCTTAAAGGGAGGTGGTGCACGGGTGAAAACCATAAAATACCCCATTAAAGAAGTAAATATAGGAGAAATACCGAACAACAAGCTGCTTGGAATCGGAATTTCCCGGAATCAGAGGGATCTTTGCAGGAAAGCCATCGAATCTTACGGTCTTCTCATGCCGATTGTTGCCGTGGAGAAGCCCGGCGGGCCGATGACGGTGCTAAAAGGTGACAAGGAGTTGACCGTCTTGAAGGATATGTCGGTACAGAAGGCCGATGTGTTCGTTGCAACCATGAAAAACAAGGATGATGTAGGCAAAGTAATTCTGTTATTGGCTTCTCTGAATAAAGAGATGAATCACATTTCGGAAGGATTGATACTGAAAGAGATCATTGATTCCGGAAACTACAATCAAAAAAGCTTGTCGGCGCAGTTGGCAAAATCCGAATCCTGGATATCCAAAAGACTGTCCTTGGCGCAGAGACTCAGCGACAGTGTCACCGCAATGGTGCTGCAGAATGAGTTAGGCCCTTCCGTCGCTCAGAACATTGCACGGATTCCCAAGAACAGGCAACATGAATTCGCCATGAATATCCGAAGGCAAGGCATACCGAAGGTGCAGGTGGAGAAACTTGTCAGTTCATATTTATCCGAAGACACTTCCGAGTCGTTTCGGGACACGATCATAGGCAATCCTTCCCTGGCCTCCGGCTTTATCAGAGAGATCGCTGCGAGGAAGGTTACGGCCAAGCCGGATGCCGCGGCCAAATTCGAGGGCGTTTTACGTCTTTTACTGAGACTGATCGCTGAACTCGAAGTGTTTTTTGCAAAGCTTGAACGGAATCAAATTTCAAAATATTCTGATTTGATCGGTGCTGTTAAATCCTCTGCGGCGGGTTTGATTGCATTAATCGGGTCGGTTTCCCCGGGGAAACTCACCGAAGAAAGGACAGGTGCCGGAAATGACAAGGATTGACGCCAACCTTTATGGTATGATACGCAGGATGTATGTAGCGGAAGGTTACAGCCAGAGGCACATTTCCCGCGTTTTGAACATTTCGAGAAAAACAGTGAGAAAATATTGTGAAGGGGCGTGTCTTCCGAAGGGAAAAAAGACGGAGCCGTCGGTTTACAAGAGTGAAGAAAGACTCGCCATCGAAAAGGTGATCGAAGATATCTACGAGGCAAACAAGGATGCCCCTAAAAAACAGCAACTCAATTCCAGAATCGTTTGGGAAATGCTTTTGGAATCCGGTTACCGGATAGGACACTCGACGATTAGAAGATATATCAGAGAATTGCGTGGTGAAAAACCTGAAATATTCATCCCTCTTGAGTTTGAACCCGGTGAGATGATTCAAATCGACTGGGGGGACGCTTACGCATACATAAGCGACGTAAAAACCAAGGTTTCCGTGTTTTGTTCGGTATTACCCTATTCTTTTGGGATCTACTGTGCGGTTTTTCCGGACAAGAAAAACGCAAGCTTTTTTACCGGACATGTCATGGCCTTCGAACATTTTAACGGGGTTCCGCGTTATGCACTGTATGACAACTTACGCTCCTCAGTTCTTGAAGGCTCGGGAGAAAATGCCATCAAGCAAGAAAACTTCAAAAAACTCGAGGCGCATTACGCCTTTGAATCCAAGTTTTGCAATATTGAAAGTGGTAATGAAAAAGGCGGAGTTGAAAACCTTGTATCAATCGTAAGATCCATAGCCTTCGTTCCCATGCCGAGAGTGGACGATTACCGGCAGCTGCAGGAGCATGTCACCCGAAAATGCGTTCAATACAGTGAGAACCATCGAATCAAAACACGTCCCCGGAGCATCAAGGATATGTTGGAGGAAGAAAGGCCGTATCTTATGCCGCTTCCCGTGTATCCTTGGGATCCGTGCGAAGAATTCAAGGTGAAGGTGCATTCCGACCTTACGGTCAGGGTGGAGAATCTAAGATATTCCGTTCCCGGAGAATATGCGGAAATGACATTAACAGCCAAGGTGTCGCCTTTCAATGTGGATCTGTACAAGTCCGGCGAACTGGTCTGGAAACATAAAAAAGGGATGCATGCTACGGATCATCAGTACATACCGGAACATTATCTTGACATCCTTCTGAGCAAGCCCCGTGCAATCCCCAATGCAGTCCCGATCAAAAGAGGTGTGATGCCCGCTGAAATGTCGGACTTCCTCAAACTGTGCAAGGAACCCGATAAAAACTTTCACTTTGTCGATATACTTCTTTTGGGAAGAAAAACGGATGCGGACAAATTATTGTGGGCCGTGCGACAAGCCAATTTGACCGGAAGCCCTTCTTATGACAAGGTATGCCTGTATCTGGGAATGCGTGCCGATGGAAGCAGCGACGATCTTAACATGGAAGACATAAAGGTGGATCCCGTTGATTTCGAACTATTCGACCGATTAATGGAAGGGAGTGAATATTCAAATGACAATGACAAGTGATCGATCCGTTCCTTTGCCGGAGGCCATCGTTTCCATTTCAAAGGAACTCAAGCTTCAAGCTTTTGCACAATATGCCGAGTATGTGAAGAAGGACATGTCCACGGAAGAAATCCTGCTCGAACTCTTGAAAGCTCAGAAAATTATCAATGATGACGGCAAATACAAATACAGAATAAAAAAAGCTGCGTTCCCGGTGATTAAAACTTTGGATACTTTCAAGTTCGATTCAAAGCGATTACCGTACCTTAACAAGGATGAGGTCATGGAACTTGCAACCTGCAAGTTCGTTGAGGATAAACGTAACATAGTGGCTCTGGGACCCTCCGGAACCGGTAAAAGCCACTTAATGACAGCAATATGTATTGAGGCGATTACCAAAGGCTATACGGTAAGGTTTAAAAGAGCGTCGGATGTGGTCAATCAAATGACGGAAGCCGCCGATGAAAGGATTCTTTCTAAATACATAAAAAACATCAACGCATGTGATATCCTGTTCATCGACGAATTGGGATATTTAGCGTTTGATCCTGCAGGTGCAAGCTTGCTTTTTCAAGTCTTTGCAGCGCGTTACGAAGTGAAAAGCACGGTGGTCACATCCAATCTCGATTTCTCACAATGGGTTGCGATCCTTGGAAATGATAAGCACATGGCATCCGCCTTGATTGGCCGCCTGATCGATCAATCCGCCGTGCTGAACATGAACGGTGAAAACTACAGACTGTATAGAACAGCGAGTGCGAAAACAAGGGAAAGCGAGAAAAAGGCTGACGGGACGTCGAACCCTTCGAAGGCCGCAATTCAATCATGAGGAGGATGGATAAATGCATGAACCTATGTATGATGACGCAACCTTGCAATGGATGGAATAGGAGAATAGAAATGATTTAGTCAACAGGCTTTGGCAATATGCATTGGCTCTGGAGGAGTATGTAATACGCCTGCGTAAGCAGGTCAACACACTCTCTATGGGATTAGGCTTAAAAGAACCCTATCCCGATCCGGCTTCTGATTTTACCATACGTTTTAATGATCATCCGGCATATCCCGAATTCGCAGTATTCTTATTGGATAAAGATCTTGATTGGAAAATATCTGATTAATGTAAAAGCGGATCATCGCAAACTCAAGACAACCGTTTGCCGGTAAAAACAAAACCGTTGTTGCAGAGAGAAGCATATGCCCTAGTCGGTTTGACTTAAAAAGCTGTGCACCTTCGGACTTTACGGTCCAAGGTGTTTTTTTATTGTTGTTTTGATGATTAATGTTCAAAAGACGGGTCTATACCTGCATATTTCCAGTGGAAAGATACGATATTGGTTACCGGACGATTTCCGCCCTGAATGTTACGGACAGACACCGCCATACTAAAGCATTTTACCCGGTATACTATTACTAATCAATTTTTAAAAACTCCTACTGTTTACATGGTATACTTAAAACGTAGCAAATCCACTCGGGTTAATTGTCATCTATTTGCCTCTTTGCGATGGTGCCGGCACATTGATGTCCGGAGGGATTGCGGAGGAACTTCTAAAATGTTCACTTCGGTATGGTCCGGGTGACATTCCGGATGTTTGGACGAAAGAGAATGCTTCTGTAGAAGAACGTGCTACAAAGCGATACAGGGTTCAGTATAATGCTGCTTCTTTTATGATTGCAGCGGAAGAGTTGCTTTTGTCTGAAGGTGTAAATATCTTTTACGACTCTCGTATTACCGATGTAATGTGTAAGGACAACAGAATCAGTTCTGTACTGTTGGAAACCAAGTTTGGAAAGCGATTGGTAAATGGGCGGTCTTTTATTGATGCTACAGGGGATGCCGATTTATGTTGGTTGGCAGGAGAAGAGACAGTAAACGACTCAACGAATCGACGGACCGGCTGGTACTTTTCTTATGATGGTAATGACTTAAAATTAAATACGCTCTCTGATCCGCTATATAAGGCTATACCTGCCGACAGCCGATTGTATTCGGGAATATCCATAGAAGATATTAGTCAGCATTGTATTGACGGAAGAAAGATGATCTTGAACCATCTACAAAAAATGAAAGAAGAAGGTAATCCGTCAATCTATCCACTCATTATACCCACATTTCCGGGATTTCGGATGATCCGTAGATTAGCAGGTTCTTTTGAGTTTAGTGAAGATAAGCATGAACGTTGTTGGTTTTCTGATGCAATCGGCATGATTGGTAATTGGAAACGCTCCGGTCCCCGTTATAGTATCCCGTATAGAGCCATAAAGGCTTCTAAAAACACAAATCTTTTTGCAGTAGGTCGTTGTTGTTGTGCGGACAAAAGCGGTTGGGATTTAACCAGAGTTATACCAACATGTGCCGTAACAGGCGAAGCTGCAGGAGTTGCCGCTGCCATTCTTTCCGAAAATGAAGAACAACCAAAAATCCAAGAACTGCAAGAAACCCTTGTAAAGAACGGGGTGCTCTTAAAACCGGAATTGTTTACAAAACAAATTTAGAGCACATAAAAATGCTAATAAATTTTTTTCGAAATCGCCAACTGTTTTCATTTTCTTTCCAATATATATATCGGAGTAATTAAGTATGAACAAACAAGAAGCAGAAGAAATCATCGTTGAATACTTACCCAAAGTTTATGGATTCGCTATCAAGAAGTCTTTTTCCTATGATGAGGCTGAAGACCTTTGTTCGGACATTATCAGCGGGTTATATCCTTCTTTGCTTTCTGCAAAAGAAATTTACAACATGGACGGATACATTTGGCGTATATGTGAGCACATATACTCAAAGTATGTTTCGTCGAAGAGAAAGCATCAAGGAGTATCCATAGACGGAATGGAGATTTCGTTTGAAGATGATTATAGTATGGAAGAAACGGAAGATGAAATTTTGCTCTTACGTCGTGAGATTGCATTTCTCACAAAAGCACGCCGAGAGATTGTTTATTCATACTATTACGAAAACAAAACTGTACCGGTCATTTCATATGAAACAAAGATACCCGAGGGAACTGTCAAATGGCACTTGTACAAGGCGCGAAATGAAATGAAGAAAGGATTTATTATGGAAAGAAAAATCGGGAAACTCGGCTTGAAGCCGATTAAAGCAACAAATTTTGGACACAGTGGAGATCCCGGAACGAATGGTGGACCGGAATTTTATCTTAAAGACACCTTGAATCTCAACATTGTTTATAATGTGTATCATGTCCCAAAAAATAAAGAGGAGATTGCGGAAGATTTGGGTGTTACTCCTGTTTATATTGAGGATAAAATCGAATTTCTCGAAGATAATGGTTTTTTAGTGAGGCAGTCGGGAGACAAATATACAACCTATGTGAAATTTGAACCGGAAACATATTCACAAGAACAAGAAGAAAGCACATTGAAGAAAAAACTCGAAATAGCAAAACTACTTGCAAATGAATATGCCCTATCGAGAACAATATGACATCTGATTATGAATATCTTTATGAATTCATGACCAGTGCCATAGCAGAAAACAACGCTAATGCAGATAAATTTAAACGACTTAGGGATCGAAAATATATTACAGAGGACAACAATGTGAACATTATGGTGGCAAAAGGTGGTTCTGACCAGTTTTTTGCGAAGATTCCATCGCTTGATGAGGATGTTGAGAAAAGATATGCCAACTATGCCCTTGAAGCAGCTGATGTGATTGCACGGAATTATCCTCCCCAAATGCGAGATCTTGTAATTAGTTGGCATGCAGATGGGTTTATCGATAATACGGTCGCGGTTATGGTTATGGATATTCTCTATGGTAACGGCACTTTTAAACAGTTAACGGATAGAGAAAAGGTGACCTCAAATCTTATTATGTTTTGTGATATTCTACCCAACGAATAACCATTGTTACAGATAATACATACCCGGATTATTTCCCTAGTCCGGGTATGTTTTTGTCCTTAAATACTGTCTTGGGCTAAAGTCTTTCGGACGGTCATTCGATCGATGGTATAACTTTCTTGAGAACTGTTGTAAAATATCTATCATAATCTAATAAAGCTATTGTTGATATTTGCAAGGCTGGATATACCCACTTCTCCACAAAAAAATGAGTACATTTTTCTGTG
>ENA-UOOK01006140-UOOK01006140.1-fermentation-metagenome-genome-assembly--contig:-NODE-6140-length-11662-cov-2.751098_pt1 | contig 11662 bp, 8 predicted proteins | sample MGYA00245777_ERZ724023 | MGnify/ENA primary metagenome ERZ724023 (study PRJEB28704, sample SAMN03018312) | fermentation metagenome | biome: anthropogenic terrestrial biome; feature: soil; material... | reverse complement strand
AGGTACACCGAAATTACCCCCGCAGTCCAGCTCCAAAACTCCGGCTGCCAGCATCGCGCCCTGGATTGCGGGGGTAATTTCGGTGTAACTGGGGATGATCATGTCGCCCTGAGCGATATCTTCGCCGATCTGGCGAATGTGCTGCCAGGGAACCGCCGCGCTAAAAAGCTGAATCCCTCCGCCTTCGCCCTCGATCACATCTTCAACCATCACAACCGCGTCGCATTCTGTTGGCAGTGAGTCACCAGTGTTCACCCAACGAAACTGGTTTTGCCGCAGGGTGACCGGGCGGGTGTCGGTCGCCCCAAAGGTCAGGCTGGCATCAAGAGCGATGCCATCCATCGCGCATGAATTGTAATGCGGCGCGCTGATGCGCGCGTAGACCGCCCTGGCAGCAACACGGTGATTGGCATCCACAGTCTTAATTTTTTCGGTCGCTGAAGTCAACCCTTCCGCTTTCAAAACAGAAAGGAACTGGCTGCGGGCTTCATCCAGCGGAATATTACTTAAGTATTTAAATGCCATAAATCCTCACAATAAGAAAACCTTCACGAAAGCGCCAGATGCCAACCCCTCGAGGTCGCGCGGGATCAGAAAATAACCATCTGCCCCGCACACAGTTGAGATCAGACCTGATTTCGAGGGGACCGGAATCGCCTGGTCGCCCTCCAGCCGAACAAGAATTACTTCCTCGCGACCATGGTTGGAAGAAATAGCGCGGCTCAATTGTGCCTGGATCGCTATTTGCTCGAAAACACTTCCGGAAAGCAAGTGTAGCAGCGGTTTCACCAGGGCATGGAACATAAAAAAAGCCGCCACCGGGTTGCCGGGCAGACCAATAACAGGCTTGCCGTCGATTTTGCCGATAATGGTTGGTTTGCCGGGTTTGATAGCGATGCCATGGACAAAAATCTCGCCCAACTCATTGATCAGTAGTGGCAGGTTGTCATGCTCGCCAACCGATGTGCCGCCCGAAACCAACAGCACGTCCGCCGTTGCGAGCGCGCGTTCCATCGTGTTACGCAGCAGATCACGTTGGTCTAAAACAATTTCATATTCCTGAACGATTGCTCCGGTCTGTTTCAGCAGCGCAGCCAGCATGGGCGTGTTGACATCACGGATTTTTCCGGGCTCAAGCGCTTCGCTTGCAGGCACCAACTCGTCTCCGGTAGAGACCACCGCCACTTTTGGTTGTCTGAATACTTCGATCTCAGTGATACCCATCGAAGCCAATGTGCCGATATCGGCAGGGTTGAGCCGCTGACCTTTCGGTAAAATCAGGTCACCAGGCTGCAGGTCTTCACCTTTGAAAATCATGTTCGCCCCGGGTGCAACGGTTTTGACAAAGGCAAACTCGCCGGCACCAAAGTCTTCCACAAATTCGATCATCACCATAGCGTCAGCGCCCTCGGGCAGCGAGCCGCCCGTGGGAACATAAAAACATTCGCCAGATTGCAGTATGTGCCTGGGCAACCTGCCCATTTGGCTTTCACCAGCCCTGCGCAAAATTGCGGGGATCGTGTCAGAACACCCACGCAGGTCGCGGCTGATCACAGCGAAACCATCGACGGTCGAGCGATCGAAGGCGGGCACAAATTCATCAGAGACGATATCAATTGCCAAAAAACGACCGGCAGTGTCTTCGAGCTTTGCTGTTTCGGAAGGCAGCCTTAAATTTCCAAACTGGCAGTCAAGCACCTTTCTGGCTTCTGATAGTGAAATTACTTTAAACATTTAATCTATATTGTACTGAATGATTGAGTAGTTGTCATCTTTATTTGGCTAAATCTGATGTTGATCAATTGGCAAATCATCAATCGGGTATTCCACATATTCAAGCCAAGCGGCTACACTGTAAAACAAATCAAATAGTCGCTCACCAGGAGAGGAACCATGAAAACGAAAATTTCCCGAATTTTAATCTGCCTGCTCGCCTTCTCCATTTCTTTACATTTTCTTAGCCGACCAGAAGTCAGCAAGGCTGAATCAGTACCTCATCGAGGTGGATTTTCAACAAATCAGGCAAAGACTAATAGTTTCAATTGTGCGACTGTTATCGACGCACCCTCAGTCGAATGCCAGGCTTTGGTCGCACTTTACAATAGTACCAATGGACCAGGTTGGACCCAAAGCTCCAATTGGTTGGTCAGCCCGAAAGTAGAGAACTGGAATGGAATAACCGTTTCTAATGGAAGCGTTGTGGTGCTGAGTTTACCAGAGAATAATTTATCAGGAACCATACCCCCTGAATTGGTTAATCTCTCGAATCTCAAAGTTCTGTCTCTTTCAAGGAATCAGTTAACTGGCACAATCCCATAAGAGTTGGGTAGTTTAAGCAATTTATCATACCTATACCTGGCATCAAACAAGCTTTCAGGTATCCTTCCCATCTGGTTCGGAGATATTGTAAATCTGGGATATCTCGATCTGTCTGACAACCAGTTCACAGGCGAAATCCCAACCTCATACAGTAATTTAATTCATCTTTCGTATCTCAATTTATCTTCCAACTTATTAACCGGTAGTATTCCAGCTTGGTTTGATAATCTAACCTGGCTTGAGGAACTCTACTTAAATTCCAACCAATTTTCAGGAAATATCCCACCCGAGTTAGGTAATCTGACAGGGTTATCAATACTGAATCTGAGAAATAATACCCTCGTGGGGGATGTTCCAGCAAGCTTTACCCAACTGGACGCGCTTTGTGGTCCGAATCACCCCTGGCATCCGTGTTATCGAGACTATGGGCTGGACCTTGGCTATAACTTTCTTAATGTGCCTGCACCTGAGCCACCGGCTGCATTCCTGGATCTTAACGATCCTGATTGGCACCTGACGCAGGGCATGAGTCTGCAAATATATTTACCTTTGGTCAATAGGTAGTTAAGAAACAGGGACCAGGGAATAGGAAATAGGGAGGAGGGAATAGGGAGCGGGAAGGGGTTTTGTAGGGAAGGGGCTTGACCCCTTCCGCATGAACACAACCCAATACTGTCTTCGGAACGGGACAAGTACTGCTCGCTGCGCTCGCAGCATCATGACCGCGTTCCCTACGGCAATGTTGCGGTCGGGATGAAACAAAATCTGTCATCGCGAGCGCAGCGACACGCAGTATTCAGAGTTAGGATCTTTTCCTATTCCCTAATCCCTGTTCCCCGCTCCCTGCTCACATACTGAACCCACGACTGATTACCCGCATTTTGCGTTTAATATTGAAAATTGCTGGCGCTTACACATTCCCCTTGATTTTCCATGAAATAAGCGATATATTTACGCCATTGCAATTACGCAGGACGAGTAGGGAGTGTTCTTTTGCCAGTGAGACCGGGAGAGTGTGAACCGGTTCAAGAGAGCTTCTGAAAACCACCTGCCAGCTTGAGCCTGAAAGGTTTCCGATTAAGGTAAACGGTCGCCCCGTTATCGGCACAACGAGATGCTCTTTGTGAGCAATCTGGGTGGAACCGCGTGAGAGATCTCTCGCCCCAGGCGAGGGTCTTTTTGTTTTAAACACCGGTTGTGTGAACAGACCCCGTAAAATTCTCACGAACAACCGGTTATGGAGGAAGCATGTCAAGCAAACAAGAAGAATACGAAAAGTCACAACTTTACCGCATTCGCCATTCGGCGGCCCATGTGATGGCAGAAGCAGTGTTGGAAATGTTCCCGGAAGGTCAGGTGGCAATTGGTCCGGCGATCGAAGACGGATTTTATTATGATTTCGACCTGCCGCGAACGCTCACACCAGACGATCTCGAAACTATCGAAAACCGCATGAGAGAGTTGATCAAGAATAAATCAGAGTTCACTTGTGAAGAAGTATCAGCTGATGCTGCTAAATCGCTTTTTAAGAATCAGACTTATAAACTGGAACTTATCGAAGGGCTCGAAAGCGGCAGGCTCGATGACGACGGCAACCCAACCGACGAAAAAGTGCCGATCACAATTTATAAATCGGGCAATTTTGTCGATCTTTGCCGCGGTCCGCATGTCGAAAACACCGGTCAAATAAACCCCCACGCTATCAAGTTGCTCAACGTCGCCGGTGCCTACTGGCGCGGCGACGAACATCGCCCGATGCTTCAGCGTATCTATGGAACAGCTTGGGAAAGCAAGGACCAGCTCAAGGATTACCTCTGGAGACTGGAAGAAGCCCGAAAACGCGACCACCGCAAGCTCGGCAAAGAGCTCGACCTGTACAGTTCGAACGATGAGGTCGGTCAGGGTCTGATCCTGTGGCACCCCAACGGTGGAATGATCCGTCACCAGATTGAGCGCTATTGGGATGACCAGCATGTTACCAATGACTACGACCTGGTTTATACGCCACACATCGGCAATGCCAACCTCTGGGAGACCAGCGGGCATCTTGGCTTCTACAAAGAAAACATGTATTCTCCGATCGAGATTGAAAACCAGGAGTACTACATTAAACCGATGAACTGCCCCTTCCACCTGCACATCTACAAAAGTCAGCTGCGGTCTTATCGCGACCTGCCACTGCGCTTCGCGGAAAAGGGCACGGTCTATCGCTACGAACGTTCCGGCGTGCTTCACGGACTGATGCGCGTGCGCGGCTTTACCCAGGACGACGCTCACCACTTTTGCCGCCCAGACCAAATGCCGGATGAAATCGACTTTACACTGAAATTCAGCATAAACATGCTGCGGGCATTCGGTTTCAACGATTTTCAGGCATATCTGAGCACCATGCCAGAAAAGAGCGTGGGCGATGAACAAATGTGGCTCGACGCGCAAGCCGCGTTGGAAGATACACTCAAACGTATGAACGTGCCTTACGAGGTGGATGAAGGCGGCGGCGCTTTTTATGGACCGAAAATTGACCTGAAAGTGCGCGACGCTTTGGGTCGCGAATGGCAGCTTTCGACCATTCAATTCGACTTCAACGAGCCCGAGCGCTTCGACCTTACTTATATTGGCGAAGATGGCAAAGAACATCGCCCATACATGGTGCACCGTGCCCTGTTGGGTTCGCTCGAACGCTTCTTCGGGGTGCTCATCGAGCATTATGCCGGAGCGTTCCCTGCCTGGCTGGCACCGAAACAGGTGATGTTGATCCCGATCGCTGACCGGCATAACGGCTATGCGCATGAAGTTGCTGCCAGGTTGAAGGAAGCTGGTTTGCGTGTAAGTGTTGACGATAGTTCGGATCGGATGAACGCCAAAATCCGCAACGCGCAGAAGCAGAAGTATCCCTACATGCTGGTGGTCGGAGACCGCGAGATGGAAGAGGAACAGGTCGCGCTGAGACGGCGCAATGGTGAGAACCCTGGCGCCATGGGCGTTGACGATTTTCTTGCGCTGGCGTTGGATGAGATTGAGCGGAAGATATAGTTAAGAAAACAGGGAACAGGGAGCCGTTGTGCCAGCATCCTCGCTGAGCCTGTGCCTTTGACCTTTGGGTTCCAACAGCAGACACCTCCGGTGAGCTCCAACGCTCGGTCAGGAGACCGGGAAATTCTGACGAAAAATCCGGGTTCAACTGCACAACCCGGACTGTTTCCTGTTCCCTGTTTATTGCTTCCTAATCTATTTTTCTGACGAAGGTTTCGTCTTCAACATCCCCAATAATCGCTGCCAGCCTTCCTTGAGTCTGAAACCATGCATACGCCAGGTACCGACGATGCCATAGGGCAGGAACATCACGATCAAAACAAAGATGATCCCAAACACCAAAGGCCAGCGTGCGCCAAACCAGGTGTAAAAGAACTGGCTGAAAATCTGCATGATGCCAGCTCCCAAAACCGGACCGATCAGCGTGCCCATGCCGCCCAAAATGGTCATGATCAGTGCGTTTACCGTGGTCACCCCGGAAGTCATCGAAGGGGTGGCGCTGGTGGTCCACAACGAATACAAAGCACCGGCGACTCCGGCAAAGACAGACGCCATTACGAACGCCAGTGTTCGGTAGGTGACCGGGTTGTAACCGATCATCCTGGAGCGGTCTTCATTCTCACGGGTTGCCTGGATAACCCGACCGGTCGGTGAACTGACGATTCGTTTCATCAGGATGTATGTAATCACCAGGAATATCAGCGCAATAAAGTAGAAGGTCAGGCGGTTTTGCGTGGGATTGATCCAGGCAGGAACAGGCACACCGTGCATACCTTCATCGGCACCAGTCCACTCCACAAAGTCGGTTGCCCGGGTGAGCAGGTTCAACGCGGTTGCCAATGCCAGGGTGAGCATGGCAAAGTAAGCGCCTTTGACCCTCATCGCCGAAGCGCTAAACAACAACCCGATCAAAATGGAGACCAGGATGGCTGCCAGGAAACAGACTATCAAAACAACAATTTCGGTGATATTAAAATTGCCAATAAAAATCTGATAATTTTTGACAATATCGGGGGCGACATGGGTGAGCAGCAGCGCCACAGTATAAGAACCACCGCCAAAAGAAGCCGCATGACCAAACGACAACATGCCTGCATAACCAAAGAGCAAGTCGTAACTCATCGCAAATACTGCCATGATAAAGAAGTTGATCAACTGACCCTGCCAAAATTTGTTGGTCCCTTCAGTCAGGCTGGTCTGCCCTAATAAAGAATAAATAAAAGGAAAGGCAATGGCAACTATAATAAAGATGACAAAACCCTTATCTTTCTTCCAAATGTTTTTCATAGTTAGTCCTTCTTCCCAAACAGACCTTGCGGTCGCAGGAGCAACACAACGATCATAATAATTACGGTCGACGCTTCAGCGATGGTCGGCGAAAGCTGCCATTTGAGCGCGAAGTAGTCACCAAAAGCGCGAGCCATACCAAGAATAATGGCACCAACAAAGGCACCAACATAACTGCCCATGCCGCCGATTACTACGGTGATAAAGCCTTGCATCTGGTATTGGTCTCCCATTCCTGGCTGTACGGGTAAAAACGGTGCGGCACCGATACCGCCCAGGGCTGCCAATGCCACCCCAAGGGCAAAAACCAGGGTGAATACGCTTTTGACATTGATACCCAGCGCTTCAACCATTTGCGGGTCCTGCACACCGGCACGAATGATCATGCCCAGGCGGCTGCGGGTCATCAATACGGTAACAAAGATGAACATCACAAAACCGAGCGCGATGACAAACAGGCGATAGGTCGGGAAAGTTACGCCGGCAATGCTGATTGTCGAATAGCCATTCATCAACCAATCGGCGATTGATGTCGCCCGACCGGGTTGAGCGAATAAGGGAGGGCGCACCATTTGATATGCCAGCGGATCCCACAACACCGAGACCAATTCACGGATAACATAACTTAAACCGAGGGTCATCAAAACGATAAAGAAAGAGCGCACGTAAAGCGGGCGGATCATGGTGACCTCGATCAGCGCACCCAACAAAAAGCCAAAGAGTGTCGCGACAATGATCGCCAAAAGGAAGCGCAAATTGCCATTCATCAGCAAAACCGCTTCAGCCGCGCTCTCACGTACAAGGGTAAAGACAATTGTCAAAATAAAGAGCACGATCGGTAGGATCAGACGTTTTTTCAATGGTTCAGCGGCTGTGATCTCGGTGCGGTCACCGGGTTTACTGATTCCGACCGCGACAAGCGCGCCGCTGATCATCAGCAGGAGAGGTCTCCACATGAAGCGTAAAAGCGGTTCCTGAGCGCTGAGCTCTGCCAGCGGATTGGAGGAGGTGGTCACTGCCGCCACCATGGCGGTATCTGCCAAGCCGAGGATGTCAAATTTCCAAACCGCAAAAACAGCAACAATCAAAGCTGCCAGATACATCAGTTTTGGCAGACGTTTCTGCCAGGTTTCGCTTAAGTTTAGCCGCACAAGCATAGGTTTGATCACTGGAACCAACATTACACCAGCCGCGAAGGCTAAAATCAGGGGCAAGACGCCGAAAATGAAAGTCGGGTTGGTAAAAAATTGCCAGCCAGTATAGGCGCCCAGCATGAACATCGAGCCGTGGGCAAAGTTGAGGACGTCCATCAGACCAAAAATCAAGGTAAGACCAGCCGCGACCAGGAAGAAAAGTGAGCCCAGGGTCAGACCAGAGAGGACGGTTCGGATGAAAGATTCTTGTCCTGCGTAACTATACAATCCGAAGATGATTGCTGCGACAACGACAATTCCGATTATGGTATAAAGTAATTTTTTATTGCTGTGGCTCATTCCGCCTCACTTGTTTTGGTTGGAGCCTGGATACTGGCTCCCAGGTACTGGTGGATAAGTTCCTCATTAAGGACCAGGTCTGACATCAAACCTCTATGAACACTTTTGCCATCATCAATGATGACATAACGTTCTGCCAGTTGGCTTGCCATGATGAAGTTTTGCTCAACCAGGAGGATGGTGGTTTTTTCTTTTAATTTGCGAATGACTTCCATCATTTGCTGAATCAGGATAGGGGCAAGCCCTTCGCTGGGTTCATCGATCAGGAGCAGTTTGTTATCGGGAACCAAGGCGCGGGCGACTGCCAGCATTTGCTGTTGCCCGCCGGAAAGTTGGTTTCCCTTCAGCTTGGAGAGCCGTTCCAGGTCGGGGAAGAGTTCGAAAATCATTTCAGAATGTCGGTCAAGGTCGCCTTTTTTGCGTTCTGCAAGCTTCAGGTTTTCCATAACGGTCAGGGCGCGGAAAATCGCCCGATTTTCAGGGACATAACCGATGCCCAGGTTGGCAATATTGAAAGCTCGTTTGCCCTGAATCTCCTGACCATCAAAAATCACCCTGCCATTTCGAGGTGGAGTTAAGCCCATGATGGTTTTCAGCGTTGTGGTTTTGCCGGCGCCATTTCTACCCAGAAGGACCGTGATGGAGCCTTTGCCAACCTTCACTGAAACATCTTCAAGGATATGGAATTGACCGATATAGGTATCAATCCCTTCAACACTCAATAAGTATTCGTTCGGATTCGTTATCATGCTAAGTCTCCATAAAGGTCTCCCAGGTAAGCTGCCTGGACCTGCGCGTTCCGGGCGATCTCGTAAGGGGTTCCCTCTGCCAGCAAACGACCCTGTGCCATGACCGTGATGCGGTTGGAGACCGACATGACCATATCCATGCGGTGTTCGACCAGGATAGCAGTGCTGTTTTTCAGTCGAACCACCTTATTAATGATCTCGATCAGTTCAGGCACTTGTTCAGAAGACATGCCGGCAGTGGGCTCATCAAAGAGGAGCAATTCGGGGTCTGTGGAAAGCATGATACCCAGTTCAAGCTTGCGTTTTTCGCCGTGAGCCAGGTTGCGAGCGAAAACGCCCTCCCTACCCTGCAGACCGACCATGGCGATCACTTCCATGGCTTTTTCGACATAGACCGGGTATTGCTCGGCGAGTTTGAAAATCTTAAAATTGTCGCCGCCCATCGCCTGGGTTCCGAGACGGACATTCTCCAGCACTGTCAGGTTGGGGAAAATGTTGGTGATCTGGAATGAGCGTCCAATGCCCATGTGGGCACGGCGTTGAGGGGCAACGTTGGTGATATTTTCACCTTTGTAGAAAATCTTTCCAGAATCTGGTGCCATCATGCCGCTAAGCAGATTGAACAAGGTGGTCTTTCCAGCCCCATTTGGACCAATGATGGCATGCATGCTGCCTTTGGCAATCTGGATGCTGACATCATCCACCGCGACCAGTCCGCCGAAAGACTTGCGAAGATTTTGCGCTTCAAGTATGGTTTCGTTGGTCATTCTTTCCTTTCCATATAATGTTAAATAATAAATTGGCTTATGTGCATATGCTGCTTTCACCTTGAGCCGGTTAAAAAAATATCGAAATGTCTTTCGCGGAGTAACAGTAACCGCAAAACCTTAGGTGGCAATTATCGCAATCCTTATGAAAGCGATTCGATACCTTTTCAAATAACTCAAAGTGTTGCCGGTTTCTTATCAGTGACATGACCGGCAAAATGGTATCAGTCAGGGAGGGTTGATCCTCCCTGACTTTTAAAAGCTTAGTCTTACGGAGCCGGGATAACGGTCAGGTCACCACAGCGTTCTGCATATTCACCTTCGAGGGTGCAAGGGACATCCAGCTCGTCAAATTCTGAAACATAGATGGTTTCGAAGAAGCGATATTCGTTGATACCGTCTTTGTCCAGGTCTGGGTCAAGGTTGACCAGTTTCAGGATGTTCATCGGTTGTTCAGCGACATGATCTTCGGGGCGGATGTGGAAGGTGCCCTTGGGAGTCTGGAAGGTCAATCCTTCCAAAGCTGTGATCATGGCATCGCCGCTGGCGTCACCACCAGTGATCTTTAGAGCTTCAGCCAAAGCAATTGCCGAGGCGAAACCACCAGCAGTGAAGAGATCGGGGTATTCACCGTATTCTTCCACGTGGCGGGCGACCATCCAGTCGTTGACCTCATTTTCAGGCACGGTCCAGTGATAAACGTTCAAACCAGTTGAGCCAATTGCGCTGCCAAAAACAGCCGCGAAGGAGGCGTTGTCACCAAAACCGGTACCAACGGTCATGGTATCGAGCGCGCCCAGGTCAGCCAGGTTTTGATACAAAGTCACATAACCAGTTCCAGACCAGGTCAGGAAGAGGTTTTGTGCTCCGCTGTCCATTGCCTGCTGAATGTAGGCAGTGAAGTCAGTGGTTTCGAAGGGAACGGCAACGGGGGCGATCAGATTTCCGCCAAACTTGGAAACGGCGTAATCCAATGCAACGTTGGAGCCCTGACCAAAGGCGTTGTCCACATAGATGTGGGCAAAGTCGGTTCCGACATTCTCGACCAGGTATTTGGCGATGACGAGCGTGTCATCAAAGCTGGTGCGGGAGGTACGGAAGACGTAGGGGTTGAAGTTGGGACCGGTTGGGAAGGAAGAAGCGGCGGGATCGATCATGAGGATGATCTTGTTTTCCAGGGCAACATTGGTCAGGGCGACCGCGGAGGCAGAGGAAACGGGACCCTGCAGGATCTCGACACCGTCTTTTTCGATCAGTTCCTGAGCAAGCGAGACTGCTTTTTCAGGGTTTCCTTCGTCATCTTTGACGATGACTTCAACGGGGCGACCAGCGATGATCGGGCGACCCTGATCATCAAAACCTTCAGCCATATATTCCAGACCCAGTTTGAAACCGCGTTCCTGCTGCTGACCATAGAGAGCCATCAGACCGGACATCATACCGATTTGACCGATTTTCAGCACGGGACCAAGTTCAGCCACAGGCTCTTCGGTTGCTTCTACGGTTTCAACAACTTCATCAGTTTCTTCCAAAGGGGGTTCAGTTACCACAACCTCTTCGGTTGGTTCTGGGGTTTGCTCAACGGGCTTGACACAAGCACCCAATACCATGCTTGCGACGAGCAGCATGGCGACAACAAAAAATAACGACTTTTTCATTTTTCTCCTGTCTGTTTTCTTTCTAAATTACCTCTGACACTTGTCAGTTGGCGACAATGTTACTACCGGTGCTGTGCTTCAAGGCAAACCCTAAAAGAAGCGTGTTTAGCGGTCCGGGTTTATCCAGGCAAAGGGCATGCCCCGCGCCTGGGACGACAAAATATTCTGCCTGAGGGATGCGATCGACCATAATCTGTGCCATTTTTCTGCCTTTGATTGGGTCTTCCTCCCCCACGACAATCAGGGTTGGGCAGCTAATCTGCCCAAGTTGGTCAGTAATATTAAAAGCTGTGAAGGCATCCATCAATTTGACGAAAGAACCCAAATTGAGCTTGCTAAAGTTTTCCCTTGACGCT
>ENA-UOOK01006139-UOOK01006139.1-fermentation-metagenome-genome-assembly--contig:-NODE-6139-length-11668-cov-6.318608_pt1 | contig 11668 bp, 8 predicted proteins | sample MGYA00245777_ERZ724023 | MGnify/ENA primary metagenome ERZ724023 (study PRJEB28704, sample SAMN03018312) | fermentation metagenome | biome: anthropogenic terrestrial biome; feature: soil; material... | reverse complement strand
TGTTGAGACTACGGATCAAGAGGTTTGGGGTTCAAGTCCCTATGGGTGCACCAAATAAAGCCATAAAACCACTGTATATTGTGGTTTTATTTTTTTCTTATTAGTCATCTCATTATAAAATTTTCAATAAAAAAAGATTCCAATTAATTGCTTGAAATCCTTTATTTTTGCTTCTGTCACAAATCCATCACAAATTCTGCTATTATTTATACAATTTTCTTGTTTTTGTGTTGTTTTGTGTTAATTAATATTATGCTGTTATATTTACTTCATTTCCTAATCTTGCTAGTGTGCTAACTGAAGTTATTATAGCTTCATTCTTTATATGTAAATACTTCATAGTTGTTCTAATGTCTGTGTGCCTTAAGAATTCAGATACTTCTCCAATATTATTTGTAATGCTATAAAGTATTGTTGCTGCCATATGTCTCATTAAGTTGTTAATTTTGTCATCTACCTTTTTAACTCCCATTTTATCTGCAACATTTGATGCAAAATCTGTAATGTTATCTGGATTGTATAATATACCTAGCTCATTAACACACAAAAAGTCTTTATGTTTATAGTTATAACAATTGCCAAACTTTCTTTTATTGTTTTCTATTTGTTCTTTAATACTTAATAATATATCTTTGATATCTTCAATTCCATCATATAGCCTATTCCCACTAGCCCATTTGTTCTTGTCTTCTCTTATAATAAATTCTTTATTGTGCTTCTGAACACTTCCTTTTAATAATAGTGTTCCTTTTTCAAAATCAATTTGTGACCATCTAAGTCCTAATATTTCACTTCTTCTTAATCCCAATAAAAATGCAAGTTTAAATATATTTTCTAGTTTATGACCTTTAATGATTGCATAAAACTTATCTTTGTCTTTTGGCTCAAAAGATATTCTATCTGGCATTTCATTAACATTACTCTTATATATCTCTGTGTTAACATCATCCCATATATTCTCTTTTACTATCTTCCATCTCTTTGCTTGCTTTACTGCTGGCCTTAAAATATCTGAATGTCTTTTTAGGGTAGTTTCCTTTAACTTCTTTTCATTCTTCAAGTAAATGTTATATTGGTCAATAATATATCCTGTTAAGTTTTTCATTAAAATGTTTTCATAACCTTTTAAATTCAAAAATTCTTCAAAAGACTTAACATAACCTTTGTATCCTTCTATGGTCAATAATTCCAACTTTTCTTCTTTGAAATCTTTTATATACTTATATAAGAAGTCTACCACACTTATATTTTCTAATTCTGAAATTGGATTACTAAGTTTTTGCTTTGCTAGTTCCTTTTGTTCTGTAATTAACTCTTGCTCTTTTTTATTCTTTTCAATCTCTCTGTCTAAAAACTCTTTAAGTTCTTTGTTTTTACCTCTATCCCTTAATAAGATAACTGGATTGGTTTTAACTTCCTTAGAAGTGTATTTGCCTTTATCATTTACTCCTGTGTAAATTCTGGCATAATAAACTAGTCCTTCTTTTCTTTCTCTTACAATTAAACTCCCACCTTCTGGAGCATATTCATAATGTTTATATTTCTTTTCTTTTTTTTTCATATAGCATCTCCAAGTATTGTCTCCTTTTTGGTTTCTTTTCCAAATAGTCCTTAATACTTATAGTTTGAATTAGAAAAAGATTGCCTATTTGTTCTGTTGTAAAAAAGCCTGCCTTTATAAGTTCAAACAACTTTGTTCTCTTACAACCAATATAGTTCCATGCTTCTCTATATGTTAGCCAATCTTTTTCTATTGATTCCACTATAGTTTCTCCTTTTAATTTAATTATTGTTGTTTACTAAATTTTTGTTTATGTATTCTAAAAGTTGTACTTTTAAAACTCTTATTTGTTTGCCTATTTGCATATAACCAATTTGTTTCTTTTTGATAAGGTTATATGCCATAGACCTTCCAATACCTAGTATTTTTTGCAAATCTGCTATGTCCAATAAATCATTATAGTTTATTAAAGTGTTGCTTACATCTGCAATTAGTGTATTAACATTTGCTTCAACTCACATTTTTTATCTCCTTAAATTATTCATATGAGATAAATGTTAAGGCTTAACATTTATCTTTGCCAAAGTAAATGTAGCTAATGATGTCTCTATAGTTACTGCACTTTTGGACTTAAGTCAACCAATTCTAGCTGTTTTGTTTATAAATCTCCACCATTTAATATTCTAAGTTGTTCTTGCATAATAATTATTTTTCTGGTGTAAGTTTTGTATTTTTATTGTTATTAGGTGTCCAAAAAATCCCATTCACAATTTAAAACCCATCTCAATGCACTAAGTTTGCCATTTATCATACCCCATTTGAAATCACTAAATTCTTCCCCCATGCGCCTTTTGGAATGAGTTCAACTGTTAATTTTAAATCTTTCATAATTGCCCTCCTTAATTTGTTGGGTAGAGGCTGCCCTCAATTAACTTTTTTGTATATTCAGCTACACCCATTTTTGCAATTAGTTCTTCCTTGTTAAAAGGGCTTATTGAAATAATTTTCCCTTTCATTTCAAAGAATGGCTCACCATAACAAATTATTGCTGTTGGTTTTATTACTTCAAGCATTTTGTTATATCCCATCACAAAACCATCTTTATTATCTTCTCGGGTATAAGTTGAAACAGCAACAATTGATCCTTTTTCCACACCATCAAAACAAAACTCCATACATGGAATTGACCCCCATGAAATTGTAGGGATAACTTTCATTCCTTGTTTTTGCCAAAATGCACCACACCAACGGTTTTTGAAAACGCTATCAATCTGCCTAGCAAGTGGCATGTCCTTATATGTGCTAAATTCTGGTGTTAACAACGCGTAATACTGATCAAGTTTTTCCAATGCCTTTTCGGGCTTTTGATATACACTCTCAAAGTTCCAATCGTAAGTAAAAAAATGAATAGTTTTATTTTTGTTTTCCGTGTCATCTTGCTTTGTTTTTGTGAAGTTCCATAAATCAATTTTGCTTAGATCTATGTTTTGTTTTTTGATTAAAGGCATTCCATATTTGCCACTTCGCTCAAATTCGTTCCTTACAAGTTTTTGCTTTTGCTTTCTTTTTTCTTCTTCTGTTTCATTTGTTGTTTCTGTGAAAAATAAATTTTTACTTGTATTCTTTAAATCCATTGTTTTTCCCCTTTTTTACACTAAAAAGCACGAAAGGCAAATTTTGCCTCACGTGCTAATTAATTTATACTTTATATTGTATATTCTATAAAAGTTGTTTTGCAAGATAATGTTCCATAAATATTAACATTAAACAATGATATAGGTAGGCTCATATAAAATCGCAAATTCACTATCATTATCTTCTTGGATTTCTTTGCTTTAAATTGATTGCAAAGTAAACCGCTTTTGTGACAATAAGGTATCCTTAATTTACAACTATTACATACTTTATCTTATTTATCATTATTTATCTAATGAAAGCATTTCATATATTTTAGACAATTCGTCACTTGAAAAATAATCGATAATTAATTTCCCTTTATTTTCATCACCTTTAATATTTACCTTGGTTCCTAATTTTCTTTCGAGTGTAGTTAGAATGTTTTTTAGTTCTAGCGATGGCTCATGGGAAATTTTAATAGATTTTGACTTTTGACTGTCTTTTACTGCTTTTTCTAAATCACGAACTGTGACTTTTCTATTTACTGCAAGTTGCGCTAATTTTAATTGAATTGCCGAATCAGACACAACAACCAAACTGCGTGCGTGACCAGCACTAAGTTTTCCATCTTCCACCATTTTTAAGACTTCCGCAGAAAGAGATAGAAGGCGCAATGTGTTAGCAATTGATGAACGGCTTTTACCTAACCTTTCAGCCAACACTTCTTGTGTCCAATTAAAATCTTTCAATAATTCATCTAATGCCCTTGCACTTTCAATAGGATTTAAATCTTCTCTTTGAATATTTTCGAGTAATGCAATTTCTTTTATTTGCGCCGAAGTATAATCCTTAATAACAGCAGGTATAGTTTTTAAACCTACTATTTTTGCAGCACGAAATCTTCGCTCTCCAGCAACTATCATATAACGACTATTTCTCTTTGTTAAAATAATTGGTTGAATAACTCCATGTTGTTTAATACTTTGCGCAAGTTCTTCTAGTGATGCTTGGTCAAAATTCTTGCGGGGTTGATTAGGGTTATTGTCAATAAGATGCATATTAATGTCGTTTATTGGCAAATTATTGTCACCGCCAGATGACTTTATGTCTTTTTCTTCATTATCTAATATTCCCAAAAGGGACCCCAGTCCTCTTCCTAATCTTTTTCCTGCTTCTGCCATTTTATGTCTCCTTTATCGTGTGTCGTGGTTGATTTTTTGACAACAAGTCGTTTTATTTCTGCTTTTTAATAAATTCTTTAGTTAGTTCTTCATAAGCAACTCCACCTGTGCTTTTGCGGTCGTAAATGGAAATTGGCTCACCGTAACTAGGCGCTTCCGCAAGCCTTATATTCCTTGGAATGGCAGTATCATATACCTTTTCGCCAAAATACTTTTTAACATTGTCACCAACAGATACTTCTAGATTACTTCTGTTATCTTTCATGGTGAGCACTACTCCCTCAATATCCAATTTACTATTCAAATGTTTTTTAATTAGTTTAATAGTATACATTAATTGGCTTAATCCTTCAAGTGCAAAGTAATGACACTGAATAGGTATTATAACGGAATCACTAGCGGTTAGTGCGTTTACTGTCAGAAGACCTAGTGATGGTGGACAATCTAGGCAAATATAATCATAACTATCTTTAACCATACTTAGAATGTTTTTTAGGATTTTTTCTCGATCTTGCATGTGAACCATTTCAATTTCCGCTCCGGCTAGTTCCACATCGGAAGGGATTAAATTTAGCTTGTCTACTTTAGTTTTTATTATTGCGTCATGAATGGTGCAGTCTTCCACAATAATATTATATAGTGTTTTGACTTTTTGGTCACGAGTATAACCAAAACTACTGCTTGCGTTTCCTTGCGGATCAACATCGCACACTAACACAGAAAAGCCCTTTTCTGCCAAATAGCTAGCCATATTTACGCAAGTTGTAGTTTTTCCAACTCCACCTTTTTGATTTATGTATGAAATTATCTTTCCCATTCAATTATCCTTTTTATAACAACGAATATTCTTTATACACGGTATTTTAAGTTAGAAATTATATTAACACTAATATTATAAGAAAATGTTCTTTTCACGACATTTAAGCGCCAAAATCTTAAACAATCCAATAATCTTAGCACAATAACTAATTTAAAATCATTAGTTAGAGTTACTTTAAAAAATGCTAATCTTAAATAAATTTAAAGTTTAATGAAAGATTAAACAGTTTTAATCACAATTTTAAGGTCTTTAAACTGTATTAATAGTATATCAAAAAAAAAGAACTGTCCAAAATGAAACGCTAATTAATTTTGCATTTTATTTAAAATGTTTCACGTGAAACATTTTAACAAATTGGATTTGTTCTTGGTTTATTTAAAGTTCGAGGAAAATTCGCAGGTGTTTGTTTTCTTTTTTTTATTATAACCAACGCTCTACACATTTCGCCTAATTGAAATTGCTCTATCTCTATTAATTCTCCACCCAGCTTTGATATTGCAGTTTTTGCTTCCAGTAATTCTGTGTTTGCTTCAACGCTTTTATAAGCAATCATTATTCCACCAATTTTTAAAAATGGCAAAGCATATTCACATAAAACATTTAACTTCGCAACAGCCCTAGAAACAGCAACATCAAAACATTCTCTGTAATTTAACTCATGCGCAAGGTCTTCGCTACGAGTGTGAATTGCTCGAAAATCTTTCAACTGTAACTTTTGTGCCACTTCGTTAATAAAATTCACTTTTTTATTTACACTATCAACTGCAACTACTTTTAAATTGTTTTTTATAATTTTTAACGGAATAGCAGGTAAGCCTGCACCGCTTCCAATATCAATAAGATAAGCTTGCTCTGAAATTTTTTTTTCGGCAAGTAAACTATCAATGAAATGCTTTACAATTATTTCGCTTTGTTCTGTTATTGCAGTAAGATTGAATTGCTTACTTTTTTCTATAAGCAAATTATAATATATATCAAACATATTTAAAATTTCGTCATCATGTTTGAAAGAATATTTTTGCAACTCAATTTTTAACTCTTTTTTAAATTGCACTTGCCTTGCCTCCATATTTTCTTAATTATTTTATAGATTGATAAACGTATATTACAATATATTTTTAAACAGAATAATAATTTTTTCTTATGTGGAAACACCATTAAGTTTTTATCATTTTGTATTTTTACAATTTAATTTTTAGTTTAAAATATATTTTGATTTTATTCATAATTGCATTAAATTTAATTATGTATTCGATAAGGTTTTAACTTTTAAAATTAATTTTTTAAATACTTTATATGTGGAATATATTTAGTAAAGTTTTTAAAGTTTATTTTACATGTTAAAATTAACTTTGTTGCTAAAAATTTTTATAAATTACAAATATTTCTAGTTTATATAAAAACATTTATGCACCTATATCTAACGATATATCTCAAATTTCTCTTTAACAAAAATTAAGATAAAGATAATTATAATACTGCAATTTTTATTATATTAATAAACTCTATTAGAATAATAAAAACAATTAAAAAATTTACATATATCTTAAACATAAAATAAAATTGTGAATTGTTTTAGTGAGTAATTTCAAGCTTTTTTATAATTACTTAAAATTTTAAATTATAAAAAAGTCAACATGCTTATTTAAAAAAAGGTGAAAAAAATTAAATATACCGACTGAAATTATTTATTTTTTTTACTTTTAACTTTTAGCCAAACAGTGAGCACTGCTATATCTGCTGGGTTAACTCCTGAAATTCTAGATGCTTGTCCAAGCGATAGCGGTTTAATTTTACTAAGTTTTTGCGCAGCTTCAATTCTAAGTCCTTTTATTTCCTTATAATCAATATCACCGCTTAAAAGAGTGTTTTCTTGTTTTTTACTTTGTTCGATTTGAATTTGTTGTCGGGCTAAATACCCTTCATATTTTACTTGTATTTCAACTTGCATTAAATTAAAGGTTGAAAAGGAAGAAAACTTATCTCCAAATAGTTTTACATAGTCACTTATAAAAATAGAATTTCGTTTTAATGCATCAAATAGCGTTATACCATTGTCAGGAAATCTTTCTTTTTTTTCATTAAATAATTTCTCTATCAAACTTCCTTTATAAAACCGCTCATCTAAATATGATTTTATTTTTTTAATTTCATCAACTCTTTTACTAAACACTTCATATCTATAATCATCTACCAAACCAAAACATCTACCGATTTCAGTTAGTCTTAAGTCTGCGTTATCTTGTCTTAGCCATAGTCGATTTTCCGCCCTACTCGTCATCATTCTATAAGGTTCATTTGTCCCTCTGGTAACTAAATCATCTATAAGCACACCAATATAACTATTCGCCCTATCCAGCACCAATGGTTCTTTTTTTATTATTTTTTGTGCTGCATTAATTCCCGCAACCACACCTTGCGCCGCCGCCTCTTCATATCCACTTGTACCATTTATTTGCCCTGCAAAAAACATTCCTTTAATTGTTTTTAGCTCCAAAGTTGGATAAAGTTGAGTTGGATTAATGCAATCATATTCAATCGCATATCCGTCACGCATAATTTTTGCTTTTTCAAGTCCCACTATACTGTGTAGCATTTCCCTTTGAATCACAACTGGCATGCTAGAACTTAAACCCTGCACATAAACCTCTTTGGTTGTGAGTGCCTCAGGTTCTAAAAATAATTGATGCCTTTCTTTATCAGCAAAACGCACAACCTTATCTTCCACGCTTGGACAATACCTTGCACCAATTCCTTCAACACTTCCATTATACATAGGAGCCAAATGCAAATTATTACGAATTATCTCATGTGTTTTTTTGTTGGTGTGTGCCAGGTGACAGTCAACAATATTTTGTGGAGGAGTGGATGTAAGAAAAGAAAAAGCCTGAATATTATCATCCCCTTTTTGAACATCTAGCTTACTGTAATCAATACTATCGCTATGAATTCTTACCGGAGTACCAGTTTTAAATCTGCGAATTTCTAAACCTAAATCAATCAAATTTTGCGTTAGCAAAGTCGCGTTTGAAAACCCACTAGGTCCGGTGAATTTGGAATATTCTCCAATTATAATTCTACTGTTTAAGTACACTCCCGAGCAAATAACAACTGCTTTGGCGGAGTACACTTCACCCTGCGCAGTTTCAACGCCTCTAACAGCTCCATCTTCAACTATAATATTGCTGACTTCTGCTTGTTTGATATCCAAGTCTTTTTGTTTTTCTAACAAACCTTTCATGGTAGTGTGATATTTAACTTTATCTGCTTGAGTTCTAATACTTTGAACGGCAGGTCCTTTTGACGAATTTAGCATTCTTCTTTGAATAGTGCTTTCATCTGCAACAAGGCCCATAACCCCACCAAGTGCATCCACTTCGCAAACCAAATGCCCTTTTGCTGTTCCGCCTATACTGGGATTGCACGCCAAAAAAGCGATACTGTCTAAATTTAAAGTAAGCAGTAATGTCTTTATGTTTTTCTTTGCTAGTGCCACACTTGCTTCACAACCCGCATGTCCGCTACCAATTACTATCGCTTCGTAATCTTTTATCAAAAAAGCGTGCTCCTTTTATAATTGTTTCACGTGAAACATTTTATCACATTTTCATTCTTTCTTCAAGCACAAATTTAAAGCTTTTTAATAGTGTATCACAAATTTCATTTTCTATGGAATAATTGCTGTACTAAAATTGTTACACGGACAGAGAAACACTGTACGCTTGATTTGTTTTCTTCCTATAACATTTTATATAACAATTTTTATCCAACTGAATTTACTTTTCTAAAATGCGAAAGTATTAAATTTATTTACAGAATACCGCAACAGAATTTTATTAAAATGTGCATTTATTTATTTCCCCTAAACTATAAAAAATCATTCGCATTCATCAATCATATGTTACTTTACACTTAAAAGCCTTCTTGCAGTCCATTATCTTATTTAATAATTTTCTCTTACTAATATTATTTGTAAATTTTAAAGGTTGTATTTTTTTTAAAAAAATTATTCGCATTTATTAATCATATTTGTCAACTTGATTAACAACGAAAACCTTATTTCTTTTTTAGTAGATGAAAATTTTTTTATTTACAGATATAGTTTGAATATCCATAATTAAGATTATGAATATTTCATTTCATGTAATTTTTCTTGCTCTCACTTGTTATACTAAAATCTTTTAATATTCCGTGCTTTTGATAATTAAAAACATTTTTTGTATAAAAATGCAAAAAACCACTTATATAAGTAGTTTTTTTTGCATATTTATTAGTTATCATGTATTTTAATTAATTGTGTTTAGTTTGCGCTAACTTTATCAAATAGTATTATTTGTTATTTATTTAATTAATCATATTTAATTTTTTATTTTAATAAGCTTTATAATTATTTTATAAACTTTTAATTGCACTGCATAGTCAAACTATTTATTAGTTTTGATAATTAAAATGCGTGAGTTAAAATTATGTGTTAAGTTAATTTATTTATAATAAAGATATCTTATAAAATGTCAGTCTCCATTACTCTTATTTAATATATTATAGTTTATATGTTTTTTGTAAGTTGCCAATAAGACACTAAATTAAGAACAGTCTTAATTAGAAAAATTATTTATATCACAATATCACTTAACAATTATTTAAACCAACTCGGCTAACCCAATAAATCTGCGTTTTGCTATTATTAATTTTTCATGCGTTTCTCGTTCAATTATTTCGCCATTTTCTAAAAGCATAATAGCGTTTTAAATGTCGAACAGTGGTTAGCCTGTGATTATTTTTTTTGCTTTTAACATATACGTTTATACCAACTCGGCTAACCCAATATTTAAATTATAATATCTGCCTTTTGCTATTATTAATTCTTCATGCGTTCCTCGTTCAATTATTTCGCCATTTTCTAAAAGCATAATAGCGTTTGAATGTCGAACAGTGGATAGCCTGTGAGCAATAACAAAAACTGTTTTCCCCTCCATTAATTTTTCTATACCTTTTTCAATTAGTTTTTCAGTACGGGTATCAATAGAACTTGTTGCTTCATCTAAAATAAGTACAGGTGCGTTTGCAATCATTGCACGCGCTATTGAAATTAACTGGCGTTGTCCTTGACTTAAATTACTTCCATCACCTGTTAATTTTGTGTCGTATCCATCTGGCATACTCATTATAAACGGATGGGCGTTTGCAGCAATAGCAGATGCAATTACTTCTTCATCGGTTGCATCTATTTTTGAATATTTAATATTGTCTCTTATCGTTCCGTTAAACAAATGAGTGTCCTGCAAAACCATTGAAATAGATTTTCGCAAATCACTTTTATCAATGTCTTTTATATTAATTCCGTCAAAAGTTATTTCACCCGATTGAATATCGTAAAACCTATTTACTAAGTTTGTTACAGTGGTTTTTCCTGCCCCTGTTGAACCAACAAAGGCAATTTTGTGTGAAGGTTTGGCATAAAGCGAAATATCTTTTAATATCAATCTATCCTCTTTATAACCAAAACTTACTCTATTAAAAATTACATGACCTTTAACTTCCGTTAATTTATTTCCACTTTCAATCGGCCATTTCCACGCAGATATGTTTGTTGGGGTTTCACTTTCTTCCAACTCGCCGTGTTCATTAAAGACTGCATACACTCGCCTAACCTTGCCTGCATTCACTTCTTCTGTTTGGTCTATAAGTTCAAAAATTCGCTCCGCACCAGCTATCGCCGACAAAACAGAATTAATTTCTTGCGAGATTCTAATAATAGGATGTAACAGTTGATTCACAAGTAGCATAAAAGATGCAACAGTGCCCAGCATAAAGTATCCATTTATTGCTAACACTCCTCCTGCCACAGCAATAATTGCATATTGCATATATCCAATATTTCGCATCAACGGAAATAAAATAAACGCATAAGTGTTCGCCTTGGATGTCACCTCAAATAAGTTTTGGTTGTGTTTGTCAAAATTGCTCTTGCTTTCTTCTTCGTGGTTAAATACTTTAACAACCTTCTGCCCTTCAATCATTTCTTCAACATAACCGTTCATTGCGCCAATGTTTTTATGCTGTAACATAAAATATTTCGCAGATTTTTTGGCAATTCTTGAAACAATATACACAACTCCCACAAATGAAAATATTGATAGTAGCGCTAGTATCGGACTTAAAATAAACATAAAAACAAGCGCCATAATTATTGATAGAAGTGAAGAAATTGCTTGTGGTAAACTTTGAGATATCATTTGTCGAAGAGCATCAACATCAACAGTATATTTACTCATTATATCGCCATGTATATGGGTGTCAAAATAATTCAATGGAAGTTTTTGCATTTTAGAAAACATTTCCATTCTAATGTTTTTCATAATCTCGGTAGATAGATTAATAAGTAATCTCGCCGACACAAAAGATGAAATTATTGAAACAATATAAATAATACCTATTATAATAATAAACCGTAAAAACTCTGTCATATCGGGGTTTTCAACACCCACTAACGGCATAATCTTGTCATCAATTAGCGGTTTTATAAGCGACACTGAAACAACGCTTGCA